>OOBM01001688.1_pt1 | contig 11141 bp, 6 predicted proteins | sample 1671581 | NCBI WGS metagenome assembly OOBM01 (sample SAMN06348171, study PRJEB24527) | human gut metagenome
CCACAACCCCAAGGAGTACAACGGCTACAAGGTTTACTGGGAGGACGGCGCACAGCTTCCTCCGGCCGAGGCAGACGTAGTTGCCAACGAAATGGCAGAGACCGATATCTTCACCGGTGTAAAAACTGCAGACTACGATGAGTCCGTCAAAAACGGTCTGATCCGTATTCTGTCTAAGGAGACCGACGAGGCTTACCTTGGCGAAGTCATTAAGGTTGCGGTAAATCCGGACTGCGTAAAGCAGGTTGCCGATGAGTTCAAGCTGGTGTACACGCCGTTCCACGGTGCCGGCTACCGTCTGGTTCCCGAGATCCTGCGCCGCCTGGGCTACAAGCACATTATCTGTGAGCCCGAGCAGATGAAGATCGACGGCGACTTCCCGACCGTTAAGAACCCGAATCCGGAGTACAAGGAAGGCTTTACGCTCGCCATCGAGCTGGCAAAGCAGAACGATGTTGATCTGATCATCGGCACCGACCCGGACTCCGACCGCACCGGCATCGTCCTCAAGGACAAGTCCGGCGAGTATGTCACCCTGTCCGGCAATCAGGTCGGTGTGCTGCTCACCGATTACATCATCACCGCAAAGAAGCTGACGAACACCATGCCTGCCCATCCGGCGGTGCTCAAATCCATCGTTACCACCGAGATGGCACGCGCGGCGGCTGAAAAGAACGGCGTTGCGTGCTTTGATACCTTCACCGGCTTCAAGTTCCTCGCGGAGAAGATCAAGCAGTTCGAGAAGGACGGTTCTCACGAGTACATCTTCGCGTTCGAGGAGTCCTACGGCTACCTGTGCGGCGATTATGCCCGCGACAAGGATGCCGTTACCGCTTCCATGCTGATCGCCGAGATGGCGGCTTACTACCGCACCCAGGGCAAGACCCTGTATGATGCGATGGAGGAGATGTACGAGAAGTACGGCTATTACTGCGAGCAGACCATTTCGATCGTTATGCCGGGCGTTTCCGGCCTGCAGCGCATGAAGGAGCTCATGCAGGAGCTGCGCGACAAGCCGCTGACCCAGATCGGCACCCACAAGGTCGATTACACCCGCGACTATATGCCGGGCACCCGTACCTGCATGGCAGACGGCAAGTCCGAGCCGATGGAGCTTAAGGGTCAGAACGTGATGTACTACGAGCTCGAGGGCGGCACGACCTTTATCATCCGTCCGTCCGGCACCGAGCCGAAGGTCAAGACCTATTTCACCACCCTGGGCAAGGACCTGGCCGAGGCACAGGCCCAGAAGGATGCTCTGGCTGCTGCCATTGAGCCGATCCTGAAGTAAAAGCAAACGATTTTTGGAGCTGTTGCAGGACTCCTTCCGGCATCGCTTGTGCGATGCCACCTCCCTCACAGAGGGAGGCTTCATAGCGGACCGCAGCGTTCAGGCCCTCTCCCAGAGGGGGGCTGGTGCGGCGAAGCTGTGACTGGGGGAGTTTCTTCAACGGCTCCATTTTTTATTGCCCGGTGCAGTTGCAGTTTGCCGGGCAATACGCTATAATATTCAATGTATCATTCTGTGCTTTCTGGAAGGCACGAAAAACGGAAGACAGGGTAGGTGTCAGAAGTGGAAAAACGTGTGACGGCGGTCCTGGTGGCCGCAGGTTCCTCCACCCGGATGGGGTTCGACAAACTCAGCTTCGACCTGGGCGGGGAGACCGTGGTACAGCGGAGCATCCGCGCCTTTGCGGAGTGCCCGCTGGTGGATGAGATCGTGCTGGTGGCGGGTAAGAACCGCGCCTTTCTGGAGCAGCAGGCTGCGGCCTGCTCAAAGCCGGTGCAGGTAGTGCCCGGCGGGGCCACCCGCGCCGAGAGCGCGAAGAACGGTGTGCTGGCGGCGCACGGCGACCTTGTGGCCGTCCACGATGCAGCCCGCCCCTTTGTGAGCGAAGCCGTCATCGAGGCGGCCGTTTACGCCGCAGCGGCCTGCGGGGCCGCGGCCCCGGCGGTCCCGGTGAAGGACACCGTCAAGCGGGCCGTGCGCGGCGACGGCAAGACCGTGCCACAGGCCTGCATGGTGGCCGAAACGCCCGACCGCAGCACACTGTATGCGGTGCAGACCCCCCAGTGCTTCGACCGTGCCGCCTATCTGGCTGCGCTGGAAGAGCTGGATGCAGAAAAGGCCCGCCTCGTCACCGACGATTGCAGCCTGTTCGAGCTGACCGGACGCCCGGTGCAGCTGACCCAGGGCGACTACGCCAATCTGAAGATCACCACGCGGGAGGACCTGCCCCGCCCGCAGCAGAAGGAAGGAGAACCTATGCGCATTGGTCATGGTTATGATGTTCATCGTCTCGTGGAGGGCCGCAAGCTGATCCTGGGCGGTGTGGAGATCCCGTATGAGAAGGGCCTGCTGGGCCATTCCGACGCCGACGTGCTGGCCCACGCCGTCATGGACGCTGTGCTGGGCGCAGCGGCTCTGGGCGACATCGGGAAGCACTTCCCGGATACCGCCCCCGAATATGCCGGGGCCGACAGCCTGATGCTGGCCCGCCATGTGGCCCGCATCGTCCGGGAGAACGGCTGGAAGGTCGAGAACATCGACTCCACCATCCTCTGCCAGAAGCCGAAGCTGGCTCCCTACATCCCCGCCATGCGCGAAAAGCTGGCCGAAGCCTTCGGGATGCCGCTGGACGCCGTGAGCGTCAAGGCCACCACCGAAGAGCATCTGGGCTTTACCGGCGAGGGGCTGGGCATCGCCGTTCATGCGGTGGCTCTGATCGAAACGCTGTAAGCAGGAGAAACTTTCATGACTCTGAACTCGATCATCGCGAATTTCCAGACGTTCAAGCTGGCGGACCTTCTGGATATTATCATCATCGCGTTTCTGATCTATCAGCTGCTGGGCATCATCAACCGCACCCGCGCCGGGCAGCTGGCCAAGGGTGCCCTGCTGGTGCTGGCCGTCTATCTGGTGGCGAACGTGCTCAACATGCGCACGGTCACCTGGCTGCTCAACTCGCTGCTGCAGGTTGGCCTGCTGACGCTGGTCGTGCTGTTCCAGCCGGAGATCCGCCGTGCGTTGGAACGGATGGGCCAGACCGACCAGTGGGCCTCGAAGCTCTTCAATGTGAAGGGCCGCTACAACGACCCCAGCTTCAAGGGGGCCTGGCGCAGCGCCATCATCGCCATCTGCGACGCCGCCGAGCGCTTTTCCGAGACCAAGACCGGCGCACTCATCGTGCTGGAGCGCAGCACCAATCTTTCTGAGATCGTCCGCACCGGCACACCGGTGAACAGCGCGGTCAACCTGGAAGTGCTGGGCACCATCTTCTACGAGGGCACCCCCCTGCACGACGGTGCCGCCATCATCGAGAACGGCCGCATCAAGGCGGCGGGCTGCGTGCTGCCGCTGTCCAATAACCTGGACCTTGGCAAGGATATGGGCACCCGCCACCGCGCCTGCCTGGGCATCGCGGAGAACTCCGACGCCATCGCCATCGTCGTCAGCGAAGAGACGGGCATCATCTCCATGGCCAAGAACGGCGTCCTCATCCGCCACTTTGACCGCCAGACCCTGTACACCCGTCTGGTGGATGAGATGATCCCCAAGGAGACCGCCAGCGAAAAGACCGACAACAGCTGGAAGGGCAGAGTCAAGCGCCTGCTGAGCTGGGTGAACCAGAAAGAGGAGGACGAGCAGTCATGAGCAACGAGCCGAACAAGAGCGGCACAAAGCCTGCCATCCAGCACAGCAAGAGCATCCTGGACGACCGCCGCATCCGGTTGCTGCTGGCCGTCGTGGGTGCCATCGTGGCCTGGATGGTCGTCACCATCGTGGTCCAGCCCGGCACCACCAAGACCATCGCCAATGTGCCGGTGGATTTCACCTACGATTCCGCCGCGTACACCTCCCGCGGCCTGAGCATCGTCAACGCTCCGGAAAAATACGTCACTCTGAAAGTTTCCGGCGACGGCTATACCATCGGCAGCCTCACGGCATCCGATTTCGTTGTCTACCCGGACTGGTCCGGTGTGCGCGACAGCGGCGAGAAGACCCTGCATCTGCAGGTGCGGGGCGTCAACGGCCTGCTGAACGGCGTTACCGTCTCCATCGAGGGCGGCGACAACAGCGTGGACGTGGTCTTTGATGTGGTGGAGGAAAAGACGGTCCCCATCACGGTGACCACCAACTACCTGAGCATCGCCGATGGATATATTTTGTATGGGACGGAGCTTTCGAAGGAGAGCGTGACCCTCTCCGGCCCCAGCACCGAGATCGACAAGGTGACCACCTGCACCGCTGAAGTGACCCACAACGGCGAGTTGACGGAATCCGTCACCCTCGATACCGCCCTGCGGTTCTACACCAACAGCGGCAGCGAAGTCAAGTTCGCGTACACCACGCTGGAAGAGTCGAGCGTGGAGGTCACGCTGCAGGTCTACAAGATGGCCACGCTGCCCGTCAGCGTCAGCTTCATCAACGCCCCGCGCGATTTTGACGACTCGGTGCTGACCTACACGCTGAGCAAGAAGACCCTGAACGTGGCGGGCCCGGCCAGCCAGATCGACAAGATGTCCACCCTGTCCGTCGGCACCATCGACCTGTCCACCTTCTCGCTGAACAAGGTCTATGAAATGCCCATCGAGCTGCCCAGCGATATCCGCCTGCTGGACAACATCTCCACCATCACCGTCAGCTTCGATTCCTCCAAACTGGAGACCAAGACCCTGAATCTGCCCGCCGCGTGTGTGCAGGTGGTCAACCTGCCCTCTACCTATACCCTGACGGTGGAGACCGAGCGTCTGATGAACGTGACCCTCTGCGGCCCGGCGGGCGCGATGGAGGCCCTGACGCCGGAACAGGTCGTCATTGAGATCGACGCGGACGACTTCGCGGTGGCCATCGGCCAGCAGAACATCGCATGCAGACTGTATGTGCCGTCCAACGGCAAAATTTTCGCGCTGGGCAGCTATGTCATCCAGTGCAAGATCGAGAGCAACTAAAACGCAGCCCGCTCTGTCCATACTGTATGCAGGGGGCGGCAATGAAAAAGAAAGCAATCATCGTATGATTTTGGTAAGAGACATCAGGCTCCCCCTTTCCGCCGGGGAGCAGCAGGCCTTTGAAAAAGCGCTGCACCTGGCCCGCATCCCCCGCAGCAAAGCTGCCCATCTCGGTGTGGCAAAGCTGTCGGTGGATGCCCGCCACGGCCAGCCCAGACTGGTCTATACCGTTGCGGTAACACTCAAGGACGAGGGTGAGGAATCTGCATTTGCAGGGGCCTCGCCCTGCGTTGCTCTCCGCAGCAGGACCGATTTTTCCGTCCAGAACGGCACCGAGCCGCTGGCTCACCGGCCCATCGTCTGCGGGCTTGGCCCGGCGGGGCTGTTCGCGGCGCTGCTGCTGGCCCGGCAGGGCTACCGGCCCATCGTACTGGAGCGCGGCCCGGCGCTGGACGAGCGGGTGAAGGCGGTGGAGCATTTTTCCGCCACCGGTGAGCTCAACGAGAACGCGAACATCCAGTTCGGCGAGGGCGGCGCAGGCACGTTTTCGGACGGCAAGCTGACCACCCGCATCGGCGATGCGCTGTGCGGCTTTGTCACCGAAGTGTTTTTGCAGCATGGTGCCCCGGCGGAGATCGCCTGGAGGCAGAAGCCGCATGTCGGCACCGACCTGCTCCGGGGCGTCATCACCTCCATCCGGAAAGAGATCGAATCTCTGGGCGGCGAGGTGCATTTCAACACGGCCCTGACCGGCTTTGTGCGGAAGGACGGCAGGCTCGTCGGCGTTCAGACCACGCAGGGCAGCTTCCCGTGCGAGGCGCTGGTGTTCGCGGTCGGCCACTCGGCGCGGGACACCTTTGAAATGCTGATGGACAGCGGCCTTGTGCTGGAGTGCAAACCGTTCAGCGTGGGCTTCCGGGCGGAGCATCTGCAAAGTGCGATCGAAAAGAGCCTCTACCACGAGGCGGCGGGCCACCCGGCGCTGCCGCGCGGGGAATACCAGCTGTCCCAGCATGTGGGCAGCCGGTGTGTCTACACCTTCTGCATGTGTCCCGGCGGGCAGGTGGTGGCCTCGGCCAGCGAGGCGGGCCGGGTGGTGACCAACGGCATGAGCTACCACGCCCGCAGCGGCAAAAACGCCAACGCGGCGGTGGTGGTCAGCGTGGGAGCTGAGGATTTCGGCAATGACCCGCGCCGGGCCATCGCGTTCCAGCGGGAGCTGGAAGCCAACGCCTATCAGGCGGGCCGCGCCGGAGGAGCCTATGCGGCCCCGGCAGAAAATGTCCGGAGCTTCCTCGAAGGCCGGGGAGAACTGCACATCGGCACGGTGGAGCCGACCTACGACCGGGGCGTCGTGGCGGCAGACTTGGGCGCTTTGCTGCCTGGGGAGCTGGCCGACACCCTGCGGGCTGGTCTGCGGGCGTATGAACGCAAGATCGCCGGGTACACCGCGCCGGACGCGGTCCTGACTGGTCTGGAGACCCGCACCAGCAGCCCTGTGCGGCTGAAGCGGGAAGAAGATCTGGAATCGGCCCAGCTGGCAGGGTTGTACCCCTGCGGAGAAGGCGCGGGCTATGCAGGCGGCATCATGAGCGCCGCCGTGGACGGCCTGCGGGTCGCCCGCGCGATCATCGGCCGGTATCGTCCGGCAGAAGGGTGAGAAGATTTTGATGAACGATCGTGAAAACGATAGCATGAAGGAGACCGAAGGCCAGCAGGTGCAGCGGGAACTGGAAGACCAGCTGCGTGAGTTTGGCGACACCATGTCCGATGCGTTCCGCTATGGCTTTGAGGGCCGGGGCATGGAGATCGGCGACCGGGCCTGGGATGTGGGCAAAGCAGCCGTCCATGCGGCCAACTTCGGCATCTCGGAAGCGGGAAAAGCCCTCCGGAACAGCCGGAACGAATACTACAAAGCCCAGCAGGAGGCACAGAAAACCGGGCCTCAGAACGCAGGCTGGATGCCCCAGTGGGCCAGACAGATCTTTGGTCTGAAAGGGGAGCAGACCCCCGTAGACCTGCTGCGTGCAGACGGCAAAAAGCGCCAGAACGGCGGTGCAGCCCTGCTGGCCGTGGGCATCACCTTCATGGTGATCTTCGGGCTGGGAACGCTGGGCTGCCTCATTGGGTTGGGCATTATTTCGCCGGCTGACGTTGTGGTGTCGGCTACTGAGGGCGGCGGCATCCTGATGACGGGCACGGACTACGTTATGAACACCGCCTACAACGCGCTGGGCATCGTCGGCAGCGTGCTGGGCCTTGCCACGGCGGGCTTTGGCTGGATGACGGCCTGTGGTTCCGCCTGGGTGAAAGCTGGAAAGCAGCTGGGGCAGTTCGCCGATCTTGCGGATACCACCGACTACCACAAGGGCCTTTCGGTCCGGATGCTGGCCGACCTCGTCCACCAGAACCGGAAAAAAATGCTGAAGAAGCTGCAAAAATACATCCGCAAAGGCTGGCTGAACGGATGGCTGGATGAAAAAACGCAAACACTCTATCTGACGGCGGAGGATTACCGCGCCGCCCAGGAAACGGCGGCTGCACCCCAGGCACAGCCGCAGCCGGAACCGGCTCCGGAGCAGCGCGAGGAAACGCCTCTCAATCTGGAAACGGCCCGCCGCTTTGCCGCTGTGCTGGAACAGGAAAAGCAGCTCATGCAGGACGCGCAGGGCGTGGAGGAGCTGGCCCACATGCAGAAGACCACTGAGGCCATCTGCGACTGGCTGGAAGCCCACCCCGAAAGCCTGCCCAAGGCCCGCCGCTTTGCGGAATACTATATCCCCACCACCCTCAAGCTGCTGCACACCTACAACGATGTGCAGGGCCAGAAAGGCGATAATGCCGAGAGCATCCGCCGGGACATCGCGGGCATCCTGCATACGCTCAATCAGGCGTATGACAACCTCTACGATAATCTGCTGAGCGATGTGGCGCTGGATGTCTCCAGCGAGATCGCGGCATTGCAGGGAATGCTGGCCAACGACGGCCTGACCGGGGAGGGATTGCGATGACCTGCCGGGCATGGACCTTAAAGGAATTTGACCGCACCGCCCTCAAGGAGCTGACCGCCGCCATTGCGGAACAGAACACCGAAGAACTGGAGCAGAACGCTCTGGACGATGAGCCCTGGAGCGAGCAGAAATACGCCGCCACGCTGGCGGCACAACAGAAGGAAGCGGGCCTGCTGGCGGGCGTCCTGGCTGCGCGCGGCATCACCGACCCCGCTGAGGCGCTGACGCTGCTGGCAGGCGAGGAAGAGCTGAGCGACCCCATGCTCCTGACGGACATGGACAAAGCCTGTGCCCGCATCCTCGAAGCCATCGACAAAGAACAGACCATCGTTGTTTACGGCGATTATGATGTGGACGGCGTGACGGCCACGGCCCTGCTGTACCAGCATCTCAAGGGGATGGGCGCAAACGTCAAGTGCATGCTGCCCAGCCGCGAAGGCGACGGCTATGGCCTTTCGAAGAACGCCGTCCAGTCCATCCACGACAAGGGCTGTCAGCTCATCGTCACGGTGGACAACGGCATCTCTGCGCTGGAAGAAGCCGACTTTGCGGCTTCGCTGGGTGTGGACCTCATTGTGACGGACCACCACCTGCCCCACGACACCCTGCCCCACGCAGTGGCCGTTGTGGATCCCCGCCGCGCCGACGACCACAGCCCCTTCAAGGGCCTGTGCGGCGCGGGGGTGGCCTTCAAACTCTGTGCGGCGCTGGATGGCTGCCCGCCGGAAGAGATGCTGGACTACTGCGGCGACCTGGCCGCCGTGGGCACCGTGGCGGACGTCATGCCGCTGACCGGCGAGAACCGCACCCTCGTCAAGGCGGGCCTGAAACTGCTGCAGCAGACCGACCGGCCGGGCTTTTCGGCCCTGCTGGAAGAAGTCGGCTTGGCGGGCAGGCCCATCACGGCCGAGAACGTCAGCTATGCCATCGCGCCCCGCATCAACGCGGCGGGGCGGATGGACAACGCCGTCACTGCGCTGCAGCTCGTCCTCTGCGAGGAGGAGGAGCGCGCCGAGGAGCTGGCGCATAAGCTGAACGAGATCAATGTGGCCCGGCAGGAGACCGAGCAGGAGATCGTCCGGGCTGCGCAGGAGCAGCTGGATGCGGAACCCGCCATCCTCGAAGACCGGGTCATCCTCATCTGGGGCCGGGACTGGCACCCCGGCGTCATCGGCATCGTAGCCTCCCGGCTGGTGGAAAAGACCGGCCGCCCCGTCATCGTCGTCTCGGTGGATGAGCACGGCGAGGGCAAGGGCAGCGGCCGCAGTGTGCAGGGCTTCAACCTGCATGCCTGCATCGCCTCGTGCGAGGACATCCTGCTCCGCTTCGGCGGCCACGCCATGGCGGCGGGCCTCTCGGTGCGGGAAGAGAATCTGCACGAGCTGCGCCGCCGCCTGAACGAGTGGGCCGCGCGGGAGTGCCCCGTGCTCCTCACGCCGCCGCTGGAATGCGACCTGTCCATCCATCTGGACCGCATCACCGTGGAGTCGGTCCGGCGGCTGGAACAGCTGGCTCCCTATGGAGCCGAGAACCCCACCCCCGTTTTTGTGCTGGAAAAGGCCGTCGTCGACGGCATCTACCCGGTGTCGGAGGGCAGGCACTGCCGCCTGCGCCTGCGGCAGGGCAGCGCCAGCATGTATGCCGTCTGGTTCGGGATGCACCCGGAGCAGCTGCCCTATGCCATGGGCGATGTCGTGGACGTTGCGCTGAACCTTTCGGTCTACGATGCGCCGCGCGGGGCACAGCTTTCGGGCCGCATCCTGGAGCTGCACCCGGCGGGGCTGGGCAATGCGGCCGCCGAGCAGACGGCGCTGGTGCAGGCGCTCCGGCGCGGCACCCCGCTCACGGCGGAACAGAAAGCAACCGTGGCGCCCAAACGGAGCGATATCATCACAGTGTACCGTGAACTGCAGGCCCGGCGCTGGCACGCTGAGGATCTGCAGCCCCTGTTCGCAAAGCTGGGGGAGCACAACACCGGAAAAATCTTAGTCGCACTCACCGCTCTCGAACAGGTGGGGCTCATCACGGTGCAGGAATGCGGCGGGGCAAAGTTCTGGGCACTGGTGCCCGCACAGGGCAAGAAGAATCTTGCCGACGCACCGATCTTGAAATGTCTGGAGGAAGAGTAAATGCCAGAGGGAAAAAGTATGCTGGACCCGGTCAAGCCGGAGGATTCTTATTCCGCAAAAACACACCTGCATCAGGCCGTGAGCAACCCGCCGGAAGTGGCGACGGTCGCAGCCACGGCTCTGCCTGCCAACGCCCCCGAAGGGACGCTGCCCAGTGAGGTGCGCCCGGAGATCATCACCTGGGAAAAGCTGGTGGAGGCCATCCAGGCCAGCGGCAAAGCCTACAATATGGAGATGATCCAAAAGGCGTATGACCTGGCCAACAATGCCCACAGGGGCGTCTGCCGCCGCAGCGGCGAGCCCTACATCTGCCACCCGCTGGCCGTGGCCCGGCTGGTGCTGGACCTGGGCATGGACACGGAGAGCATCGCCGCCGCCCTGCTCCACGATGTGGTCGAGGACACCCCCACTACCCTGGACGACCTGAAGGCCGCCTTTGGCGAGGAAGTGGCCCTGCTGGTGGACGGTGTCACCAAGCTGACCAAGATCCAGTTCTCCAACATCGAAGAGCTGCAGGCTGAGAACCTGCGCAAGATGCTGCTGGCCATGAGCCGCGACGTCCGCGTGATGATCATCAAGCTCTGCGACCGGCTGCACAACATGCGCACCGGCGATGCCTGGCCTGAACAGAAGCGCCGCGACAAGGCCCGCGAGACGATGGAGGTCTATGCTCCCATCGCCAACCGCCTGGGCATCCTGAACGTGAAGGAAGAGCTGGAAGACCGCAGCCTGCACTATCTGGACCCCGTGGGCTACAACGAGATCAGCAAGATGCTGAGCGAGCGCGCGGGCGAGGAGTTTCTGGCCAGCGTGTCCGGCGTCATTGAGCAGCGGCTGGAAGAGAGCGGCATCGAGGGTGCGACCATCAAGCGCCGCGTCAAGAGCATCTACGGCATCTACCGCAAGACCATCATGCAGAACAAGTCCTTCGATGAAATTTACGACATCTACGCGGTGCGCATCATCCTGGACACCCTGGCTGAGTGCTACAGCACCCTGGGCCTCATCCACGATATGTACCACCCGCTGCCCAACCGCTTCAAGGACT
>OOBM01001704.1_pt1 | contig 11048 bp, 7 predicted proteins | sample 1671581 | NCBI WGS metagenome assembly OOBM01 (sample SAMN06348171, study PRJEB24527) | human gut metagenome
TATACATATCCGTATAACGTTGATTTCAAGTATCGTATGCAAGATATTGAAAGTGATCACAAATATAATCTGGTACCGGCGGATTACGATAAATCGGTTGCTTTGGCCAAGATTATCAAGCATGTATGGATGGAGGCATATACTGAACTTGCCGGACCGGCTTTTCTTCGGTCTTATGTGCCAAAAACTTTTCACTTGATAGGTTCTCCGGCTTATGATAGCAGTGGTACGAAGGTGTTGGGTACTGCCGAGGGAGGAAAGAAGATAACATTGTACGAAGTGAACAGTCTGGACTTTGAGAATGTCGATATCGAAGTTTTGAATGAGTATTACTTTAAGACGATGCACCATGAATTTGCACATATCCTGCATCAGAAGCGTAATTATGACCCATCGTTTGATCGCATTACCGAAGGAAAATATGTTGGTTCCGACTGGTATTTCTATGTTGCTGAAAATGGAAATTCATATTTGCGAGAGGATGCGGATGCATGGCCGGAAGGATTTGTGACGGCATATGCGATGAGTGAGGCAAGAGAAGATTTTGTAGAGAATATCGCCATGTATGTTACTCACGATCAGGCTTACTGGGATAATATGCTGAAGGTTGCCGGAACTGCCGGAGCGGCTATTATTAATCAGAAGTTTACTATTGTATACAATTATATGCTTGAAACTTGGGGTATTAATTTAGATGATTTGCGTGAGATTGTGTTAAGGCGTCAGCAAGAAATTCCGGAGCTGGATTTAAGTACTATTGAATAAAACAGGAAGATTATGAAAAAGAATATAATGATTTATTTGTTGATGGCTCTTGTATGCTTTGGTTTGCAATCCTGTCTTTTCCAGGAAGAGGATTATTTTGATGATTCTTCAGCGAACCGTGCAACAGAGGAAGTGAAGCAATATAGTGAGCTATTAGAATCGGCATCTAATGGTTGGAGAATGGAATATTACATAGGTCAGGACTATGCTTTGGGAGGCATAACTCTTCTGTGCAAGTTTGATGGTCAGCGAGTTACAATGGCATCTCAAGGATACGAAGGCGATGAGACTATTTCCTCTCTTTATAAGGTTGTATCGGAGGAAGCTACTATGCTTACATTCGACACTTATAATGCTTTTATTCATGCATATGCCAAGCCACAAGGCGGAGGTTCCAACCCAAATGCCAACCTGCAAGGAGATTATGAGTTTATTATAAAAGAAGCTTCAGCCGAGAAAATTGTAATGCAGGGCAAAAAGTATGGAAATACGATAGTAATGTATGCGCTTCCGGATGATTTGAACTGGGAGGCATATATAAACTCTGTGAATGACGTAGAAGAGAATGCTTTCTTTATACAATATCAGTTGTTGGTTGATGGAAATTTAGTTGGTATGACGCAGCGAAGTAATTATACTTTTGTTATAGCCTATAATGATGGTGGTAACATTGTACAAGAGCAATCTCCTTTCCTTTTTACAACCGATGGCTTTCGTTTCCGGGAACCAGTTTCACTGGCAGGAGTAACTGTGCAAAATTTTGTGTGGGACCCTTCCTCCGAGCTTTTTACTTGTACTGACGAGGGGGCAACTAACGTTAAAATGAAAGGAATTTATCCGGAGGGATATATTAAATATAATGATTATCTAGGTAATTATACTCTTACCTGCAAGATGTATAAAGATAATAATTTGACAGACGAAGAATTACCAATATCTATTATAGAGGATGTAGAAAATAAGAGTTATATTCTCAAGGGACTAATTGGTGATATAGTGCTCGATTATGATAGAGGTGAAGGAATTATGTCCTTTAAGACTCAAAAGGTAGGTTATATATCAGGATATTATTTGGGATGTACTACATATTGTTATGCCATGGGATTTTATCCTACATATATTAGTTATCAGGCAGGTCTGATGTTTGGTTTTGTGGCAAATGTACAACAGTCTCCGTTTGGATTTACATTTGAGGATGATGGGGTATTCGAAGCAGTAGGTGGTGCAAAAGCTGATTATATGGCCTTCGACCGCTATTCGGCACCTGATTATAGTCAAAGTTCATATGTTCAAGGGGTGGCACGTATGTATGGAGAGATGGTCTTTATGAAAGTTGAGGAATAAATAAAAAACTAGATTATGAAAAATATACTGAATTTATACTTAATAATATTCTGCTTATTTTTTGTTGCAGGATGTTCTTCAGATGACGATGCTGCCACTGTAAAATTGACAATTATAAAATCAGATTTGGATATGAAAGCTAGTGGTGGCACTGGAACTGTCGAATTTGCAGCAACTGGAACTGTCACGGCTACGGTGAATGCCGATTGGTGTCAGGTAATCGAAGTTGCAGATCATAAAGTTTCCATTTCTGTAGATGCTAATACGGGTTATCCGGGGCGTAGCGCACAAATCGTTTTAACTGATGGTGTGAGTACGCAGCAAGCAACCATACTGCAGGAAGGAGCTATTTGGAAATATAATAGAGATGCTACCTATTTCACATTGACAGATGCTGCAGAGGAGGTCCCTGTTGAAATGTCGAGTAATTTGCCTATTCAGGTATCTATTCCAGCAGATGCTTCTCAATGGTTATCCTATGAAATGACGAGTGATGGATTTAAGTTTATTGCAACAGAGAATCTCACTGGTAAAATTCGTTCGGCCATTGTAAAAGTGACTACTGGCATTCGTGAAATTGAATATGCTTTATTGCAGTACGATATTGATGACTTATTGGGACAATGGACAGGTGTTGTGAAAGTCGTTGCTACAGCATTTGGTATTAATCAAGTTCTTTCATTAGAGGAAAATACTCAAATTGTTAAAAATCCGGGTGGTAATGGCTATATATTCCAGCTACCAATGACAAGGCTGTTGGGAGCAACGATTGTTTTAGCGGTCACCTATCAAGATGGAGCTTTAGCTATAACCACTCCACAGCAGCAAAATTATGCTTTGTCTGATGGGCAAGGAGGAGTGATGTACGGCTCAATAATAACTAAAACTGATGATGGTTTGTATTTACAGGGAAAAATTATTCTTTCTCCTGTATTAATGAATGATGGGCAGGTTGCGTTAGCTTATATTACAGATGCATATATGTCAATGGGATTATTTAAGGGAAGAGTTCCGTCTCCTGCAAATTATGCAGGACTTTCTATTGATTTTCCTGCTATTTTGATGCAATATGCTGAATAATATTTTGCATGAAATACTATTTTTATATAGTGGTTTAACTGTTTGTTATGAGAAGAACTTGCATTAATTGATCCTAAGAGCTATTATCGTAAGGTAGTAGCTCTTAATATTTAAATATTTATTTAATAATCTTTATATTACGCATCAATCCACCATACTTAGCCCTTTTCACTGCACTACCTTTGAAAATGGTTTTATATTGCTCCTCACTCAGCGAATGCCAATCATCCTTCCTCATACTTAACAAAGAAGGAGACGGTTGAAATTCGGCTGTCCGGCAAGGAGTGGCAAAGCGATTCCAAGGGCAAGCTTTCAGGCATTCGTCACAGCCATATATTTTATTACCCATTTTTTTGCCTACATTGAGCGAAAGTTCCCCACGATACTCAATGGTAAGATAAGAAAGACATCTCTCGGAATTGAGCCTGAAAGGGGCTTCCAGCGCTTTTGTCGGGCAGGCATCCAGGCAACGTGTACACGAACCGCATTGATTTCGTTGTGGAGAGTCATAATTGTCAGCTTCCCTATCAAGAATAATTTCCCCTAAGAAGAAGCAGGAGCCGGCGTGAGGAATGATGAGATGTGTATTCTTTCCTATCCATCCCAAGCCGGTACGCCATGCCCAATAACGTTCGAGTATGGGAGCGGTATCACAGAATATGCGGCCTTGAAGCGGAGAAGCGGAGGTTTGGGATACTGGGGCTTGGGGTGCTGAGGCGTAGTTTTCAGTATATGTGCCGATATTGTTTGTCGAGGCGATAGTACTGTCTGTTTCTTCGGAGAATGAAACTTCTTTTTCTATAAACTCAAAAAGTTCCTTCAATTTCCCCTTCATCACATCGTGATAATCTTTCCCGTAGGCATACCATGCAATCTGATACTCACCTTCGGGAAGTTTTTTTGCCGGATAATAGTTTAGCGCAACGCTGATCACCGTACGTGCCCCTTCCACCAACAAGCGCGGATCGAGCCGTTTATCCTCATAATTCTGCATATACGCCATCTCTGCCTGGCAACCGTCCGCCAGCCATTGACGGAAGGCGGTAGCCACAGTTTCATCCACAGCTTCGGCAGGCGCCAGTCCGCAGGCGGAAAAGCCGAGGCGTAGTGCTTCGGCTTTAATTCGGTCTGAGGAGAGGAGCTTTTCCATTAAAATACCTTGAATTCATAGCCCTCCGCTTTCAGAAATTCGATGGCACGGGGGAGGGCATATTGCAGATTCCCGTTGTTCCACGATTTCAGAGAGTCGTGGAAGGTGATGATGGAACCGTTGCGTACGTAGCGTTTTACGTTATTCAGTACCTGTTCCGGGCGCATTCGCTTACTGTAGTCACGGGTTACGAGGTCCCACATAATGATACGGTAATGGTGGCGAAGAGTGTAATATTGCCGGAATCCCATGTGCCCATGTGGCGGGCGGAACAAGTCCGAGTGGATAATTTCGTCTACCCGTCTGGTGTTGGCCAGATAATCCGGATTGGAATATTCAAAGCCGCGGATGTGGTTGAAAGTATGGTTGCCGATGCGGTGTCCGTGTTCTACCACCATCCGGTATTCGTCCGGGTGTTTGCGGATATTGTCGCCTACCATGAAGAAGGTAGCTTTAATATCGTGTTTCTTCAGTAGCTCCAGTACCCAAGGGGTAACTTCCGGGATAGGGCCATCGTCAAAAGTCAGGTAGACTGCCCGTTCGTTTGGGTCCATCCGGAAGATGGCTTGTGGATACAGCGCTCGGAAGAACCAAGGTGGTTGTTCTATAAACATAAGAGTCTTTATTAATAAGTAACAGGTAATAAGTAATAAGTAATAACCGTGCGGCTTATGGCGCAGCTTATTACTTATTACTTAATACTTATTACTTAGTTTTTATTTCCCTTTCATTCTCGCAACATACTCATTGTATAGCTGGTCGAGTTGTTCCGAGTAATGTTTAGCCAATTCTTCTGATTTGTATTTCTCCATCAGGCGTACTTCTGCGTCAAGCAGTCCTGCGTTGTACATGAAGTTTTCGCTGGCGATGGAAAGTTGGTAATCAGTCAGGCTGAGATACCAGATCATGTATTCGAGAGACTTGTTGGCAAGTTCGTCGATGATCTTGTTCGCTTTTTCGTTTTGTCCCAGCTGGTAGTAGGCTTCCGCCATTTGGAAGGCGCCGTTTGCCCAGTCATACGGTACGTTGTATGACGGGATCATCTTCTCGGCGTAGTCGAGTGCGGCGAGTGCCTTGTCTTTTTTGCCTTCTTTGATGAGCTGTCCTACGAGCTGTGTGAAGATGCGCCGGTGTGTGTAGCACATACGCATTACGTTTTCGTCGATGTAGATGCCCGGTTTCTCGATGCCGCCGAACTTGAACTTGTTCATCAGGTTGTCGTACATCTTTTCGCTGTCGATCTTGCTGTTCAGCTTGTCCGTATCGAACGGAGTGAAGCGGTATGCCAGACCTTCCTGCGTGAAGTGGTTGTCCATGCCGAGGTGGTTTTCACTGCCTACGGTGATAGCCATGTAGATGGGACGTTCCCAGTTGGCGTTGGCAAGCATTTCGAGCATCATCAGTTCGCTCTTGTAGAGGGCGCGTTTCGGGTTGCCGTTGGCGTCTCTCAGCAAGATGGTCATGTATTCGGGGATGGAGTCGCCCAGCGCTTCCGGTATCTTCATGCCGGAACGGCGGACAGCTTCCTTGTCGATCTTCATTACGATGCTGTCGGTAGGGATGACGCGCAGTCCTTCCTTATCCGAACGAACCCAGTATTTGAGGATATTCTTCAGTTCATACGGGTTTTCTCCGAACTGTTCTTTCAGTTCGTTCATCGCTTCCGGATTTCCGTTTTCGAGCGCGCTGTCTGCCTGTGCATACATCTGGTCGATATTCTTCTTTACTTCCGGACGGATGGGGATGTATTCGTTCTGGCCTTCGACGTATTCCACACGGTCCCAAGTGATCGGGAGTGACGGAGAGTCGTAGGCGGGACGTTTCATCTGGTCGATGTACCAGTCGGTTTGCAGGTAACTGAGGTTACAGGTACGTGCATCGGTACGGAAACCTTCTGTCTCTTGATTGTACCACAACGGGAAAGTATCGTTGTCACCATTGGTGAAGATGATCGGATTTCCTTCTTCCTGCAAGGTCATCAGATAGTTCTGACCGAAGTCACGGGCAACGAAGCGTCCGCTACGGTCGTGGTCGTCCCATGTCTGTCCGGCCATTTGGATGGGGACAAGCAGACAGAGTACTGATGCGAGAGCGGCAGCCGGAACTTCTTTCATCTTGCAGTAATCGCGTAACATACGGATGATACCTGCGACTCCCATACCCACCCAGATGGCGAAGGCGTAGAACGAACCGGCATACGCATAGTCACGTTCACGCGGCTGCGCAGGTGTCTGGTTAAGGTAGAGCACAATGGCGATACCTGTCATAAAGAATAGGAAGAACACCACCCAGAATTGCTGGATACCCCGCTGGCTGTGGTATGCTTGCCAGAAGAGTCCGATCAAGCCGAGCAGCAGCGGCAGACAGTAGAATACGTTGTGTCCTTTGTTGTTTTTGAGGTCCTGCGGAAGCAATTCCTGGTTGCCTACCAGCAGATTGTCGATAAACGGGATACCGGTGATCCAGTTACCGTGTTCTATTTCTCCGCTGCTCTGAATGTCGTTCTGCCGTCCGGCAAAGTTCCACATAAAGTAGCGCCAGTACATGAAGTTGAGCTGGTAGGAGAAGAAGAACTTGATGTTTTCCCATTGGTTCGGTACGTTCACCATCACCATTTCGCCGCATTGGTCGTATGGGACGTCATGCCCCTTGATGTCTACCCACTGCTTGTAGAGTGAGGAGTGCGCGGAGCTGTACATACGGGGGAAAAGCATATTTTGCGCGTATTCGTATTCGATACGTCCCGGCAGTTCGATGTATGAGTCTTTTTCGTCCGGTGAGGTTTTTTCTTTGCGGACGTATTTGCTTCCCGTCTGTGACTGGCGGGGGACGCAGTATCCGTCTTTCACGTCGAGTGCCACTTTCGAGGAGAAAGCAGGACCGTAGAAGAGAGGACGGGTTCCGTATTGTTCACGGCCGAGGTATTCGCCCAGTGTGAAGATATCTTCCGGAGAGTTCTGGTCCATCGGTGTGTTGGCGGTAGAACGGATTACGATCAGTGCATAAGAGGAATAACCGATTACGATCATCATGGTGCACAGCAATGCCGTATTCATGGTACGGGCGGAGATGCGCCATTTCTCTTTGATCTTTTCCTGTACTTGCGGAGCAAGGTAGATGCCAAGAATTGCGATCACTACGACACCGATAAGGATGCTGCTTACGCCGTGTCCGTAGAATGGAATACCCAGCAGGGCGATGGTCAGAATGAATGAAATGGCCATGCGGAGTCTGCTCTTTTCGGTGTAGCTTTCGTACACACCCCAGATAAGGGCGGCAGCAAGCAGAATGATATAGACAACGACGCCGGAGTTGAACGACATGCCGAGTCCATTGACAAACAGCAGTTCGAACCAGCCGCCGACTTTAACGATACCGGGCACGATGCCATAAAGCACGGCTGCTACGAGTACGCCCGATCCGAGCAGGGCGAGCAATGAGCCTTTGGCAGTGGCGTTCGGAGTTTTCTTGTAGTAGTACACCAATACGATTGCCGGCAGACAGAGGAGGTTCAGCAAGTGAACACCGATACTCAGTCCGGTCAGATAAGCGATCAGAATCAGCCAGCGGTCGCTGTGAGGCTGGTTGGCCACATCTTCCCATTTCAGAATCAGCCAGAATACAACGGCTGTAAAGAGGGAGGAGAAAGCATATACTTCGCCTTCTACGGCGGAGAACCAGAAGGTGTCGCTGAAGGTGTAGACCAGTGCGCCGACCAGTCCGCTACCCATGACAGTGATAAGTTGTCCTTTCGTGATGTTGTTCTCGTCGGTGATTACCAGTTTGCGTACCAGATGGGTGATGCTCCAGAAAAGGAACAGGATACAGGCACCGCTCATCAGTGCGCTCATGTAGTTTACCATCTTCGCTACGGTAGTTACATCGGAGGCAAATTGAGAGAACAGGTTCGCTACCAGCATGAAGAAAGGTGCGCCGGGCGGGTGTCCTACTTCCAGTTTATAACCGGTAGTTATAAACTCGGGACAGTCCCAAAAACTTGCGGTCGGTTCTATTGTCAGGCAGTAGACCGTTGCCGCAATGATGAATGTAAGCCAACCCATAAGGTTGTTTACGGTTCTGTACTGTTTCATTAGCACTATCGTAGTTTATTCGTTAAAAACAAATTATGAGGTCGCAAAGATAGTGATTTGTAAGGATAATGAGGAAGAAAGTAAGAAATATTAAGTAACGGAGGGGTGATTTACTATCTCTTTCACTCTTCCGGAAGGCGGGAACTTGTGTGTTGGCAAGTAAGGAATTTGTTTTTAGCCCTTTAATAAATGAGCTCTGATGTATTAGAGATAAACTTCCTTTATCCTGTTAGTGAACTTCTTTTGCCTTAATAACAAACTTCCTTTTCATTAGTCATAAACTATAATTGCAAGTTTTGTTTTTATAAATGAAACTTGCAATTATAAAAACAAAGCTTTCAATTTTATAAACGTAACTTGCGTTTATAGATTATCCTTAGTCAATCATAACTTTCCTGTTAGAGAAGAACAAGTTTACTATTAATACAACGGAAGTTTACTATTAATAGCTTGGACGTTAGGTGTTAACACTTGTAATATCAGCTGTTAATGGTTGAGATTTCAGGTATTAATACTTGGGTTGCTGTATATATATGTTTGGGATATTGAATATGTGTATCCTTTAATGATGGTGATGATGTTCTCCTAAAACCCGATGAGGCAGTGTGCCGTGTCCCAATAGCTCGATGGGGCAGTTGAAGTTTCTTTCCAGCCATTCGGTAGTGACACCCGTGTCCGGATGGTAATCCAGCGTTTCGTTGACGCAAGCGATGGATTTTACCTGTTGCAATACAGTGCCGATGTCGTGACTGACAAGGATAATGGCACATTCTTTATTGATTTCAGCCAATAACTCATAAAGGCGTGCTTCAAAACGCTTGTCGATATACGTGCTGGGTTCATCGAGAATCAGCACTGCAGGGTCCGAGATGATGGCACGTCCTAACAGGGCACGTTGCAGTTGTCCACCGCTTAATTGTCCGATAGAGCGGCTTTCGAGCCCTTCAAGCCCCATGCGGGCGATAATCTGTTTGCCTTTCTCTCTCTGTTCGGGAGTGAACCGGGAGGTAAGCGACTTCTGTATGCTCAATCCGGACAGGATCACTTCTTCCACGGAAATAGGGAACTTCCGGTCTATGGTGCTATATTGCGGTAGGTAACCGAGGAAAAGCTGGGATTTCGCGGAAGAACTTTGGTGGGAGTTTTTGGCAGATGTTTCTGTCGAAGTCCCTTCCGTAGATGTTCTTATGGGAGCTTTCTCGGGAGTATGGAATATAATTTCCCCTCCGGTTGGTTTCAACAAACCGAGGATGCACTTTATAAGCGTTGTTTTGCCGCCTCCGTTCGGACCTATAATACCTAGAAAATCCCGTTCGTAGATGCTTAGATTAACATCGTGGAGAACAGTGCGACCGTCATATCCGGCGGAAAGATTCTTTATTTCGATTATTGGTTTCATCATTGGAAAGGGCTTGATTGGTTCTTTCTTTATACGTTTATTTGGTGGCAGCTTGCGGCGCAAGGGCTTTGGCTACATTCAGCATTTCTTCCTCCCAGTCATAACTTAACGGGTTGATAGGGATCACTTTCGTTCCGGTTTGCTGCGCGATGGTTTCCGCATTGCGTTTGTCAAACTCCGGTTGAACGAAGATAACGCCTACATTTTCCGCCTGACAGACGTCTATCAGGTCTTTCAGATGAGCGGGAGAGGGTTCTTTGCCTCCTTCTTCGATTGAAATTTGATGCAATCCGTAGTCGCGGGCGAAGTAGGAGAGAGCCGGATGATAAATCATGAAGGCTTTGGCTGCTTCGGGGGTGGAGAGTTGCCGGCGAATCAGGCTGTCGGTGTGCTGGATGCGCTGACAGAGAGAGTCGTAACGGTTTCTATAATATGGTTCGTTTGCTTTATCCAGTTGGCTAAGGGCTTTGTAGGTGTTTCCGGCGATGATTAAAGCATTACCGGTAGAATTCCATACGTGTGGCTCTACGGCGTGGATATGGCCGTCGTGACTGTTGTGCCCGTGGCCATGGTCATCATTATTGAGTATGAGGTCGATTCCTTTCGAGGTGTCGAACACTTGGATATGGGGAGTATTGTTCATCAGGCGATCCATCCAGGTTTGTTCGAAGCCGATGTACCCGATGCGGAAATAGGCTTTGCTGTCTCCTAAAGAAACAAGTTGCTGGGGGATAGGATCGTATGTCTCCGGACTGGAACCTTTGGGCACCATGCTGACTACTTTGAATTTATCTCCGGCAATAGCCTCGGTGAAATAACGTTGCGGTTCCAGTGTGACGGTTATCACCGGCTTTGTCTCGTCATCGTTACTTGCTTGGGAGGAACGTCCTGTGCAGGCTGCCATCAGGAGGCAGGTACCAAGAAGGAAAAGTGTTCTCATATCTTTTAGTTGTTGTTTCATGATTTTTTCTGTTTCGGGGTTTCAATCTTATCTTGTTTCTACTCTTGTTTCCGGGCCCGTAATATTTCCCGTTTACCACCCGGAGGTCCGGGGAGGCGTTCTACTGTAAATCCGGCTGTCTGCAACATTCGGCGTACTACACCTTTGGCACAGTAGGTAGTCAGAATTCCGTCTCTATCTAATAAAACATAGAGGCGGTTGAATAGTTCTTGCGACCACATTTCTGGTTGCTTTTCCGGGGCGAAGGCGTCGAAATAA
>OOBM01001712.1_pt1 | contig 10983 bp, 8 predicted proteins | sample 1671581 | NCBI WGS metagenome assembly OOBM01 (sample SAMN06348171, study PRJEB24527) | human gut metagenome
AACCAATGACACGGGGATTTTCAGTCCCCTGCTCTACCGACTGAGCTACAGAGGCGCACCGGACGATGATTATTATACCTGAAATTTCGATTTTGTAAAGGGGTAAATGCAAAATTTTTTGAGAATTTTTGAACTTTCTTTATTTTGCCCGTGTTATCGTCTAAAATAAGACTGACTTTTCCAAGACTTTTTGCGGGCGGCAGACAGGGAAAGAATATTTGACATCTTCAACAACCTATGGTTTAATAAATGAGAATGAAAAAAATCGCTTTTCTCCCGCTGTGGGAATCTATACCTATATATAGCAAAAGCGTTTGAGACGGCTCCACTGCAAGAACATTCCGGGGCCGGGAGGAGCAGCATGGCAAGAAAACAGGAATATGGCAACGAAAGCATCACTTCGCTGAAGGGTGCCGACCGTGTGCGCAAGCGCCCGGCCGTCATCTTCGGTTCGGACGGCGTGGAGGGCTGCGCCCACTCCATCTTTGAGATCGTCTCCAACTCCATCGACGAAGCCCGCGACGGCCACGGCGATACCATCAACGTGACCCGCTGTAAGGATGGCAGCGTTATCGTTGAGGACTTTGGCCGCGGTATGCCCGTGGACTGGAACAACGGCGAGGGGCGCTACAATTGGGAGCTGTTGTTCTGCGAGATGTATGCAGGCGGCAAGTATGGCGAGGGTGAGGATAACTACGAGTTCAGCCTTGGCTTGAACGGTCTGGGCCTGTGCGCTACCCAGTATGCTTCTGCATGGATGACCGCCGATATCTACCGTGACGGATACCACTATCACCTTGATTTTAAAAAGGGCGAGAATGTGGGCGGCCTGCAGAAGGAAGCCTACAAGGGCCGCCGCACCGGCAGCATCATTCACTGGAAGCCGGACGACGAGGTGTTCACCGACATCGATGTGCCCGGCAGCTACTATAAGGATACCCTGCGCCGTCAAGCAGTGGTCAACGCAGGCCTGACCCTGAACTTTACCGATGAAAAAGAGAAAGACCCTGCCACTGGCAAGGCGTGGTACGAGAGCTGGTGCTATGAGCACGGCATCGCGGACTATGTGGCCGAGGTGGCAGGGGAGGATACCCTGACCCCGGTGTTCAGCTGCGAGAGTGAGGCATCCGGCCGAGACCGCGAGGACCAGCCGGATTACAAGGTGCGCATGAGCGCGGCGTTCTGCTTCTCCAATAAGGTGCAGATGCTGGAATATTACCACAACTCTTCCTGGCTGGAGCACGGCGGCAGCCCGGAGCACGCGGTGCGCACCGCCTTTGTCTACCAGATCAACAAGTACCTGAAGGAAAAGAACCTCTATAAAAAAGGTGAGAGCGCCATCAGCTTTCAGGATGTGCAGGACTGCTTGGTGTATGTCTCGTCCAGTTTTTCCACCCGCACCAGCTACGAGAACCAGACCAAAAAGGCCATCACCAACAAATTCGTTTCGCAGGCTATGACCGACTTCCTCAAGCATTATCTGGAAGTGTATTTTCTGGAAAAGCCGGACGAGGCCCAGAAGATCTGCCAGCAGGTGCTGGTGAACAAGCAGAGCCGTGAGCATGCGGAAAAAACGCGCCAGAGCATCAAAAAAACCCTGTCCACCCAGATCGACCTTGCCAACCGGGTGCAGAAATTCGTGGACTGCCGCACCAAGGATGCATCCCGCCGCGAGCTGTATATCGTGGAGGGCGATTCCGCTATGGGTGCGGTCAAGTCCAGCCGCGACAGTGAATATCAGGCCATCATGCCCATCCGCGGCAAAATTTTGAACTGCCTGAAGGCCGACTATGCCCGCATCTTTAAATCGGATGTCATCGTGGATCTCATCAAGGTGATGGGCTGCGGCGTGGAACTGGGCGGCAAACACAACAAGGAGCTGGCCACCTTCAATCTCGATAATCTGCGGTTCAATAAAATCGTCATTTGTACCGATGCCGATGTGGACGGCTACCAGATCCGCACGCTGGTGCTCACCATGCTCTACCGCCTGACCCCGACCCTGATCGAGAAGGGCTATGTGTATATCGCAGAGTCGCCGTTGTATGAAATTACAACGAAAGATCGCACTTATTTTGCCTACACCGAGCCGGAAAAGACAGCGTTTCTGGAAGAGATCGGCGAGAAAAAATACACCATCCAGCGCTCCAAAGGTCTGGGTGAGAACGACCCTGAGATGATGTGGCTGACCACCATGAACCCGGAGAGCCGCCGTCTGATCAAGGTGATGCCCACCGATGTGGTGCAGACTGCGCAGGTGTTCGATATCCTGCTGGGTGATAACCTTGCAGGCCGCAAGGAACACATTGCGCAGCACGGCGCAGAATATCTGGACGATCTGGATGTGAGCTGATGATTTTAAATTGCCTCCGCTTGCGCTCTGGCAATGACAGAGGTAACGTTATTTTAATTTGGTGATTTGTCGCAGCCTGCGGGCTGCTCCAAATCACGTTTTCACGAAGAAGGCCCCAACGGGTCACGGCATTTTAAGGGAAAAATGCAGAAAACCGGAACGGCTCCATCTGTGAAAGAGCAGCTCAGGATGGCCCGCAGGCCATCCTGAGCTGCAAAAATAAAAAATATTTTCCGCTGAATATGGGCAGAGCGAGAGCGGCGCCCATTTAAAATCGTCAAGAGGTTAGAAGATGCCTAGAAAATCGACCAAGAAAACACTCAAGCCGGTGCGCCCGCAGCTGGGCGACGGCGTTGAAATTTTAAATGCCGGCAGTGTGCTGGAGGACCCCATCACCCGCACGCTGGAAACCAACTATATGCCCTACGCCATGAGCGTCATCGTCAGCCGCGCGCTGCCAGAGATCGACGGCTTCAAACCGGCGCACCGCAAGCTGCTATACACCATGTACGAGATGGGCCTGCTCAAGGGCGCACGCACCAAGTCTGCCAACATTGTGGGCAGCACCATGCACCTGAACCCCCACGGCGATGCCGCCATCTACGACACCATGGTGCGCATGGGCCGCGGCAACGAGAGCCTGCTGGTGCCCTTTGTGGACAGCAAGGGCAACTTTGGCAAGGCCTACAGCCGCGATATGTCCTGCGCTGCTGCCCGTTACACGGAGGCGAAGCTCGAGGGTGTGTGCGAGGAGCTGTTCCGGGATATCGACAAGGAGACCGTGGACTTTGTGCCCAACTACGACAGCACCACCACCGAGCCTACCCTGCTGCCGGTCACCTTCCCCACCATTCTGGCCAACAACACGCTGGGCATCGCGGTGGGCATGGCCTGCAACATCTGCTCGTTCAATCTGGCAGAGCTGTGCGCCACCACCGTGGCCCTGATGAAGGACGAGCACCACGACATCTCCACCACCATGCCCGCCCCGGACTTCGTGGGCGGCGGTCAGATTTTGTACGATGAAGCGCAGATGCGTGAAATTTACGAGAACGGCCGCGGCAGCGTGAAGGTACGCGCCCGCTACAATGTGGTGCCGGGCGAAAACATGATCGAGGTCACCCAGATCCCGCCCACCACCACGGTGGAGGCCATCATGGACAAGATCGCGGAGCTGGTCAAGGCCGGCAAGGTCAAGGAAATCAGCGACATGCGTGACGAGACCGACCTGAACGGCCTGAAGCTGACACTGGACCTCAAGCGCGGCGTGGATGCCGACAAGCTGATGGCAAAGCTGTTTAAGGCTACCCCTCTGGAAGACAGCTTCAGCGCTAACTTCAATATTCTGGTGTCCGGCCAGCCCCGCGTGATGGGCGTGCGCGAAATTCTCAAGGAGTGGACGGCCTTCCGCGTGGAGTGCGTGCGCCGCCGCACCTACTACGACCTGCACGGCAAGGAAAAGCGCCTGCACCTGCTGCAGGGTCTTGCCGCCATCCTGCTGGACATTGACAAGGCAATCAAAATTATCCGCACCACCGAGGAAGAGACCGAAGTGGTGCCCAACCTGATGATCGGTTTTGGCATCGATGAAGTGCAGGCCGACTATGTGGCCGAGATCAAGCTGCGTCATTTGAACCGGGAATATATCCTCAAGCGCACCAGCGAGATCGAACAGCTGGAGAAGGACATTGCCGACCTGAACGATATCCTTGCAAAGCCCGCCCGCATCCGCCGCATCATCATCAATGAGCTGAACGATGTTGCCAAGAAGTACGGCCAGCCCCGCCGCAGCGAGATCCTGTACGATCTGCCTGAGGAAGAGAACGGCTCCGAGGAGGAAGAAGCGCCGGATTACCCCGTGACGGTGTTCTTTACCCGCGAGGGCTACTTCAAAAAGATCCCGCCGCAAGGTCTGCGCACCGCCGGTGCCCATAAGCTGAAAGAAGGCGACGAGATCGTGCAGCAGATCGAGACCCGCAACAACGTGGAGGCGCTGTTCTTTACCGACAAGCAGCAGGTGTACAAGGTGCGTCTGGCAGAGCTGGAGGACGGCAAGGTGGCTCAGATGGGCATTTTCATCCCGGGCCGTCTGGGCATGGACGAGGGCGAGAACGTGCTCTCCATGGTGATCACCGGCGATTACAGCGGCTTTATGCTGTTCTTCTTTGCCAGCGGCAAGTGCGCGAAAATTCCGCTCAGCTCCTATGCCACCAAGCAGAACCGCCGCAAGCTGCTGAAGGCCTACTGCGACAAGGAGCCGCTGGCAACGCTGCTGTTCCTGCCGGAGGAGACCGAGCTTGCCATCCGCACCAGTGCCAGCCGGATGCTGCTGGTGGGCACGGCGCAGATCGCCGCAAAGGCCACCCGCGACAGTCAGGGCGTGGCAGTGGTTACTTTGAAAAAGAACCAGACCATCGCTTCGGTGGTGCCTGCGGACACGCTGGAGCTGGCGAACCCCCACCGCTACCGTGTGCGCAGCCTGCCCGCTACCGGTGCGCTGCTCCGCGCCGAGGACGAGGGCGAGCAGATGAGCCTGCTGTAAAAAAACTCCCCCAGTCTCGCATTCGCTCGACAGCCCCCTCTAGGATGGGGCCTTTGGCATGGCGGCAAAGCCTCTGGTTGAATTGCAAAGTATCCGGTTTCGCCAGAGGCTCCCTCTCCGAGGGAGCTGGCACGGCGTAAGCCGTGACTGAGGGAGTTCAAGCAGTAGCGGAGACAATTTTAAATCGTTTCGATATAAAAGAGGAAACTGCAATGCAAAACATCGACCTGATCTGTGTGGGCAAGCTGAATGCAAAATATTTCGCCGAGGGCGTGGCAGAGTACCAGAAGCGCCTTGCCGCCTTCGCATCCTTCCGCATCATCGAGCTGCCGGAGGAAAAGATCGAGGAGAAGAACGCCTCGGATGCCGTGGTAAAAAAGGCACTGGACAAGGAGGGCAAGGCCATCCTGTCCAATGTACGCAAGGGTGCTGCCATCGTGGCCATGTGCATCGAGGGCAGGCAGATCTCCTCCGACGAGCTGGCGCAGTTCCTTGCCGACCGCGCAAACAGTGGGGCAGGAGACGTGGCCTTTGTGATCGGCTCGTCCCACGGCCTGTCCGATGAGGTGAAAAAGGCCGCTGCACTCAAGTTCAGCATGGGACGCATCACCATGCCCCACCAGCTGGCCCGCCTTGTGCTCACGGAACAGATCTACCGTGCCTGCACCATCAATGCAGGAATGAAATACCATAAATAAGTGCAAAAACCGGTCTGTTCCCCAAAGCAGGCCGGTTTTCGGCTTTACAAGCGGCGCAAAACATGGTACAGTAAAGATACTGTGCTTTCCCTTTGAAAAGCACGCCCGGCAGTGGGGAAAGCTGCCGGAACGATACAACAACGACACGGCAAACCAGCCGCGGACGGAAAGGATGTACTACAATGGAACAGAGCGAAAAGACCCTTGATATGATCGTCAATCTCTGCAAGAACCGTGGTTATGTGTTCCCCGGTTCCGAGATCTACGGCGGTCTGGCCAACAGCTGGGACTACGGCCCGCTGGGCGTCGAGTTCAAGAACAATGTCAAAAAGGCATGGCTGAAGAAATTCGTGCAGGAAAGCCCCTACAATGTGGGTCTGGATGCAGCCATCATCATGAACCCTCAGACCTGGGTGACCACCGGCCATGTCTCCAGCTTCTCGGACCCCCTGCTGGACTGCCGCGCCTGCAAGGCACGCCACCGCGCCGACAAGCTGATCGGTGAGGAGCACCCCGAGGTGAATGTGGATGCCATGAGCTTTGACGAGATGGATGCTTTCATCGCAGAGCATGAGGACATCGTGTGCCCGGTGTGCGGCAAGCACGATTTTACCCCCATCCGCAAGTTCAACCTGATGTTCAAGACTGCCATCGGCGTTACTGAGGACAGCTCTTCCACCTGCTATCTGCGTCCCGAGACCGCACAGGGCATCTTTGTCAACTTTGCCAACATCCAGCGCACCACCCGCCGCAAGCTGCCCTTCGGCGTGTGCCAGGTGGGCAAGGCTTTCCGCAACGAGATCACCCCGGGCAACTTCACCTTCCGCACCCGCGAGTTCGAGCAGATGGAGTGCGAGTTCTTCTGCAAGCCCGGCACCGATCTGGAATGGTTCGCTTACTGGAAGGACTATTGCGAGAACTGGCTGCTGAGCCTTGGCATCAAGAAGGAGCACCTGCGCCTGCGTGACCACGAGCCTGCAGAGCTGGCCTTCTACAGCCGCGCTACCACCGATATCGAGTACGCCTTCCCGTTCACTGACTGGGGTGAGCTGTGGGGCATCGCGGATCGTACCAACTACGACCTGACCCGCCATCAGGAAGCTTCCGGCAAGAGCCTGGAGTACTTCGACAGCGAGACCAACGAGCACTACATCCCCTACGTCATTGAGCCGTCTCTGGGCTGTGACCGTGTGGCTCTGGCTTTCCTGTGCGAAGCATACGACGAGGAGCACCTGACCGACAGCAAGGGCAAGGAGGATATCCGCACCGTGCTGCATCTGCATCCGGCTCTGGCTCCCTACAAGTGCGCCGTGCTGCCCTTGAGCAAGAAGCTGGGCGAGAAGGCCATGGAGATCCGCAACGAGCTGAGCAAGTACTTCATGGTGGATTACGACGATACCGGTTCCATCGGCAAGCGTTACCGCCGCGAGGACGAGATCGGCACCCCGTACTGCATCACTGTGGACTTTGATACCGTGGGTGACGAGGCCAAGGGCATTGCCGCCGACAACTGCGTCACCGTCCGTGACCGCGACACCATGGAGCAGGTTCGTATGCCCATCTCCGAGCTGAAAGCTTATATCGAGAGCAAGATTGAGTTCTGAGAAAATTTCGCTTTCAGGCGATAAAAACAGCCCCGCCGTTGCAATTTCGGCGGGGCTGTGCTATAATACAAATAAAGAAAGTGCTGTCTGGCAAACGGTCAGTACCTTTCCGGCGCGATAATCAAAAGATGACCGCTCAGGTTTGGACGCTGAGGGCGGTCATTTTTTGTTGTTGAAGATCTTCCACGCGATATCGAAAATGCCAAAGCTCACGGTTGCAAGCAATGTGAGCAGAGCCAGAGTTTCTAAAAGCGTCATGAAGCATCACCCCCTTCGCTGCAAAGCGTCGGGGTACGACAAAAATGTTCGCCTTCCCGACGCAGGGCCGAAAAGGCATAGACCGCCTGCCGTATGTAGACAGCACTTTCAAAAGACAGTATAACAGACGTTTCCTGCTTTTTCAACAGCGGGAGGTGTCTGTTTTCTTTTTACTGGACAGAACGGCTTGTACCGGGTATACTGAAAAACAGAAAAACATGATTTTTACACCGCAGGAGGTTCTACCGTGGAAAACTTTGACGAACTGCTGAAAAAATATGCCGATTTCATCGTCCGGGTGGGGGTGAACCCGCAGCCCGGACAGACCCTCATCATCAACTGCCCGCTGGAGGGCGCGCCGCTGGCGCGGCTGTGCGTGCGTAGTGCCTACGAAGCCGGTGCCCGGGATGTGCAGGTGAATTGGAGCGATGACGCTGTGGCCCGCGCCCGCATGGAGCTGGGCAGCGAGGAGGCTCTGACCGACCTCAAGCCATGGCAGCTGCGCCGCTATCTTGACTATGCTGAAAGCGAGGGCGGCGTGTGTGTACTGCATCTCATTGCGGACGACCCGGAGCTGTATGCGGGCATTGACGGCAATAAGATCAGCAGGGTGAATGCCGCCCGCCGCGCCTTTATGGAGGAGTGGCAGGAGTACACCATGAACGACCGGGTGCAGTGGTCCATTGCGGCCCTGCCCAGTGTGCCGTGGGCAAAGAAGGTCTTCCCGGAGCTGGACGCGGATGCCGCCATGGAAGCGCTGTGGAAGCTGATCTTTGACGTGTGCCGGGTCACTGGTGGCGACCCGGTGAACGAGTGGCAGGCCCATATGGAGCGGCTCAGCACTCTGCGGGATAAAATGAACGCGCTGGACTTGGAAAGCGTGCATTTTGAGAGCAGCAATGGCACGGACCTGACCGTGGGTCTTGCGAATCAGGCTGTGTGGGAAAGCGCCGCCAGCAAGAGCGAAAAGGGCGTGGTGTTCCTGCCCAACATCCCCACGGAGGAAGTGTTCACTGCGCCCCACAAGGACAGGGTAGAGGGCGTTGTCTACGGCACAAAGCCCTATGTGTTCAACGGCCAGCTCATCAAGAACTTCCGTGTCACCTTTGAGAAGGGCCGGGTTGTGGACTACCACGCCGAGCAGGGACAGGTGCTGCTGGGCCGTCTGCTGGACGGCGACGAAGGCTCCCGCAGCATTGGCGAAGTGGCACTGGTGCCGGCAAGCAGCCCCATCAACCGCAGCGGCAAGCTGTTCTACAGCACGTTGTTTGACGAAAATGCCGCCTGCCACATCGCTTTTGGTGCCAGCTACCCCGGCACCACGAAGGGCGGCACGGCGCTGACGAAGGAAGAGCTGCTGGCCCGCGGCATGAACCAGTCCCGCCTGCATGAGGATGTGATGATCGGTGCAGAGGACAGCCATATCACCGGAAAATGCCGCGATGGCCGCACCGTGGAGCTGTTCCGGGACGGCGTGTGGGTGCTGTAAAAGACCCTGCGGCGAAAAAAATCTGCGAAAATGCTTGCATAATCGCGGGATGTATGGTATATTCTAGTAGTACGATATAGTTTAACCTGAAACGTGGGCCGCAAGGTCCGCGTTTCTTGTTTGTTTGGAGGTTTTTTATGGCGAAGCAGTCTGGCGGCAATACCGCCCAGAGAGTCGAAGCGCTTGTCCGCCCCACCGTGGAGGGCATGGGGCTGCGCCTGTGGGACGTTGTGTTTGAAAAGGAAGGGCCGGACTGGTATCTTCGCGTCCTCATCGACAAGACGGACGGCACCACCATGGACACCGACACCTGTGCCGATGTCTCCCATGCGCTGGACCCCATCCTGGATGAGGCAGACCCCATTGAGCAGAGCTATTATCTGGAAGTGGGCAGCCCCGGCCTGGGCCGCAAGCTGACCCGCCCGGAACATTACGAAGCCGTCAAGGGGCAGAAGGTCAGCGTCAGGCTGTTCCGTGCCAACGAGAACGGCACCAAGGAGTTTTCCGGCATCCTGACCGGCCGCGAGGGCAGCACCATCACGGTCGAGACGGAGAATGGCACCGTGAACTTTGAAGCGTCGGCCGCCAGCACCGTGCGTCTGTGCGACGACGAGGATCTGTTTGACTGAAAAAGAGAAAGAATTAGGAGGAACCCGAAAAATGGCAGCTGCTAATAATGAATTTTTTGAAGCTCTCTCCATGCTGGAGCACGAGCGCGGCATCACCGCGGAGTACCTGATCGAGAAGATCAAGGCAGCCATCGTGATCGCTGTCAAGAAGAACTACGAGGTCGAGGACGACAACGTCATGGTCGAGATCGACCCCGCCACCGGCAAGTTCAATGTGGCCCTGCTGCAGAACGTCGTCGCCGATGAGGACTGGTACGATGAGCACGCTGAGATCGGCCTGACCGAGGCCCAGAAGCTGCGCAAGAGCTACGAGATCGGCGACCGTGTCGTCACCCCGCTCAAGACCAAGGACTTCGGCCGCATCGCAGCCCAGACCGCAAAGCACGTCATCCGTCAGGGCATCCGCGAGGCCGAGCGCAGCCAGCAGCTGAGCGAGATCCAGAGCCGCGCCCATGACATCATCCAGGCCACCGTGACCCGTGTGGACAACGAGAAGGGCATCGTGGCCCTGGACCTGGGCAAGGGCGGCGAGGCCATCCTGCCCCGCAACGAGCAGGTGCCCGGCGAGACCTACACCGAGGGCGAGACCCTGCAGGTCTACGTTGTGGACGTCGTCAGCGGTGAGCGCGGTGCCCGCGTTATGATCAGCCGCACCCATCCGGGCCTGGTCAAGCGTCTGTTCGAGCTGGAAGTGCCGGAGATCTACGACGGCATGGTGGAGATCAAGTCCATCGCCCGCGAGCCCGGCGCCCGCTCCAAGATCGCCGTGGCGTCGCGCGAGGCGAACCTCGATCCCGTGGGCGCCTGCGTTGGCGTGCGCGGTTCCCGCATCCAGAACATCGTGCAGGAACTCCACGGCGAACGCATCGACATTGTGGTCTGGAGCCCCGAAATTTCGACCTATGCCCGCAACGCGCTGGCTCCGGCCGTGATTTCCCGCATTGTGGTCGATGAGGCCGAAAACCTCCTCGAAGTCACCGTGCCTGACGATCAGCTCACCAGCGCCATCGGCCGCAAGGGGCAGAACGTCAAGCTCGCCGCCAAGCTGCTTGGCTGGAAAATCGATATTTTCACTGAAACCCGCTACAACGAAACCAACGCCATCGGCCGCGGGCTCGAGCAGGTCGCCAGTGTGGCCGAAGTCTCCGTGGACAGCCTCGTGAGCGCCGGATTCACCACGCTGGAACAGCTCCAGGATGCGACCGATGAAGAACTGTCCGAAAAGCTCAGCCTCTCGGACAGCCGTATCGGCGATTTGCGTGCGGCTATCAACTTCCTCTCTCCCGTAGTGGGCGAATCGGCTGACAAGGCCGATGCCGATGCGGACAAGGCCGACGAAACGGCGGCCGGGGAAGACGAATAGCATGGACCGGGGGCATGTGCCCACCCGGATGTGCGCCATATGCAGAA
>OOBM01001717.1_pt1 | contig 10959 bp, 10 predicted proteins | sample 1671581 | NCBI WGS metagenome assembly OOBM01 (sample SAMN06348171, study PRJEB24527) | human gut metagenome
TTCCCTACACGACGCTCTTCGATCTCCGGCCGATATGGTTGAAAAAGCCAACGAATACCGTCAAGCTTTAATGGAAGCTGTAGCTGAAAGCGATGACGAGCTGATGATGAAATATCTGGAAGGCGAAGAGCTGACGGAAGAAGAAGTTATGGCTGGTATCCGCAAACAAACTATTGCTTGCAAAATGACTCCTGTCTGCTGCGGTTCTTCTTACAAAAACAAAGGCGTACAGCCTTTGCTGGATGCTGTTGTAGCGTTCATGCCTGCTCCTACTGATATTCCTCATATCAAAGGCGTAAATCCTGAAACCGGCGAAGAAGACGAACGTCCGTCGTGCGACAGCGAGCCGTTCTCTGCACTGGCTTTCAAAATTATGACTGACCCGTTTGTTGGTAAACTTGCTTTCTTCCGTGTGTACTCCGGTACTCTCGGCTCCGGTTCTTACGTTTACAACTCTACCAAAGGTAAGAGAGAGCGTATTGGCCGTATCCTGCAAATGCATGCCAACCATCGTGAAGAAATCGACATGGTTTATTCCGGTGATATTGCAGCAGCAGTAGGTTTGAAAGATACCACTACCGGCGATACTCTCTGCGACGAAAAAGCTCCGATCATTCTGGAATCCATGGTATTCCCTGATCCGGTAATCTCCGTTGCGGTTGAACCTAAAACTAAAGCTGACCAGGAAAAGATGGGCATTGCCCTTCAAAAACTGGCAGAAGAAGATCCGACTTTCCGTGTTCATACTGATCCGGAAACAGCACAAACCATCATTTCTGGCATGGGCGAGTTGCATTTGGACATTATTGTTGACCGTTTGCTGCGTGAATTCAAAGTAGGCTGTACTGTTGGTAATCCGCAGGTTGCTTATCGTGAAACTATCCGCAAATCTGTTAAGTCCGAAGGTAAATTTGTACGTCAGTCCGGTGGTAAAGGCCAATATGGTCACTGCTGGTTGGAAATTTCACCTCGTGAAGCAGGTGAAGGCTTCTTGTTTGAGAACAAAGTTGTTGGCGGTGCTATTCCGAAAGAATACATCGGACCGATCGAAAACGGTGTTAAGGAAGCTATGGAAAACGGCGTAGTTGCCGGTTACCCAATGGTTGATATCAAAGTTACCGTTTATGATGGTTCTTACCATGAAGTCGATTCTTCTGAAATGGCCTTCAAAATTGCAGGTTCTATGGGCTTCCGTTCTGGCGCTACTAAAGCCGACCCGGTTATCCTTGAACCTTATATGAAAGTAGAAGTTACTGTTCCTGAGGACTACATGGGCGATGTTATCGGCGATTTGAACTCTCGCCGTGGTCGTATCGAAGGTATGGAAGCTCGCAATGGCGCTCAAGTTATCAACGCATTTGTTCCGCTTTCCGAAATGTTTGGTTATGCTACCGACCTGCGTTCTAAAACTCAAGGCCGAGGCAACTACTCTATGGAAGTTGACCATTACGAAGATGTACCGAGAAACATTGCCGAGGCTATCATTGCCAAAAACAAAGGCACTCAAGCCTAATATAAAGTAAAACCTAATTTAAGGGAGGAAAAATAAATGGCAAAGCAAAAATATGAAAGAACAAAACCGCATGCTAATATCGGCACCATCGGTCACGTAGACCATGGTAAAACAACCCTGACCGCAGCAATCACCAAAGTATTGGCTTCTAAAGGCGGCGCAGAATTCATGGATTACTCCATGATCGATAAAGCACCTGAAGAAAGAGAACGCGGAATCACCATCAACACTTCCCACGTAGAATATGAAACAGCAACCCGCCACTACGCACACGTAGACTGCCCGGGCCATGCCGACTATGTAAAAAACATGATCACCGGCGCAGCACAAATGGACGGAGCGATCCTCGTAGTATCCGCAGCAGACGGCCCGATGCCGCAAACTCGTGAGCACATCCTTCTTGCTCGTCAAGTAGGCGTACCTGCAATGGTAGTGTTCCTGAATAAAGCAGATATGGTAGACGATCCGGAACTGATCGAATTAGTAGAAATGGAAGTACGTGAACTGCTCTCCAGCTACGACTTCCCCGGCGACGACATTCCTGTAGTAGTAGGGTCTGCACTGAAAGCACTTGAAGGCGACGCATCATACGAAGCAAAAATCATGGAACTGATGGACGCAGTAGACGCATACATTCCTATTCCGGAACGCGCAACTGACAAACCGTTCCTGATGCCTGTAGAAGACGTATTCACAATTACCGGCCGTGGCACAGTAGCAACAGGCCGTGTAGAACGTGGTATCATCAAAGTAGGCGACAATATTGAGATCGTAGGAATGACAGAAGAGAAAAAAGCAACAGTAGTAACGGGTGTAGAAATGTTCCGTAAATTACTGGACGAAGCAGTAGCAGGAGACAACATCGGCTGCCTGCTGCGTGGTGTAGACCGTAAAGATATCGAACGCGGTCAAGTACTTGCAAAACCCGGCAGCATCCATCCGCACACAAAATTCAAAGCAGAAGTATATGTACTGACGAAAGAAGAAGGCGGCCGTCATACACCGTTCTTCAACGGCTATCGTCCGCAGTTTTATTTCAGAACAACAGACGTAACCGGCGTAACTGAATTACCGGAAGGTATTGAGATGGTAATGCCTGGCGATAACGTAACCATGGACGTAGAGCTGATCACTCCGATCGCAATCGAGCCTGGTCTGCGTTTTGCAATTCGCGAAGGCGGCCGTACTGTTGGCGCCGGCGTTGTTGCTGCTATCAACGAATAAGTAAGAGAGCGATAACTTGGTTTTCTGCTAAGACCGGTCCGACATAGACCGGTCTTAGCATATTTTTGAAAGTTTGTTGACATAGAGTGTTAACTGTGGTACTCTATATTAGTGAAATTTTGTGATTGGTAATCTATGAGTAAGAGAGGTGTTAAATATGCGCAGTTTAGTTACCATGGCTTGCACTGAGTGCAAACAACGCAACTATCAAACCAACAAAAACAAAAAGAACGATCCTGATCGTATCGAACTGAATAAATATTGCAAGTTCTGCAAAAAACACACTTTACATAAAGAAACTAAATAATTTTTGTTAACGTGTGATTTAGTATCAGGTATTCAAGCAAGGATGTGAAAAAATGGCCGTTCCGGAAACTACGGGTGTGAAGAACGCAGGCGGTATTACACGCTTTATGCGTGAAACTAAAGTAGAACTGAAAAAAGTAACCTGGCCTACCAAACAAGAGCTTATTGCTAATACTGCAGTGGTTTTGATTGCGGTTGTTATTTGTGCAGCATTGATTTGGGTCATTGATTCCTTCTTCAATGTTGTTTTTCGCTTGATTTTGCAATAAGGCTGCGTAAGGAGGAAAGGGAAGCTTCCCTATCATTAATATGGAATCAGAAAAACGTTGGTATGTAATCCACACTTATTCCGGTTATGAGAATAAGGTAAGCGCAAATCTGGAACGTAAAGTTCATTCCTTGGGTATGGAAAATGAAATTTTCCGTATTGTGATACCTATGGAAAATGAGGTTGAAGTAAAAGACGGTAAAAAACGCAGCGTCCAGAGAAAGGTTTTTCCTGGTTATGTGCTTGTAGAGATGATTGTAAATGATCGCTCTTGGTATGCTGTGCGTAATACACCGGGTGTGACCGGCTTTGTCGGTTCCGGTACTAAACCGATTCCTTTGACTGATGAAGAAGTCAAACAGATCATGCGCTCCATGGGCGTAGAAGAAAGCCGCCCCAAAATTGATTTACAATTACAACAGATGGTTCGTTTGAAAACTGGTCCGTTTGCCGGCTGTGTCGGCAGCGTTTCTGAAATCAATGAAGAACGTGGTAAACTGAAAGTTCTGGTTAGCATGTTCGGACGCGAAACACCTGTTGAGATTGATTTTACTCAGGTTGAAGAAGCTGAATAATAAGGAGGTGTAATAAATGCCGAAAAAAGTCGTAAAAATGGTAAAATTACAGGTACCGGCTGGTAAAGCTACTCCGGCTCCTCCTGTAGGCCCTGCACTTGGCCAAGCTGGTGTAAACATCATGGCTTTTGTTAAGGAGTTCAATGAACGTACTGCTCAACAAGCAGGTTTGATCATTCCGGTAGAAATTACCGTATTTGAAGATCGTTCCTTTACTTTCATTACAAAAACTCCTCCGGCACCGGTTTTGCTGAAAAAAGCTGCTGGTCTGGAAAAAGGTTCCGGCGAACCAAACAAAAAGAAAGTTGCTCAATTGAGCCGCGATAAAGTTCGCGAAATCGCTGAAGCTAAAATGGCTGACCTGAATGCTGCTGATATCGAAGCTGCTATGAGAATGGTAGAAGGTACTGCGCGCAGCATGGGTATAACCATCGTTGACTGATTTATAGTCGACTATTTATGTGGGAGGAATTATCCGTTTGTACCACAAGGAGGAAAGTTTAATGGCAAAATTTGGTAAAAAATATCAAGACGCTTTGAAACTTATCGAAGCCGACAAATTCTATGCTCCTAAAGAAGCAGTAGAATTAGTTAAAAAAACTTCTGTTACTAAATTTGACAGCACTGTAGAAGTTGCTTTCAAATTAGGCGTAAATCCTAAATACGCTGACCAACAAGTTCGTGGTGCTCTAGTTCTTCCTCATGGCACTGGCAAATCTAAATCTGTTTTAGTATTTGCTAAAGGCGCTAAAGTTCAGGAAGCAGAAGCAGCTGGTGCTGACTATGTAGGCGGCGAAGAATTGGTTGCTAAAATCCAAGGCGGCTGGACTGATTTCGAAGTCTGCGTTGCAACTCCTGATATGATGGGTGTTGTAGGCCGTTTGGGTAAAATCCTCGGTCCTAAAGGCTTGATGCCTAACCCGAAGGTTGGTACAGTTACTATGGATGTAACACGTGCTATCAACGAAATTAAAGCCGGTAAAATCGAATATCGTACTGATAAAGCTGGTAATGTTCAAGCTCCTATTGGTAAGGCTTCTTTTACCGAACAACAACTGTTGGAAAACTACATCACTTTGGTCGATACTCTGATCAAAGTAAAACCGTCTGGTGCAAAAGGTCAGTATATTAAATCTATAACTGTATCTACCACTATGGGCCCTGGCGTAAAAATTGACGTTTTGAAAGCTAACAGCGACAAATAAGATTTTTGATGTAGTAACAACTTTATAAATCAGAAGATAATCGGGCCATAGACAGCAGGTGCGGTAACGCATAAGTAGAAATACACCTGCCGAGGCTGGAGACGATGAAGATAGACCTTCGCGACCTCCGGCTTAGGCCGAGAGGTCTTTTTGATTTTATAAAATCATTTTTTAAGAAGGAGGTGTGATGCATGGCAGTTATTAGACCTGAAAAAGCAGCTAAAGTTGCTGAGATCAAAGAATTGCTGACAGCTTCCAAGTGCACTATTCTGGTTGATTTTTGCGGTTTGACCGTAGCTCAGGATACAGCATTTCGCCGCAAAATGCGCGAAGCTGGCGTCAAATATGGCGTTGTAAAAAATACAATGCTGCGTATTGCTGCAAATGAAGCCGGCATCGAAGGTTTAGAGCCTGTATTGGAGAAAAACACTGCAATTGCAGTTGCTCCTGAAGATCCCGTTGCTGTAGCAAAAATTATTTGCGATTTCGCAAAAGAAAACAAAGCTCTGACTATCAAAGCTGGTGTACTCGACGGTCAAGTTATCGACGAAGCTGCAATTAAAGCTTTGGCAGAACTTCCGCCGAAAGAAGTCCTCATTGCAAAAATGCTGGGCAGCATGAATGCTCCAATCAGCGGTTTTGTCAATGTACTGCAAGGTACTATCCGCAACGTTGTTTATGCACTCGAGGCTGTTCGTCAGCAAAAAGAGTCCGCATAAGCAGTGTGTCTAACCAAGCAAGTTAAAACAAAAAATAAAACATTTGAATTTATGGAGGTATATATAATGAACAAAGAACAAATCATCGAAGCTATTGAATCTATGACCGTACTCGAACTTTCCGAATTGGTAAAAGCTCTGGAAGAAAAATTCGGCGTATCCGCTGCTGCTCCTGTAGCTGTAGCTGCTGCTCCTGCTGCTGGCGGCGCTGCTGCTGCTGAAGAAAAAACTGAATTTGACGTAGTTTTGACTTCCGCTGGCGCTGGCAAAATCAACGTTATCAAAGTTGTTCGTGAAGCAACTGGTCTTGGCCTGAAAGAAGCAAAAGAAATCGTTGACGGCGCTCCTAAAGCTGTTAAAGAAAAAATCTCCAAAGCTGACGCTGACGCTTTGAAAGCTAAACTTGAAGAAGCTGGCGCTTCCGTAGAATTGAAATAATTTCAATTAGAACTTTAATAAGCTTCCTGTTTTGCAGGAAGCTTATTTTTTATTTTATTACTTGCTATTGACAATAGAAAAACTTTGTGATATCATAATAAACTACAGTAAATAAATGAATTGCAGGTATTTTGATAACGGTCACGATGGCTCAGTGGTTGGGAATCGTGTACTGCTCATACGGTAAAGATGAAGTTCGTTCATCGAAGACAATACGCAAGGTCCTTGAGACAATCTGGAACCTTGCTTTTTTTGTCATTCGTGAAACGGGCTGAGTTTGGCCTGCCTGACAAAATATGAAGGGGTGAGGGATTACATGTTTAAACCGGTTCCCGTAGGCGATAGGACTCGGTACAGTTATGCCAGAATCAATGAAGTATTACCAATGCCTCATTTGATTGACATCCAAAGAAAATCGTATGAGTGGTTCATGCGAGAAGGTCTTTGCGAAATTTTTCATGACATTTCTCCGATCAAGGATTTTACAGGTAATTTAGAACTTTCGTTTGAGGGCTTTACGTTAGGGGATCCTAAATATAGCGTTGAAGAATGTAAAGAGCGTGATGCTTCTTACTCGGCACCATTAAACGTAAACGTTCGCTTGCTTTACAAAGACACCGGCGAGATCAAAGAATCTAAAGTTTTCATGGGTGATTTTCCACTGATGACTGAAACCGGTACTTTTATTATCAACGGTGCTGAACGTGTTATTGTCAGCCAGTTGGTTCGTTCTCCAGGCGTATACTACAATGTATCCATGGATCCCAGTGGTAAAAAAATGTATGGTACTACTGTTATTCCAAACCGTGGTGCCTGGATTGAATTTGAAACAGATGTTAATGATGTTATTTATGCTCGTGTAGATCGCACCAGGAAATTACCTGCTACGGTTTTACTGCGTGCTTTGGGTTTATCCAGCAATGCTGAGATTTTGGCATTGTTCGGTGAGCATCCTTCCGTTTTGGCAACTTTGGAACGTGATGCAACTACCAATCGCGAAGAAGCTTTAATTGAGATTTATAAGAAACTGCGTCCAGGCGAACCGCCTACTTTGGAAAATTCTACGCAGTTGATTGAAGCTACATTTTTTGATAATAAGCGCTATGATCTTGCCAGTGTAGGTCGTTATAAACTCAATAAAAAATTGGGCTGGCGCCGTCGTTTGCTGGATAAGGTTCTTGACGCACCGCTTGTTGATACTTCTACCGGAGAAATTATTCTGCCGGCAGGTACTAGAATTGATGATAAAGCTATTGATATCATCGAGCAAAGTGAAATTTTCAGCGGCGTAGGATTGAAAGAGGTTTTCATCCGCGTAAAAGAACAAGTACTGAAATTAATCTGTACTGCTGATATTCCCGAAAAACACCGTACTGTAACCGTAGAAGACGTTTTGGCATCTTTTGGTTATCTGCTCAACCTGATGGATGGTTTAGGTACAGGCGACGATATTGACCATTTGGGTAACCGTCGTGTACGTAGTGTCGGAGAATTATTACAAAATCAATTCCGGATCGGTTTAGCCCGTATGGAACGTGTTGTTAAAGAGCGCATGACTATCCAAGACGTAGATGTAATCACGCCGCAGGCTTTGATTAATATTCGTCCTGTTGTTGCGGCAATTAAAGAATTCTTTGGCAGCAGTCAGTTGTCTCAGTTTATGGATCAGAATAACCCGTTAGCTGAGTTAACACATAAAAGGCGTCTGTCTGCACTTGGTCCTGGTGGTTTGAGCCGCGAACGCGCCGGTTATGAAGTACGTGACGTACATCATTCTCATTATGGTCGTATGTGTCCTATCGAAACGCCTGAAGGTCCTAATATTGGACTTATAGGTTCTTTGTCTACCTTTGCTATTATCAATAAATATGGTTTTATGGAAACGCCATATCGTAAGGTTGATAAAGAAGAGGGACGTGTTACTGACGAAATCGTTTATCTGACGGCTGATGAAGAGGACGAATATATTTGTGCCCAGGCCAATGAACCGCTTGATGAAAACGGTTATTTCTTGGGTGAACGTGTTACGGCACGTTATCTGAATGAAGTTTTGTCTTTGCCTCCGAATCAGGTTGACTATATGGACGTTTCTCCGAAACAGGTTGTATCTATTGCTACGGCGCTGATACCGTTCTTGGAAAACGACGATGCGAACCGCGCATTGATGGGTGCTAATATGCAGCGTCAGGCTGTGCCGCTTTTGTGTACGCAGTCGCCTGTTGTTGGTACTGGTATGGAATATAAGGTCGCCGTTGACTCTGGCGTATGCGTACTTGCTAAACGTGCGGGTATTGTTGAGCGTGTTGTTGGCAATGAAATCCGTGTACGTGCGGAAGATGGCAGTGTTGATGTTTATGAACTTTTAAAATTTAAGCGTTCTAATCAGGGAACTTGTGTCAATCAGCGTCCTATCGTCAATAAAGGCGATAAAGTAGTTGAGAAGCAGGTGCTGGCAGATGGCCCGGCGACTGATCATGGTGAATTGGCGCTTGGACACAATGTAATTGTTGCTTATATGCCGTGGGAAGGCTATAACTACGAGGATGCTATTTTGCTGAGCGAAGATCTGGTCAAAGCGGATATCTTTACATCTATCCATATCGAAGAATATGATTGTGATGCCCGTGATACTAAGCTTGGCCAGGAAGAAATTACCCGTGATATTCCCAACGTTTCCGAAGAAGCATTGAAAGATCTTGATGAACGCGGGATTATCCGTATCGGAGCAGAAGTACGTCCTGGCGATATCCTTGTTGGTAAGGTTACGCCGAAAGGCGAAACTGAGCTGACTGCAGAAGAACGTTTGTTGAGAGCCATCTTTGGTGAAAAAGCCCGCGAAGTTCGTGATAGCTCGCTGCGTGTGCCACATGGCGAAGCTGGTAAAATTGTCAGCGTTAAAGTATTTACCCGTGAAAACGGCGATGAGCTGCCGCCTGGTGTAAATGAACAAGTTCGTGTGCATATCGCGCAAAAACGTAAGATTTCTGAAGGCGATAAGATGGCAGGCCGCCATGGTAATAAGGGTGTAGTTTCCCGCATCATGCCGCGTGAAGATATGCCGTTTCTGCCAAGCGGAGAGCCGGTTCAAATCGTATTGAATCCTTTGGGCGTACCTTCCCGTATGAATATCGGACAGATTTTGGAAACTCATTTAGGCTGGGCTGCACGCGCTCTAGGCATGCAGATTGAAGCCGGTGCTGAAGGTTTGGCTGATCGTTTTGAGAAAGCCGGTTATGATGTTGAAAAATATGGAATGCCTGAAACTGTAGAAATCGATAAGTTCGGTGAAGAAAGCATCAAAGCAATGAAGATGTCCGTACCTGTTTTTGACGGTGCTCATGAAGAAGATATGAATGCTACTCTTGATTTGGCTGGAGTAGATCCGAGTGGTAAAACAAGGTTGTATGACGGTCGTACAGGTGAACCTTTTGATAACAAGGTTACAGTTGGCTGCGTATATATGCTGAAGTTGCATCACTTGGTTGACGACAAGATACATGCCCGTTCTACCGGTCCGTACTCTTTGGTTACCCAACAGCCTCTTGGTGGTAAAGCTCAGTTTGGCGGGCAACGTTTTGGTGAGATGGAGGTTTGGGCCCTGGAAGCTTATGGTGCCGCTTATACTCTGCAGGAAATTCTCACAGTCAAATCTGACGATGTTGTGGGCCGTGTAAAAACTTATGAAGCTATTGTTAAGGGTGAGAACGTTCCTGAACCTGGTGTGCCCGAATCCTTTAAAGTTCTTATCAAAGAGCTGCAAAGTATCGGTCTCGATATTAAGGTGCTCAATGAAGACGAAGAAGAGATTTCCATGCGCGACAGTGATGATGATGTCACTGAAACTGCACGTGACCTCGATTTGAACATCGACGGCGAGATTCCGGCTGTTGCTGCTGTTGAAACAGATGAATATACTGTTGATGAAAATAGCGTTGAAGATGCGGAATTTGATTTAGTTGCAGATATTGGCAACTTTAACATGGAAGCTAAAGATGAGTTGGACGGAGATGTAAATAACTCCGACGATATTGAATAGAAGGGAGCGATCGATTCTTGTTGGATGTAAATAATTTTGAGTCTATGCGTATCGGTCTGGCTTCACCGGAACAAATCAGAACTTGGTCCTATGGCGAAGTAAAGAAACCGGAAACTATTAACTACAGAACTTTGAAACCGGAACGCTCTTGCAGAAGAACATGGTCTTTATGGACTACCTCCAAAACGGAGTCCCGGTAAAATACTATGTCAAGGGTGAAGAACGCTCTACACTTGTTTACCTTGTAGACTTCAAAAATCCCGCCAGTAACGAGTTCACAGTTGCGAATCAGTGGACTTTCATTGAGAACTCCGAAAAAAGACCGGATGTGATCCTCTTTGTCAATGGTCTCCCGCTCGCCATTGTGGAGTTGAAGTCTCCGTCCCGCGAAGAAACCGACGCTTCCGCAGCATACCGCCAGCTCCGGAACTATATGTATGAGATCCCCTCTATGTTCATTTATAATGCGGTATGTGTCATGAGCGACTTGACCACTTCAAAGGCTGGTACAATCACGTCCGGCGAAGACCGCTTTATGGAGTGGAAAACAACAGACGGCAGCTATGAGAATACGCAACACGCATCATTTGACACATTCTTTGTAGGACTGTTTGAGAAGACCCGCTTCCTTGACATCGTGAAAAACTTCATCTGCTTTAATGTGGATGGACAGAA
>OOBM01001723.1_pt1 | contig 10924 bp, 9 predicted proteins | sample 1671581 | NCBI WGS metagenome assembly OOBM01 (sample SAMN06348171, study PRJEB24527) | human gut metagenome
AAATGAACACGACCACATCTTGTGGATGGTTTCAAACCAATCCACAAAATCAGTGGGATTTGTGACAGAGAATATCATGTTTCGCAAGGTGCGTCAAGATGGTTTTGTGAAATTTATTGCGATAAAGTTGTGATAGTAGGACTTATTTGCTAGAAATTGAAACATCTTACAGAGAATTTTTACGCACAAATTGGAAAATCAGCACATCTGTGCTATACTCAAAGCAGAAATTGTTGAGCTAAAACGGAGGTATTGAACCATGGCAGAGAAAAACACCGCCGACATTGGATTTGAAAAGCAGATTTGGAATGCTGCCTGCGTGCTTCGGGGCAATATGGATGCTTCAGAGTATAAGGGTGTCGTCCTTGGTCTTATTTTCTTGAAATATATTTCGGATCGTTTTGAAGATAAGTACAATCAGTTGGTTGCAGATGGTGATGGTTTTGAGGAAGATCGTGACGAGTACACATCGGAGGGAATCTTCTTTGTGCCTGCTGGTGCGCGTTGGAGCGATGTTTCTGCAAAGGCACATGACCCGGAAATCGGTCAGGTAATTGACAATGCAATGCGCGCTATCGAAAAAGAAAACGCGCGCCTAAAAGATATTCTGCCGAAGAATTTTGCGCGTCCAGAACTGGATAAACGTCGGTTGGGCGAAGTCGTTGACCTGTTTACGAACATCAAAATGATTGAACACGGCAGCGAAAAGGACATTCTGGGGCGCACTTATGAATACTGTCTGTCCATGTTTGCAGAACAGGAAGGCAAGCGTGGCGGCGAGTTCTTTACGCCGTCCTGTGTTGTGCGGACACTGGTGGAAGTGCTGCAACCGTTCAAGGGACGTGTGTATGACCCTTGCTGTGGCAGCGGCGGTATGTTTGTGCAGTCGGCAAAGTTTGTGGAAAACCACAGCGGCAATATCAACGATATTTCGATTTACGGTCAGGATTCCAACCCTACAACGTGGAAACTGGCGCAGATGAACCTTGCCATCCGTGGCATTGAGCCTGACCTCGGCAAGTATGCGGCAGACACCTTCCTCGATGACCAGCACCCGACCATGCGGGCAGACTATATTATGGCGAATCCCCCTTTCAACCTGTCGAACTGGGGCGCAGAGCAGCTCAAAGATGATGTCCGCTGGCAGTATGGTATGCCGCCTGCAAGCAACGCGAACTTTGCATGGCTTCAGCACATGATTTATCATCTTGCACCGGGTGGCCGCATGGGTATGGTGCTTGCAAACGGTTCGCTCTCTTCTCAGTCTGGCGGTGAAGGTGACATTCGCAAGAATATTGTGAATGCTGACCTTGTGGACTGCATCATTGCTATGCCGACACAGCTGTTTTATACGACGCAGATTCCGGTTTCGCTCTGGTTTATCTCCAAACGCAAGAAACAAGCCGGAAAAACGCTGTTTATTGACGCCCGTAAGATGGGCGTTATGGTAAGCCGTAAGCTGCGTGAGCTGACGGATGGCACAAAAGAAGAATACAAAAACGAAGATGGTACATTAAAAAATGACATCAAAAAGATTGCCGATACCTACAATGCCTATGTTAATGGTACACTGGACGATGTAAAAGGTTTCTGCGCAGTTGTTGATACAGAGAAAATTGCGGAGCAAGATTATATTTTAACACCGGGTCGTTATGTTGGTGTTGAGGAACAGGAAGACGATGGTGAACCTTTTGAAGAAAAAATGGCACGCCTGACTTCGGAACTGTCGGATTTGTTCGTACAGTCGCACAAACTGGAAGCGGAAATCAAGGAGAAGCTGGGGGCGATTGGATATGAAATATAATCTCGCTGATGTTTGTGTGCGCCTTAGCAGCGGAAAAGGGATTCCTGCAAAAATGATTGAATCCAGCGGACGATTCCCGGTGTATGGGGGCAATGGTTTGAGAGGATATACTGAACAAAGCAACTTTGATGGGGAATGTGCAATCATCGGACGACAAGGTGCATTTTGTGGTAATGTAAGATTCTTCAGCGGAAAAGCCTATATGACAGAGCACGCGATTGTTGCGGTCGCTAATAAAGACCATAACACAAGATATTTGGCGTATCTCCTTTCGACAATGTCGTTAGGACATCTTTCGGCGCAGTCGGCTCAACCGGGATTATCCGTAAAAACGCTGTCTAAAGTTACAGTTGACCTTCCTTCAAAAGAAGAACAGGATAAAGCGGTTAGCATTTTATCAAGTCTGGAGGATAAAATTGCTGAAAATAGTAAAATAAACGATAATTTAGCAGCTTAAAACTGAATGTTGGCGACATCAAGCTCACCGGACATTAGTTTTGGAAGCAAAGTATCGCGCAGTTCAGCGAGTTTTGCTGATTGAATGTTGTTTTTTTGCACAGCTCTATATAATGGAGATACCAATGTTTCAAACTTTTCGAGATCTTGAGCCGACGGAATTGCCACTTCTATGGCATTCAATATGTCAGTAGTCATGCTTGGAACTGCGGAACCAGCATTCATTGAAGCTAAGTCTTTTGATTTAATGAAGTGGAAAACATACTTTGCAACATTGGGCAGTCGCATTTCGGTATAGAACATGGTATCAACAGACCAGAAAGGCTGATTTACATATATAACATTGTTCAATGTACCTTTTCTCGGTATTAGAACAGACTCCTTGTCGTACAATGGACGCTCAACATAGCGCATAATGCCACCCGATCCATACACTGGATAGCAACCATCGGACAACTTTTTGTGGTCTTTTCCATACTTAACGGTTATCAGATCGGACAAATGTCCTTGCTTCCATGCTGGGTCAGCACTATTAATGAACATAGATGTATAAATTGCCTGAGCTTGCTGCTGTAAATTATCGTTTATTTGCTTCTATCAAAAAGAAAGGGTGTATATAGTGAAAGATGACATGAAAGAAAAGGTGGCAAATTTTATTCTTGACTTTCAAGCACGTAACAGGCAGGCACGGGATGCAAGAGAAGCTGAAATTATTCAGACAGAGCAAATTCGTTCTGTAATGAGAGGTGCTTCTGCATTGGTGGAAGCAAATATTCCTAGAGAACAGAGCGTTTTTCTTTTGCAAAAATACTGGGATTTACGGCCAAGTGAGGCTAAAAAAGCTATTTGGCAAGCTGAAAACAGAGCTAAAAAGGGTTGATCTAATCTAAACCTCACAGTGGCGAGGTTTTACGGAGAAACTGCCACTGCCGTCGTTCTCTGAAATCGTAATAAGGAGATACGGCGATGAAAAATCAGATTATCAACGAGATACAGCGAAAAATGCTGCCGTATCTCAATAATGAACAGCTTTTGCACCTGAAAATGGTGCTGGAAACATCGTTTCAGGGGATGATTTTTGAAAAGGGCGAAGAACTGCCAAAAGCTGAAGAACAGAACGCAGTAAAAGCATTTATCACCGCAAAACGAATCGAGGGATGCTCGGAAAAAACGCTGACATACTATTCTAAAACCATCGAAGCAATGCTGAATGGTGTTGGAAAGTTGCCGCAGCAGATTACAACAGACGATTTGCGAATGTATCTGACTGACTATCAGACGCAGCGACGGTCAAGCAAGGTGACGATTGATAATATCCGGCGCATCCTTTCCAGTTTTTTCTCATGGCTGGAAGATGAGGACTTCATTGTGAAAAGCCCTGTCCGAAGAATTCACAAAGTGAAAACAGCAAAAATCATCAAGGAAACATACACGGATGAAGCACTGGAACTGATGCGCGATCACTGCTCGACGGTACGAGATTTAGCAATTATTGACCTGCTGGCTTCATCGGGAATGCGTGTTGGTGAGATGGTGACGCTCAATCGGGAAGATATCAATTTCAACGAGCGAGAATGCGTGGTCTTTGGTAAAGGCAATAAGGAACGGCTGGTTTATTTCGATGCACGGACAAAAATTCACTTGCAGAATTATCTGGATGAACGAGCCGATAGCAACCCAGCCCTTTTTGTAACGCTGAAAGCTCCGCATGAGCGATTGATGATCGGCGGCGTGGAAACCATGCTTCGGGAGTTGGGGCGGCGATTGAATCTTAATAAGGTACATCCGCATAAATTCCGGCGAACTTTGGCAACATCGGCAATCGATAAGGGAATGCCGATTGAACAGGTACAGCAGTTGTTGGGACATCAAAAAATCGACACAACGATGCACTATGCAATGGTAAAACAACAGAATGTGAAATTGGCACATAGGAAATTTATTGGATAGGAAAGTAGGATGAAAAATGGGCAATGAGATAGAATTAGCCTCTGTCATAACGGATATTGCAGCAGGGCCTTTCGGTTCAAACCTAAAGGTTGAATGCTTTGTGCCGTATGGGTTCCCAATTATTGATGGCGCAAATCTGAAGGGCTATAAGGTTACAGACAACTTGACAAAATTCGTTACAGAAGAAAAGGCAAGATTTTTAAGCAGGTCAATTGCACGTCGCGGAGATGTTGTAGTAACAATAAGTGGTACTTTAGGACAGATTGCATATATCCCCGAAGATTCTATGTTTGAAGAATATCTGTGTTCTCAAAGACAGTTTAGAGTATCTTTCGATACATCGCAGGTTTATGTCCCGTATCTTGTCTTTTATTTTCATACATTTGAAGGACAAAATAAAATTCTGTCTTTTGCAAATCAAACTGGTGTTCCTGCATTGTCTCAGCCACTGAAAAATTTCAAAAAGATTCGACTATGTTTACCAGATTATCCTACGCAAAAGAAAATTGCAAGCATAATAGAAGCTTTTAATGATAAAATCGAGTGTAATCAAAAGATAAACGATAATTTATCTGATCTTTTGCAAACAATCTATCAAGGACAATTTGGTAAAGTAGGTTTAGCGAACAATTGTGGAATCCTTGCTGACATATGCTCGTATTCCAAAGATAAAATAGAAATTTCCAAACTGAGCCTTGATACTTACTACTCCACTGAAAATATGTTGCCGGAAAAATCTGGCGCAGTTAAAGCTACAAGCCTTCCAACCACATCACAAACCACTGCTTGCCATAAAGGTGACACCTTGATTTCTAATATTCGCCCATATTTCAAGAAAATCGTCTATTGCGAAGATGATTGCGGATGTTCAACCGATGTCTTGTGCTTCAAACCAGTACATCCGCGTTATACAGCGTATTTATTTAGTACACTGTATGCTGACAGCTTTTTTGATTTTATGGTTGCTGGAGCTAAAGGAACTAAGATGCCCCGTGGTGATAAGCAGCAAATTATGACTTATCCTGTTGTGCTTCCATCAGAAAAAGATCTTAGTGAGTTCAATTCTGTTGCAACTCCTATTCTAACGCAAATTTATTCAAATAGAACTGAATCCGAAAGGCTTTCAGCTATACGGGACACACTTCTCCCTAAACTTATATTAGGTGAGATCGATGTTTCTAGCATTCAGCTCTAAGCCGCTAAATTATCGTTTATAAAAGAAATGAAGGAATAACATGGATAATTCAGACAAAACACGAACCAGTAGCCATGACAGTTGGGTTGTCTGGGATCTGAATGGCTATTTGGACGGAATTTCGCTGATAAAGAATGAAATGGCTAATGTAGAACCCGAAGAGAGCGCGAAGCATTATTTCTTTCGAGGACAAGCCAGCTACGATTGGAATGTTATGCCGGGAATATTTCGTAACGGAATGTTGGCGCACGAGTATGATATGATTCGTGCTGCGTACATACGGAACCCAAGAGACTTCGGCGATACGATGACGGCGTTTGAAAAGCTTGCAAAGTTGCAGCATTACGGACTGCCAACAAGACTATTGGATGTTACAGAAAATCCATTGGTTGCTCTGTTTTTTGCGTGCCAGACCAATCAAGATATATCGATTTCAGATGGGAAGACTGTGTTGTTGCCGCCAACAGACGGACGCGTTTATTTTAAGCAGGAGTATGGAAAATCATATGACGATGATGAGATTAAGGTTCTGTCCTATTTAGCAACAGAAAAGATAACAGGAAACTTCAAGTTGGAAACATTACTCGACAAGCTTCAGAAGGAAGGCATCTATTCAAAAGCTGATGCGGTCAATTGCAGAAAAAATGGATATAAGAGTATCATTGAAATCATTCAGAACAACTATTTTGTTTTATCAAATCTTAATAACGAACGTTTGATAAGGCAAAATGGCTCATTTTTGATCTGCGGACAATATAATATTCAGATCGCAGGAGAGGGGGCTGGAGAATACATTATAAAAAGAGCCTATAAAAATGTTCGGGACGAATTTGATGAATTCAGCTTTAGAATCCCGGCAGAATCAAAAGAGCACATTCTAAGGGAGTTGGATTTTTACAATATAAACGAAGGAAGCCTGTTCCCTGAATTGGAACACCAAATGGCGTATATAAAAGATGTTCATGTAAACATGCCATCCCTACAAGATGAGCCATTTGAAATGTTTGATGTGGCTTTAATGAATGGTGATACTGCAACACTGGAGAAAACACCACATGTCGAAGATAGTCAAATCGTTAGAGACATTTTGAAAGAGAAAATCAATCCGATTCTTTTTGATGAATGCTATGTTGCAGTTCAGGAAAGCTTGATTCCTGATTGGTACAACAAAGAAATCGGGCAGAGTAAGGCACGAAAAGCTTTAGCAGATGCCTTACAGAAATATACATCGATGGAACGCCCTATGGCAAAAACTGTGTCAAAGTCAATCATTGACGATATAGTTGATGCCATCACAAAAGAGCTCGAAAAAAATCAAGATTGATTTATTGGTGGAGAAAGAATATGCTTTTCAATGAAGACACCTTTGAACAAGCCGTCATAGAATTATTCGAGAATATGGGCTACACCCATATTTATGCTCCCGATATGAACCGGACGGATTACAGCCGCCCATTGCTGGATGATGTTTTACGGGATTGTCTGGTACGGCTGAACCGGAATCTCCCGGTGACGGCAATTGACGAAGCGATTCTGAAACTGAATGACTTTGATGCAGGAAGCCTATTGCAGAAGAATATTATTTTTATGGACTATCTGCAAAACGGCATCACTGTCAAATATGCAGTCAAGGGTGAAGAACGGTCTTCGGTAGTAAAGCTGATTGATTATGCAGATGCAGACAAAAATGATTTCTATGTGGTAAACCAGTATACCTTCGTGGAAAATGGAAACAACCGCCGCCCGGATATTATTTTGTTTATCAATGGCTTGCCGCTGGTTTTGATGGAACTGAAAAGTCCTTCCAAGGACGAAGTGAGTGCAGAAAACGCATACAATCAGATTCGAAATTACATGAAGGACATTCCTTCGATGTTCTATTATAATGCAATCTGCGTAATCAGCGACCTTTCGAGCAACAAGGCGGGAACAATTACTTCTGGACTTGACCGTTTTATGGAATGGAAAACAAAAGACGGTGATTATGAAAACACTGCGTATGCGCAGTTTGATACCTTCTATGAGGGGATGTTCCAGAAAGCACGGTTGCTGGATATTCTGAAAAATTTCATCCTGTTTTCCGGTGATGGGCAAAAGCCGATTAAGATTTTGGCTGGATATCACCAATATTTTGCAGTGCGAAAGGCCATCGAAAAGGCCAAGATTGCCACTAAAACGGATGGCAAGGGTGGTGTGTTCTGGCATACGCAGGGCAGCGGAAAATCACTGTCGATGGTATTCTATGCCCATTTGCTGCAAGAAGCTTTGGATAGCCCCACCATCGTTGTGATGACTGACCGCATTGATCTTGATGATCAGCTTTACACGCAGTTTGCCAAGTGCGCACCTTTCCTGCGCCAGACACCTGTACAGGCAACCAGCAAGGAAAATCTAAGCAAGCTGCTGGATGGTCGAAAAGCAAATGGCATCATCTTCACCACGATGTTCAAGTTTGAGCGTGGCGAGAAGCCGCTGTCCGAACGGAGAAATATTGTGGTGATGGCTGATGAAGCCCACCGCGGACAGTATGGCTTTGATGAAAAAATAGTCATTAAAGAAAATGAACAGGGTGAAAAAGAAGCACATACGGTTATTGGTAATGCCCGTATTATTCATGATGCCCTGCCGAATGCAACTTACATAGGCTTTACAGGAACACCTATTTCGGCAAAAGATAGAAATACGCGTGAAGTTTTTGGTAATTATATCGATATTTATGATATGACACAGGCGGTGGAAGATGGTGCAACGCGTCCGGTTTACTATGAGAGCCGCGTTATCAAACTCCACCTTGACCAAAATACGCTGGCCTTGATTGATGCGACCTACGATGCGCTGGAACAGCAATCGGACGCTGCAACGATTGAAAAAAGCAAAAAGATGTTGGGGCAGATGGAGAGTGTGCTGGGGGCAGATTCTACCATTCAATCCCTGTGCGAAGATATTGTCAACCATTACGAAAAGTACCGCGCTAATCTTTTGACGGGCAAGGCGATGATCGTGGCGTATTCGCGCCCGATTGCGATGAAGATTTATCGAAAACTTCTGGAGCTGCGCCCGACATGGAACGAAAAAATCGGCGTAGTTATGACGGGTGGCAACAATGACCCGGAGGATTGGAAAGAAATCATCGGTACAAAATCTCACAAAGAAGAACTTGCCCGGAAATTCAAAGACAACGATGACCCGATGAAGATTGCCATTGTTGTGGATATGTGGCTGACAGGTTTTGATGTGCCTTCACTGGCTACGATGTATGTTTACAAGCCAATGCATGGATACAATCTGATGCAGGCCATCGCGCGTGTTAACCGCGTGTTTAAGGACAAAGAGGGCGGCTTGATTGTAGATTACGTTGGCATTGCATCTGCCCTCAAAGCCGCTATGAAGGAGTATACCAAGCGTGACCAGTCCCGATATGGCGATATGGACATTGCCAAAGTTGCTTATCCAAAGTTTCAGGAAAAGCTTCAGGTGTGCAAGGATTTGTTGCACGGCTTTGATTTCAGCGGATTTATTGGCGGTTCTCCGTTGATGATGGCAAAGCTGGTCACTGGCGGCGTAAACTTTGTTCTGGACGCAAAAGCACCCAAGCGCAAAGATCTGTTCCTGCGAGAAGCTCTGTTGCTGAAACAGTCGCATTCGTTGTGTTCCAGCATGACCACGGAGCAGGAGCGACACGAAGCGGCCTACATGGAAGCAGTCCGTTCTACGGTGGTGAAGATTACCTATGGTGGGAGTGGCGGTAAGACACTTTCTTTGAAAGAAATCAATGCTCAAATCAATGAACTACTGAAAGCAAGTATCCAGAGCCAAGGCGTTATCAGCTTGTTTGACAGCAAGCAGGCAGATGAAAATATCAGCCTGTTTGACCCGGCGGTGTTGGATGAAATTTCAAAAATGAAGGAAAAGAACATTGCCGTAGAAATTTTGAAAAAACTTATGGCAGAGCAAGTTTCACTGTATAAACGGACAAATGTTGTGCAGTCTCAGAAGTTTTCAGAAAAGATTACACAGTTGATGAACTCTTACTACAATGGCTTGATTACAAACGAGGAGGTCATCAAGGAACTTCTGAAAACGGCACAGGAGATTACAGAACTGTATAACAACGGTAAAAAGCTGGGCTTGACGCAGGAAGAACTGGCTTTTTACGATGCTCTGACAAAGCCGGAAAACATAAAGGACTTCTATCAAAATAATGAATTGATTGACTTGACCAGAGAACTTACGGAAATGCTGCGCAAAAATCGGACGATAGACTGGCAGAAAAAAGAAACTGCCCGTGCGAGTATGCGTAAGATGGTGAAGCACTTGCTGAAAAAATATAAGTATCCACCGGAAGATTATGATACGGCAATCAGCACGGTCATTAGCCAGTGTGAGATGTGGACTGACAACATGATAGTATGAATTGTATGAAATGTCGTTGATTTGTGCTTGACAATCGAATTTCTTTTCTGTAAAATGATTTTAGAAAATACTATTATTGAAAATAAGAAAGGCTGTTTTATGGGAAAGATGATTTTAGACGATCTCCGCAAGCGTCTGGAACGGTTGGACGAAGACGCGGACCTGATGATCGACAATAACGGCCGCTATCAGATGGTGATCGTAGGCGGCAGTGCGTTTATTTTGCTTGGCAAGCTGACCCGTGCCACCCATGACATTGATGCACTGAACGTTCCGAAAGAGCTGTACAGCTTGCTCGGCAAGTACGACATCAACACGGATATGGAAGCCTATATTGATAATTTCCCGTATAATTTCCAAGACCGGCTCCAGTCGCTGCCCTTTGGTGGTACAAAGGTGCAGTTCTACACACCCAGTCTGGAAGATTTGGTGATTGCAAAGCTGTGCTCTTTCCGGGACACTGACAAAGCAGACGTAGAGAGCGAGGCCGTGCGGAACTCTTTGGACTGGGATTTACTGGAACATCTCGCAACGGATGAGGACGAACTGAAAGCTAGTATCCTGAACGAGTGGCGATATCGGGATTTTTATATCCGCTATCAGGAGTATGTGGAGAGGTGGAGACCATGCGAAAGCTGACATTTGAAGGTTTTTTGAAGCAGTATGTGGCAGAGCTTTCCGGGGTTCAGACGGCAAGCGTCCATAAGCTGGCAGATTGTATGGCCGAAAATCCCCGCCTGAAAGAACCGCTGTTCCTCTATGCGCGGGCCTTTGATAAAGTGGATTTGTTGCTCCGCTATACCGTAAACAGCGCTATTGCTGCGGAATATGAGCAGCTTTCCAATCGCTACTCGCTGGCGCAAATGCTGCTGCTTCTGGAAAAACAGTCACCTGAACTGCCAGAAGGCTACCGGAAAGTCTGGCGCAGCTATTGTTCAGTACGGGATGCCGTCCTTGCGGACAATGACACAAAAGAGTTGATCCATCGCCGGGTATTGGAACTTCAGCAAAAAAAGAAATTGACGAATTATCGTCTCTACACAGACTTGAGGCTGAATCCGGGCAATGTGAATGCATGGCTCAAACACAACGATTCCAGCAAAATG
>OOBM01001733.1_pt1 | contig 10847 bp, 8 predicted proteins | sample 1671581 | NCBI WGS metagenome assembly OOBM01 (sample SAMN06348171, study PRJEB24527) | human gut metagenome
AAGAATTGCGATCTTTACTGTTGTTGAACCAATATCAATACCTAATCTGTATTTATTCATATTCATTACGGCAGAGCCGTCCTCCTTGTTTTAGTATATATTGATGTAAATGTTAAAGTATTCCAAAATTACAATGTCGAAAAATGAAAAATCACATCGAATAAATTACAACTGACATATTATATAAGAAATACAGATTAGGTATTGATATTGGTTCAACAACAGTAAAGATCGCAATTCTTGATGATAATAATAATATTTTATTTTCAGATTATGAAAGACATTTTGCCAATATCCAGGAAACTTTACAGGGTCTGCTTGAAAAGGCTGTAACAAAGCTTGGTGAATTCGAAGTATATCCTGTTATAACAGGTTCGGGCGGACTTACTCTTGCAAAGCATCTTGAAGTTCCATTTACTCAGGAGGTTGTCGCTGTATCAACAGCACTTCAGGACTACGCTCCACAATGTGATGTTGCCATAGAGCTTGGTGGTGAGGATGCAAAGATTATCTACTTCACTAACGGTATTGACCAGCGTATGAATGGTATATGTGCTGGTGGTACAGGCTCTTTTATCGACCAGATGGCTACTCTTTTACAGACAGATGCAGCGGGTCTTAATGAATATGCTAAAAGCTATAAATCTATCTATCCTATAGCTGCAAGATGTGGTGTATTTGCCAAGTCTGATATACAGCCTCTTATCAATGAAGGTGCAACTAAGCAGGACTTAGCAGCCTCTATATTCCAGGCCGTTGTTAACCAGACTATTTCAGGTCTTGCATGTGGTAAACCTATACGGGGTAACGTTGCTTTCTTAGGTGGTCCCCTTCACTTCCTTTCAGAATTAAAACAGGCATTCATCCGTACATTAAGCCTTACTCCTGAACAGACTATTGCACCAGAACATTCACATCTTTTTGCTGCTGTTGGTTCTGCCATGAACTACGACAAAAACGTATGCGTTGATGTATCTGACATAATTAAACGTCTTCAGGGTAAGATAAAGCTTGACTTTGAAGTTGAACGTATGGAACCACTTTTTGCAGACCAGCTTGCTTATAACGACTTTATCAAAAGACATAGTGTCCATCATGTTAAAACTGCGGACATATCCTCTTATGAAGGTAACTGTTATCTGGGTATTGATGCTGGTTCTACTACAACCAAGGTAGCACTTGTAGATGAAGATGGTAATCTTCTTTATTCATTCTACTCAAGCAACAACGGTTCTCCGCTTGCTACTACAATAAAGGCAATAAAAGAAATATATTCACAGCTTCCACCTAAAGCCAGAATCGTACAGGCATGCTCTACAGGTTACGGTGAAGCCCTTATTAAGTCAGCTCTCATGCTGGATGAAGGAGAAGTTGAGACAGTATCACATTTCTATGCTGCTGCATTTTTTGATCCTGATGTTGACTGTATCATAGATATTGGTGGTCAGGATATGAAATGTATTAAAATCAAGAATCAGACAGTTGATTCTGTACAGCTTAATGAAGCATGTTCATCAGGCTGTGGTTCATTTATCGAAACATTTGCCAAGTCACTAAACTATTCTGTACAGGATTTCGCAAAGGCTGCTCTTTTTGCAAAGCATCCTATTGACCTTGGTACAAGATGTACTGTATTCATGAACTCTAAAGTAAAACAGGCACAAAAGGAAGGGGCTGAGGTATCTGATATATCAGCAGGTCTTGCTTACTCTGTCATCAAAAATGCATTATACAAGGTTATTAAAATAGCTGACCCAGGTGATTTAGGTAAACATATCGTTGTCCAGGGTGGTACATTCTACAACGATGCCGTGCTTAGAAGCTTTGAAAAGATAACAGGTGTTGATGCCATAAGACCTGATATCGCAGGCATAATGGGGGCTTTTGGTGCAGCACTTATTGCAAGAGAACGCTATGATGGTATATCAGAATCATCTATGCTCTCTATTGACAAAATAAACAGTCTTACTTACGAAACTACTCTTACAAGATGTAAAGGATGTACTAACAGCTGTCATTTAACTATTAACAAATTCTCTGGTGGACGTTCCTTTATAACTGGTAACAGATGCGAGCGTGGACTTGGAAAGGAACGTAATAAAGAAAAGGTTCCTAATCTTTTTGATTATAAGTTCCACAGACTTTTTGACTATGAACCTTTATCAGCTGATCTGGCTGTAAGAGGTGTTGTAGGTATACCAAGGGTACTTAACATGTATGAAAATTATCCTTTCTGGTTCACCTTCTTTACAAAGCTTGGTTATAAGGTTGTTCTTTCACCACAGTCAACAAGAAAGATATATGAGCTAGGCATAGAATCCATTCCATCAGAATCAGAATGTTATCCTGCTAAGCTTGCTCATGGTCATATAAGCTGGCTTATAAAGAAAGGTGTTAAATTCATCTTTTATCCTTGCGTTCCATATGAACACAAAGAAATAGATGGTACTAACAACCACTACAACTGTCCTATTGTTACTTCTTATGCTGAAAATATTAAGAACAATGTTGAAGAACTCAAAACTGAAAATATAGATTTCAGAAACCCTTTTATTTCTTTTGAAAACGAAGCAATCCTGGCTAAAAGATTGCATGAAGAGTTCCCTGATATCCCATCGGGTGAAATAAAAGCTGCTGTTTTGGATGCATGGAAAGAACTTATGCAGTCCAGAGAGGACATGCATAAAAAGGGTGAAGAAGTCATCAAGTATTTAAAGGATACTGGTAAACGTGGTATCGTTCTTGCAGGAAGGCCTTATCATATTGACCCTGAAATCAACCATGGTATACCTGAACTTATAAACTCATATGATATTGCCGTATTAACAGAAGACAGTGTTTCACATCTTGGAAATGTTGAACGTCCTCTTATCGTTATGGATCAGTGGATGTATCATTCAAGATTATATGCTGCAGCAAGTTTTGTTAAGACACAGGACAACCTTGATCTTATACAGCTTAACTCTTTTGGCTGTGGACTTGATGCCGTAACAACAGATGCTGTAAATGATATATTAACTAAATCAGGTAAAATATATACAGTATTAAAAATAGATGAAGTTAACAACCTTGGAGCTGCACGTATACGTATAAGATCTCTCATCGCTGCACTTAAAGTAAGGGATAAGAAGAATTATAAACGCACTCTTGTTTCATCTGCATACAACCGTGTTGAATTCACACCTGAGATGAGAAAGAACTACACTATTCTATGTCCTCAGATGTCACCTATACATTTTGACTTATTAGAGCCAGCACTCAATTCATGTGGCTATAATTTCGAGGTACTTGATAACGATAACAAATCATCAGTTGATATGGGGCTTAAATATGTAAATAATGATGCCTGCTATCCTTCCCTGATGGTTGTCGGCCAGATTATGAATGCTGTCCTTTCGGATAAATACGATCTTTCAAAAACAGCAATCATTATTACACAGACTGGTGGTGGATGCCGTGCCTCTAACTACATTGGATTCATCAGACGTGCTCTTGAGAAAGCCAACTTAGGATATATACCTGTAATATCTCTTAGTGCACAGGGGCTTGAAACTAACTCTGGTTTTAAGTATGACCTTAAGATGCTTAAAAAAGCTATGATGGCGATTGAGTATGGCGATATATTCATGAATGTTGTATACAGAACAAGACCTTATGAAAAGGTTCCTGGCTCTGTTAACGCTCTACATGAACACTGGAAGGAAATATGTATTAAACAGATTACACAGGACAAGGTAAAAATGAAAGACTTTAACAATAACCTCCGTGCTATCGTTAAAGACTTTGATAACATTGAGTTACTTGATATAAAGAAGCCAAGAGTTGGTGTTGTTGGTGAGATTCTTGTTAAGTTTCTTCCTGCAGCCAACAACTATCTTGTTGATCTGCTTGAATCAGAAGGTGCAGAGGCAGTTGTTCCTGATCTTATGGGATTTCTTCTCTACTGTGCAGAAAATGCTAACTTTAAGCATAAATACCTTGGTACATCTGGAAAATCTGCATTTATTAATAATACAGTCATAAAGATTCTTGAATGGTTCAGAAAAGCTGGTAACCAGGCACTTGCAGAAAGTAAACGTTTTGATGCACCTTCATCCATAAAGGATACTGCTGCACTTGCAAAGGATCTTGTATCACTTGGAAACCAGACTGGCGAGGGATGGCTTCTTACTGGAGAAATGATTGAGCTGATACATAATGGTGCCGGCAATATAGTATGCTGCCAGCCATTTGCATGTCTGCCTAACCATATAGTAGGTAAAGGTGTTATAAAAGAATTACGTGCTGCTTTCCCTGAGGCTAATATTATTGCGGTTGATTATGACCCAGGTGCTTCAGAAGTTAACCAGCTCAACAGAATCAAACTTATGCTTGCTACTGCTAACAAGAATATTAACAAATAAGTTTTTGACTTATCATAAAAAAGTTGTATAATAATAAAAGAATATTCGGAGGATAAGCATATGAACTTTTTATTATTTTTAGGACCTATTATAGGTGTTGCAGTTTCAATATTTGCCGTTGTAGTTATCATTTCAGTTATCGGCGCAGTTGCTGGATCTGAAGAAGATATTGATGAGTAAATAAACAAATATTGATACAAAAAATCCGCATCCTGATTATTTCATGACGAAATAATACAGGATGCGGATTTTTTCATATGTTATTATTTTTATATATTTTCAATCTGCCAGTCTATTGGTGTGACTCCATGATTTTCAAGAAACTCGTTGCATTTGCTGAAATGCCTGCATCCAAAAAAACCTCTGTTAGCCGATAGTGGACTTGGATGTGCACTTGTTAATATAAGATGCTTAGGATTCGTAAGCATAGGAATTTTATCCTTTGCTGAATTCCCCCATAACATATAAACTATTGGTCTGTCCTGTGCATTAACAGCGTTGATAACTGCATCTGTAAACTGCTCCCAGCCTCTTCCCTTATGTGAAAATGCTGCATGTGCTCTTACCGTAAGTACAGTATTCAACATAAGTACTCCCTGGTCAGCCCACTTTTTAAGGAAACCATTGTTTGGATAATAGCACCCGATATCAGACTGTAATTCTTTATATATATTCTGTAATGACTTAGGTATAGGATTACCCGGAAGAACTGAAAAGCTAAGACCATGAGCCTGATTCACCTCATGATATGGATCCTGTCCAAGTATAAGCACCTTTACACTTTTAAGTGGTGTAAAATGAAATGCATTGAATATATCATCTGCTGGGGGATATACCACGCAACTGTTATATTCATCCTTTACAAATGTATATAATTTCTTGTAATAATCCTTTCTAAACTCATCACTTAAAGCTTCCTGCCAGTCACCTGTTATCATAGACATAATTATGTTCCTCTTTTCCTCATATACTTCCTGCAGCATGTATTATATGATGTAATGATTATCCCTTTTGTGCTGTAACACAATATATTATAATCTCATAGGAATACCCTTATCAGACAAATATTTCTTAAGGTCTTTTATTTCCATCTCTTTATAATGGAATAAAGAGGCTGCAAGGGCTGCATCAGCATTACCCTTTGTAAATGCATCATAAAAATGCTCCATATTACCAGCACCACCAGATGCTATAACAGGAATTGACACATTTGATGCAACTGCACTAGTAAGCTCTATATCATAACCTGCCTTTGTACCATCACAATCCATGCTTGTAAGCAGTATCTCACCAGCACCAAGACTCTCAGCTTTCATAGCCCACTCAACGGCATCCATATGCATATCTACTCTTCCACCATTTTTATATATACTCCAATGCCCATCTTCCTGCTTTTTAGCATCTATCGCTACAACAACACACTGGCTTCCAAACTTGTCAGCAGCCTGCGAAATAAGTTCTGGATTCATGATTGCAGCTGAATTAACAGATATTTTGTCCGCACCTTCTCTTAAAAGCACCTTGAAATCTTCAACTGTCCTTATTCCACCGCCTACTGTGAATGGTATAAAAACCTTTTCAGCTACGTTTCTTACAAGCTCTACTGTTGTATTTCTTCCATCACTTGATGCTGTTATATCAAGAAATACCAGTTCATCTGCTCCTGATTTATCATACATTGCAGCAACCTCTACAGGATCTCCTGCATCCTTAAGATCAACAAAATTAGTTCCCTTAACAACTCTTCCATCTTTGCAATCAAGACAAGGTATTATTCTTTTAGTAAACATTATGTGTACTCTCCAATCTATAATTCTGCAAAATTCTTAAGTATTCTAAGACCTGTTTCACTACTCTTTTCTGGATGAAACTGACATGCAAACACATTATCCTTTTCTACAGAAGCATGAATATGAGTTGAATATTCTGTAGATGCAGCCACGATTGCTTCATCATCAGCTTTAAGATAATATGAATGGACAAAATAAACATAAGGATTATCTGAAAGTCCCTTAAAAAGTTTTGCACCCGGCTTAACTTCCAATGAATTCCATCCCATATGTGGAATCTTTATTCCTTTAGCTGCTGGTATTTTTAATATTCTACCAGGCAGAATATTAAGGCCTTCTGCTCCTGGTGTTTCTTCACTTTCCTTGAACAAAAGCTGCAATCCAAGACATATACCAAGAAATGGTGTCTTATTATCAACAACCTTTTTTATCGTATCTACAAGTCCGAAACGATCAAGATTATTCATTGCATCTCCAAATGAACCCACTCCTGGTAGAATAACCTTATCTGCCTGTAATATTTCGCTCGAATCCCTTGATACAACAACTTCTTCACCAAGCGATATAAGAGCCTTTTCAACACTCTTTAAGTTACCTGCGTCATAATCGATCACTGAAATCATTTTATTGCCTCTCCATATGCTTCAATCTTATAATAATAACTTGTAAAATCCAACTTTGACAATTCAACTAATGATATTGCTTCTGTTTCAGACATTTTAAACTTATCCTTAAATGCCTTAATGATAAGATTATACACTTCTGTCATCTTATCCTCAACGCCTAATTCTTTTGCCTCACTTCTGTATGTCTGATATCTGTCAACTCCCTTTACAAGAGCATTTAGTGCCTCTGTATGCATATTCATTTTTTCATAATTTTCATATGATTCATACTGTCTTTGAACATACATAACAACCTTTGCCTGTTTATAAAGCGTCTCATCATCTCCAGACAGCTTTATTCCATCTAAACTATTATATGCCTTGTCATATTCCTGATTAGCATAATAATCTTTAGCAAGATTAATATTTCCACTATAGTTAATAGTATATCCAAACATCTGTACAAGCACTACTATTCCAACTATTAACATAACAAACACAATTATTGATTTCGGTTTGAATCTGATTATATCTCCAGGTTTAGGCGGCTGTTTAACCTTAGGTTTCTTTGGCTTCTTTTCTTTCTTAGGCTTCTTAGCCTTTGCTTTTTTAGCTGCTTCCTTTTTAGCTGTTTTCTTTTCAGCTGCCTTGGCCTTTTTGGCTGCAACCTGCTGTTGCTTTTCCTGTCTTTCTATCTCTTCCTGCTGTTCCTCAGCCTCACCTGCTTTAGCCTGTTTAGCTTTGAACTGCTGCATTCTGTATTTTATCTTTGCAAACAGACCTTTCTTAGGTGCAGCTGAATCATCAAGAGTATCCTTACCATGAAATACCTCTTCTATCAGAAGCTCGTTTTCATCTTTTCCTTTAGCTGCAGGTACCTGCTCTGCATCCGTTGCTTTATTCTTATCGTTCTTATCAGCTTTAGCTGCCTTTTTCGCCATTTTGGCTTCTTTCTTAGCTGCTCTGCCTGACTTTTCTAAAGTATCAGCTGCTTCTTCTGTTTCATCATCAAGACTTTCAAAGAATATATCTTTAATAACTGATAAAATACCTTTTTTTCTTTTTTTCTTATTAACTGACTTTAATTCTTCTTCAAGCTGCTTCTTAACATCAACACCCGCAGATGTAATATCTGAGCTGTTATCAGTTTTATTGCCTTCCACTGCGCCAGTCGCTGCTAAATCAGAGGCTATGTTATCAGATGCCTTATCATCAGCCTGGTCACTTCCCTGATTAATCTGTGCAAGTAAATCGTTAACAGCACTGACTCCGCTTTCGTTTGTAGAACCAGCATCTGTGTTAACATCATTTAATAAATCATCAAGATTCATATTTACCAGTCTGTCTTTTTCACCATCTGATAAATCCATATCCTTAACAAGCTCATCATCTTTACTTAAGTTAGAGCCAGCTGCTTCATCTTTTTGAGTTTCCTCAATCAGCTTATCAAGTGCTTTATCTGCATTTGAACTCTTGACTGATTCATCAACCTTTTCCTTCTCTTCTTTTTCCCTTGCAAGCTTAGCCACTTCCTCAGGCGTAACTGATGAAACCGGTTTTGTTGTATCAGGTTCATCATCTACTATATAAGATTCATCAACACCTGGTGCTGCCATCTTTCGTGGAACAGTCATTACATCTTTCAGAACCTTTTCCACATGCTCATCACTTACCTGCTTACCATCATTTTCTACCGGATCATCCATGTATATATTTTCAAACTTGCTATTAGGCGTATTAGACTTTTCAACCGCCTCTCTAACCTGTTCTTTAATCTCTTCTTCTTCCTCGTCTTTTGCCTGCTTCTCTGCATTTTCCTTTTCAGACATTGATTTTAAAAGACCATCAAGGTAATCTTCTTCATTTTCAGCCACAATTCCACCACCTTTATCAATATATATAGAATACTAACATAAAGTCGTCTATTTAACAATATTTACCAGCGTTTTAATGCTTTGTGTTTTTAATGCTTGAACATATTTACCAGTGTTTTCAATACTTCATAGGCATCATATTTATATGTAACAGACTTATCCTTTATTTCTGGTGGTATTTGATAAAACATACTATGAATTCTGTAAAAACGAGCTTTTTCATTAATCATAACTATTCTCTCAAATGGCCATTTAATAAGATTAGGATTATTAAATCCCTCTCCTAATTCTACAACAAGTAATTTTTTTGCTAATGTACCTGATAACCACTTATTATATAAATCCCATTGCTTATCTTCATTTGTCTTATCTGTTTCTCCTAAATAAGGGCAGACTATTCTTTTCTGATTTAATTCTGAATTTCTTAGTATATCATCTTTAACAGATGATATTATAAAATAATTTTTATGTTCAAGATATTTTGCCAGACAAGATAACACATCATCTATCCCATCATTTTTATATTTCAATAACTCAGTTCCAAAACCTAACAGTATACTATCATATGTATCCATATCATTAAGAATATCTTCACATAACTTTTCCAATGTGCCGAAATCTTTGTTATTATCCATATACTACCTCATCTATATTATTTGAATTAACAAAAGCATAGATGGTGTTACCTATAAAAAGGGATAACACCATCTAACTAATCAAAATCATCGACATATATTGATATAAATGTAAAATACAAGTTACATCATATAATAAAATGATAATTATACATTTTATTTTCTAAGAAGCTTGTCTATTTCATTAACTAATAAACCAATTTCTGGTTTTGACAACTGAATATCAGCTCCTAATGCTTCACCTTTAGCTCTCATCTGATCATTTATAAGTGATGAGAATATAACAACTGGTGTATCCTTAAGCTTATCATCAGTTTTTATAAGCTTTGTAAGTCTGTGGCCATCCATAAGCGGCATCTCTAAATCTGTTATAACACATGCAACATCCATTGAATCGGAATCTTTCATCTTGACAAGACATTCCCATGCCTCCTGTCCATTAGCACATAATGTTAAATTATCATAGCCTGACTTAATAAGTGAATCTGATATAAGCTTCATAAGTAATGGAGAATCCTCAGCTATTACTATATGTGATTCATTTCTTTCTCTTCCTTCGAGCTTATCAATATCAGAAACCTTTAGTCCTGTTTCAGGACTTATATCAGAAACTATTCTTTCAAAATCAAGGATGATAATAAGCTGGTCATTGATCTTTACTACGCCTGTAGCAATACCACTATCAGCACTGCTTATAGTACTGTCAGGCTTTATGATATCTGTCCATGATACTCTGTGAATACCTACAACAGAAGCAACATGAAATGCAACATTAAGCTTGTTGAAGTTAGTTATAATAAACATATCCTTCGTTATATCCCCTGATGGTTTACACTTAATAACCTTGGCAAGATCTACTATTGTTATCATAAGGTCTCTTGGCATAAAAACACCTTCTACACAAGGATGTGAATTAGGTACTGGCGTCACTTTACTATATGGAACTATTTCCTTAATCTTAGCAACATTAATTCCATAATGATTTCCACCAACCATAAACTCAAGCACTTCCAGTTCATTAGTACCACTTTCCATTAATATATTAGTTTCCATATATTTTATCCTCCATAACACACGTACTATTTCACTATATTATAGCAAAAAATGTTATTTATGGCAATTAATATTTGTATAAAAACTCACGATGAAAACTCACAATAAAAATTCATTTTATAAAATTTGTCTTCCTACACCATATGCAGCTTAGTAAACTAAAAAACAAAAAAACAAAATAGTCTGAAAAACAAAAAAAAAGAGGTACCAGACCTCTTTCATGATTATTTTTTCAAAACTGCACATTAAATATTCTATATTATACATCCGTATTCTTTCCTTCAAGAATAACTCTCTTTGTTCTATCCAAACCTTAACCTCTTTCGGTTAAGCCCTCGACCTATTAGTACAGATCAGCTCCATATGTCACCACACTTCCACCTTCTGCCTATCTACCTCGTCGTCTTCAAGGGGTCTTACTAGATTAACTCTATGGGATATCTCATCTTGAGGGGGGCTTCACGCTTAGATGCCTTCAGCGTTTATC
>OOBM01001741.1_pt1 | contig 10801 bp, 8 predicted proteins | sample 1671581 | NCBI WGS metagenome assembly OOBM01 (sample SAMN06348171, study PRJEB24527) | human gut metagenome
AGGTAATCACCTTTATCAATGTGCATCATAGATACCTGATTCTGATGTCTTCGGAAACCGTATACACAGTCTACATTTCGAATCAACGACTGCAGACGTTCATCCGGTACACATACGATCAGCTGCAGCTCCAGCTCTCTTGCGTAGTGCAGACATACTTCACTTCGCTCCTTATCCATCTTGGAAAATGCTTCATCAAGAAGTACTAAGCGGATCTTGGAATCACGGTTTGTCTGCTGCATATAGAGCATCGCAAAGCCTGCAAGCAGTGCGACATATTTCGGGTTCTGTCCCTCTCCTCCGGAGTCACGGCCTGCCATATCATCGACTGCATTTTTGCGGACATTTCCATTCTCATCCTCTACCTTTTCATACATACTGAAAGTCAGATAATTACGATAATCCACATACTGTTCCATCTGCTGACGATACTGGCTTAAGGATCTTGCATCTTCCTCCTTCGGAGGCATGAACTTCTCAGTCAGACGCTTGATATCTTCTTCATACTTCTGATAGAACTCATCCTCACCAAGACTTAACTGACCTTCAAATCCGTAGTCATCGAACACTTTACTGTCTAGTTCAGGTGCTGTAAGCATCTCATAGAACTGTCCGTTTTCATTCTGAGCCGGTATGATATCAATCTGGTAAATACTATCTGAGAACTTGATCTTCGCAAGCAGACGGTTGATCTCTTTTTTATGTCTGTAAGCTGCCTTGATTTCACCATGAATGGAAGCAATCACATTTTCACGCAATGTATAGTAAACCAGATTATACTGCTTATCGAATTCTTCCTTGTACTTCGGTTCAAAATCTTTCCTACACTGATTCAGCACTTTGTCATACACATCATTTTCATGTTCTATTCCTGTAAAACCATAGGCCGGATAAGCATTATTGAACTTATTTCTACTTCTTTGCAGTTCTTCTTTCTCCGTCTCTTCCAACGTTTCCAAAGCATCCTTTTCTTTTGTCTTGTCTCTCTTATAAGCTGCTTCGCTCTGTACTTTTAACGCATCTGTTACTTCATTCTGAAGCTGTTCGTTGACAACAAATCCCTCTGTCAGGAAGTTTATCTTTTCTGAAAATGATTTGATATTACTCTCGATTTGTCCCTGTGTCTTCGCATACTGTACTACTTCACTTTGAATGCTATTAAGAATCTCTGCATTTTTCTTAAGCAACTCCAGTAATTCCTGCTTTTTCTTCTTCAATTCGACGGTCCGGTCGCCTCGTTTCAATTCTTCTACTTCCAGACGTAATTTTTCTTGTTTCTCGTAATAATCCTGAAGCTGTTCCGCTGCTTTTGAAAGATGTAAGATCTGTTCTGTGCTCTGGTTCAGACACTCGAATTTCTGTGCTGCACGCAGTGCCATCTCAACACGGCAGTCCTCTTCCACTTCCTGTTTCAGCTTCGCTGCTTCTTCTTCCAACTCAAGAAGTTTCGCTTTTGACACTTTCGTTCCGATACAAGCATATTTCTCATAATCATTCTTTCTTAAATGTCTGAAAATGTAATTGCTGTAGGAATAACAGTCCTTTGTGACACCATCTCTCGTCTCATGAAGTTCTTCCACCGTCTCACATTTCTTAATGCGGCCTAAGTATCGCTTCAGACAAGTATCTACATAAGCTTCCTCTGCGCGCACGCACTCATACAATGTATTCTCATCTGCATTCGGCTTGTCTCTCACGATTGCCGCAGTATCCATGAGTTCGACATCCTCGATCCCCTTCATCTGCTTCATTTTGCGAAATGCTTTCGCAGCATCTAACGTATATTCAGGTGCTGTCACCAGACTGTGTTTCACACGTCCCATACGTCCTTCGATTGCATTTTTCCACTCTTCATCCGTAATATCAAACAAGTCCGCAAAGATATTTACATGGATCGTTCTTCCATACTGAGTACTAAGTATATTCTGTAATTCCTGTCTTGCACGCTTCAATTCCGCACGATATGGTTTTCTGTCATTTTTGAGGTCTTCTACCATCTCCCGCTTCTCTTGAAGTTCTTTCTGATTCTCACGAATTCTTTCACGAACATCGCCTAATTCTGTATTGATGTTGTCGAGTGCATCACTTAAATATTGCTTTAGCTTTTCAATCGAATCTTCACTCACAACACCATCTCGGATATCATCAATTCTATGCAGCGCCTGATTGCTCACATAAGCACTGATTTCATCGTCTTCCTCCCAGGCTGAAAGACCTTTTACAATATCTCTCCATTGTTCTGAATTCGTTGCCAGAAGCTGGATCGTATTTTCAATCTCCTTTAGCTCCTTCTCTTTCTGTCCATAATCGCTGGCTTTGAGTTCTGCCTCGACTTCTACCTGCTCTTTTGTATAAGCGTCTTTCTCTGCCAAATAAGATTTTCTCTTTTCTTCTTTTTCCTCAATCTTCTTGAGAATATCCTGCAGATCATCCTCTTTCGATTGCAAATGTGCCTTACAATTTTCAATTTCAATATATTTCAGTATCCGTTCTACATAGATCTTATCAGCTCTTGCTTTCTGCAAGGCTAGATTATGCTGACTAATCTCGTCAAGCATTTTAATTCTCTGCTCCAGATCTTCTACGCGTTCCTTGATCTCACGGTAAGCGCCAAGCTGATCACTGATTGTTGCAACAGTGTCTTCCTTGCTCTTTGGGAACATATAATCCTTGATAAATTGTCCCGTTCCATTCGTCATACGAAGTGCAATCGCGCTTTTCTCCATTGTCATCATACGCCCCGGCTCTACATAACCAAAGATTGCATCATAAACTGTTTTCAAATATGCTTCTTTCGATGGATATACACGGTTCACATCTCCGCGTCCTCTGTTATCAGCCGATTCTATTCTTGCTTCTACCAGTTTTTTAAGTTTCGCGATTGTATACGGAACACCTTCTTCTGTCAGATATTCATCCTCCGGAATCTTTCCGGAATGACTGAAGAAACAATATTTCCTGATGTCTGTATCTGCCTTTCCAACCTCAAATGAAACACCAATACAAGTATATGTATTCTTAGACATTATGGATGGAAACCTAGCTAGAAATAAAAATATGAAATCAGAATTTGGTAGAAAACTAGATATTTTGTCCGATACTTTTTTTTATACTGTAGGCTATTTTTTTATTGGTATTGGAATGGATGAACCAATATGGATAGTTGTACTATTCATTCTTGTTCAGCGAATTTATGGATTAGTGGCAACATATTATATTGTTCCAAATATTAGAAAATTAAATCATTTTGAACATACTTCAATAAAAAAATATTTTATCAACAAAGACATAATATTTGGAATGGATGTTTCGTTGGAAACATTAATTACTTCCGTTCTGTTATTCTTTCCTATTCGGAAAATAATATTTATCATATGTCCTATTTTATGGAGTATAGATTTAGTTTACAGATTATATGAATTAAAGTGGTTGAATAGAAAAAATATTATGTAGACGAATCATTTTTTGGTGGTGAGGAGAATAATGTCAGAGGAAATGCTATTATCTTAGCAACTGATGCTTCCAATAAGTATGTACTGCTGTGGTTGCTAAGTTCTTGACAGTTAGTTGCCTATGATAAGAGGGAGTTAAGCAGAAAAAGTAGCAATGTGCAGTTTATTTCTGCTACGAAGTAACAAGTAAACAATCTAACAGCATTAGAAAAGAACTGTGGTTACAGTAAGTTCTGGGGTATCTACGACTACACTATATGTGTGCATGAAATACTGTGATTCATGCAAATAGATCGTAGAATTCAACTGCAAACCATTAGCCTTTAGATAATCAATCCGAATATAACAGAGTGACTAACTGCCGGCGAATGTCGGATTAGAATTCTTTCACAATGCTGTTAGGAAAACAAATGTGACTTGAGTTGAGATAATTTCTTGAAATTAACTTTTGACAAAAGTCACTTCATAACAGGGAGAAAAAATGAAGAAGATTTTATATGCATGCAGAGATATAAAATATGCGGTTAAAGGATTAGAATTTTTATTGTCAAATAAAGATATTGTGCTTAATGGGTGCTTGATTAATCAGGAAAGTGATATTATCAGAGACATTTGCAGGAAAAATGATATTCAAATATATGATGATGAAAATCGATATAAAATAGAAAAAGATTTTGAAGATTCAGAACTTGACTTACTTATTTCATTTTCTTATCCAAAAAAAATAGAAGATTTTATTATAAACAAAGCAAAACAGGCAATTAATTTTCATCCTGCACCGCTTCCAGAATATAAGGGAAAAGCATGTTGCTGCCATGGAATTTATAATGGAGAAACAAAGTGGGGAGGCACTTTTCATATTTTAACAAGTGAATTTGATGGTGGTGCAATTATTGAACAAAGGTTTTTTAAAATCACACCGAACCTGCAATATGGAATATTATTAAGTAATGCAGCATGGAATCTAGGGTACGAGATGTTAGTAGATTTAATAAATGAATATGTCAAGACAGGGATTTTTTCGGGTGTGGAACAGAAAGAAAGAGGAAATTATTATAGCAAAAAGGATTTAGATGAGGCTAGAAAAATTCACGAAACGGACTCGGCAGATGTAATTGAAAAAAAAATAAAGGCATTTTGGTTTCCACCATTTGAAGGTGCTTATATTGAACGAGATGGAATACATTTTAGTGTTATAACAAAAGAGATATTAAGTAAAATAGATAATATTTAGATGGAATATATAGAAAGTTTGAAATACTTTAAAAATAGGAAGACAGGTAGAAAAATGATACCATACGGAAGACAGACAATTGAAGAAGATGACATACAGGCAGTTGTAGATGTTTTAAGATCGGATTATCTTACAACAGGTCCAAAGATAGCAGAATTTGAAAAGATGGTTGCGGATTATGTCGGAGCAAAATATGCGGTGGCAATCTCAAACGGAACATCGGCACTTCATGCGGCATGTTTTGCAGCAGGGATTCAGCCGGGGGATGAAGTGATCACAACCCCATTAACATTTGCAGCTTCATCAAACTGTGTGTTATATTGTGGAGGAACACCGGTATTTGCAGATGTTGATCCTAAAACTTATAATATTGATCCGGAAGATATCCGCAGAAAAATTACCGATAAAACAAAAGCAATCATTGCAGTTCATCTTGCAGGACAGCCTTGCGATATGGACGAGATTCATAAAATAGCAAAAGAGCATGATTTGATTGTCATCGAAGACGGAGCACATGCGCTTGGTTCTGTGTATAAGGGAAAAAAGGTAGGAACTTTATCTGATATGACAACCTTCAGTTTCCATCCGGTAAAACCGATCACAACGGGAGAAGGTGGAATGATCGTCACAGATAATGAAGAATTTTACCAGAAAATGATGCTATTCCGCAGTCATGGAATTACACGTGATGAAAATCTGATGACGCGCAATGACGGACCGTGGTTTTATCAGCAGTTAGATCTGGGATATAACTATCGTATTACAGATATTCAGTGTGCGTTAGGTTGCAGCCAGATGAAAAAACTGGATAGATTTTTAGCTCTCAGAAAAGAAATCGTAGCGCGCTATAATGAAGCGTTTGCTGATTGTGAAAATATTGTCACACCATATCAGCTGCCGGAGACAGAGAGCGGCTGGCACCTTTATATTGTGCAGGTAAAGAACTGTGACAGAAGAAAAGTATTTGAGGCATTAAGAGAGCATGGAATTGCAGTGAATGTACATTATATTCCTGTTTACCTGCATCCTTATTATCAGGAGCATGGATATAAAGATGTTCATTGCAGAAATGCGGAAGAGGTTTATTCACATATTATCAGTCTGCCGTTATATCCGACATTGACGGAGGAACAGCAGCAATATGTGATTGAAACTTTAAAGTATGTTATAAATGGATAATAGGAGATATTTCACAACACTCCTTCGATTCATTTAATTTTTAAAATAGAATCATATAATATCAAACATACTTTGAACCCGATGATGAAAAGTGTGGGAAGCAGCTATTTTTTCGAATGCATTGTGGGCGATTTCCTGTCGTTCACGGTCATGTGAGAGAAAATAAGCTGCTTTTTCTATGGCGTCTGCCGGCGATTCATAGTACACAAAATCTTCTCCCGGAATGAAGAAATCACACAATTCCTGCTGGAAGTTGGTGAGAAGAAATCCACTGCAGCCAAGAATATCCCATGCACGCAGCGGAATACCGGTCTGGATTGTTTTGAGTGTAATATTCAGGTTGATTTTACTATGCTGAAATACAGTTGGCATTGTATCATAGTAGTCGATTTTTCCACCATAAATAGCAGTTGGAAGTATATCTTTACAGTCGGCATGTGTATAGACGGTGACATCAAAATTTTGAGATAATTTATTTAATAAATCAATTCGAGCAAGCGCAGTTGCACGTCTTCCTAAGAAGTAATGGGAATAAACATAAGCAGGGGTTTCTGCACCATCCTGATTTGGGGTGATAGGGCAGACTTTCTGCATAGCATCTAAAAGTGCTGGCGATAAAGATTCCTCCAGAAAGAAATATCCGTCAATGTGGGATTGTGCATCGACGAGGGCATCAATATATCCTTTGGAGTAAGAATCCATACCGGATAATTTATCATAGAGACGTTGTTTTGGTTCGGTGTATAAAGAACCGACAAAAGAAATATCATTCTGTGGAATGTCTGTATTCGTTGATTTACATAACCGCTTCGGATTTGCACATAAGGGAAGATAAAAAATAGTAGAAATTCCCTGATTATGAAAGTATTCATAAGAATGGTAATCGAAAAGGAAAATACGGTTACATGGGTTGATGACTGTACAGGAAAATAACGCAATCAGTGGATTGTCATAAACCCAGGAGATATAAAGAATTTGAGCCTTGTCACAGTTCTTGGACACAATAGGAAAATAGTTAAATGTAAATACAGCGTCATATGATGACTCGCTAAGTTTTTTCTCAAAAAAATTATCAAATTCTGTATTATATCGGTCAGTCATTTCAGCGCATGTGGCAAGTGTGACATCATGTCCTGCCTCGGTAAATGCCTCTGCCATATCCGGTACACAATAACTTTTCCATTCTAAAAATAATATTTTCATAACGAACTCCATTTATCCTTGAATTTATAGCCATTATAGCCGAAAATAGAAAGAGAGACAATAGACCAGAGGATAATAAATATGAATGACATTTTCGAAAATAATAAGCAGAATTTACTGTTGATCAATGAAATCGTAGCTAATTATAGAAAACAGAATTTTTTTGTTGGTTCTTTGAAACTAAGTGCATTACTGAAAAACATTAATTCTGTTGTGGAAGTGATTTTCTCGAGGGAAGATTGCAGGGATCTTGCAGGAGAGCTGGAGCAGATTTTGCCGGCACTGTTGCAGGCACAGGGCAATCAGGATTATATTTTGCAGGCAGACATTCTGGAAGGCGATTTGCTGCCGTTGCTACAGAAAATACAAATAAAGCTGCAGGAAGATGACACACCGCAGGTTTCGGACTTCTTGGAAAACAATATGTTAATCCTGAAAGAAAAAAACGAGAGACTCTACAAAGTACTTCAGAATGTGCAAGGTGACAATGCTAAATATGTCATTGCCAGCGCAATTAATGGGCAGCCAACCGTGCAGGCAAGGAACGGCAACCGATGTTTTTTTTTGCATAGCACGATGAATCCGGAGTGGGAAGCACAGGTTTTGGTGGCGGGTTTGCCAGCTGCAAAGAACTATGTGGTATTTGGAATGGGGCTTGGATATCACGTGATAGAATTACTGAAAAAATACCCGGAAAGCAAAGTGACAGTTCTTGAAAGAGAAGAATATCTGCTGCTGCAGACCTTTCGGTATATGGACTGGACAACTTATTTCAAGGAAAATCGTATTGAAATTGTATATGAGCCGGATATAACGGAATTGATCGGACATCTAAAACAGATGAAAGACTATGAACTTTTCATGCATTATCCAACAGTTCAGGCAGTAGAAAATCCATCCATCAGGACATTATTGGAAGATTTTTTTGTTACGACAAGCAGTATGCGCGAGCAGGAAAGATTTCTTGATGCAAACTTCGAGAAACTCAGTGAACGTCATTTGCCGGAATGCAGTGAAATAAAAAGTTTATTTTACAAAAAAAATGTTGTAATTGTTGGTGCAGGACCATCTGTAAATCATGAATTACCGTCATTGAAACAATATCGAAACAATATCACGATTTTTGCAACCGGTCATATTGCAGGTACACTTTTGAGGGAAGGCATTATCCCGGATGCTATCATCATAACAGATCCACAGCCGCATATGTATCAGCAGGTGAAGGGACTGAATACAAAAAATATTCCATTGATCCTTCTGTCGACAGCGTCCTCGTCTGTTCTGGATTATTATGAGGGACCTGTTTATATCGCATATCAGAATGGGTATCGAAAGGCAGAAGAAATAGCAGAAAAAATCGGGGCAAAAGCTTTCGAAACAGGAGGTTCTGTGACTACAACGGCGCTGGATATTGCATTGCAGTTCAAGGCAGAAAAAGTAATATTTGTAGGAGTTGACCTTGCATATACCGGTGGAAACTCCCATGCAGAAGGTGTAGGCAGAAGAATTACTGATACAGGGAGTTTGAGAAAAGTGATCAGTTGTTCAGGCGAAGAAATATATACAAGCAAAAATCTTGATATATACAGAAAATGGATTGAGCGAAGGATTGCAAATCTGACAGGTACTGTCATTTATAATACAGGGAATGGTGCAAGGATCGAAGGTGCACCATGCAGGACATGGGATGAGATTTTGGGAGAATAAAGTTTTAATCTAATATGATAATAAGAAAGAGGAAATATTTATCTTAACTTCCAGTAGAAGTTGATACTCAATCGAAAATAAATGCTCAAAACGGGCAGAAAATCAGCGATTTTCAACGATATCTGAGTTTATCGGACAGATTTCTGTTGATGATTCTGTAGAATTTCAGAATGAATGGAATGCATTAAAGAAGAATACGGTCATGCCAAGGAAGATAAGGGACTGCCGGTTTTCAATTATTCCATTGATTATGACTGCAATAACAGAGAACCTCTCTTTTACGAGGGCTATCCCGGAAGTATTGTGGATGTATCACAGCTCCAGTGTATGCTGGATAAAGCCATGGCATACGGATATAAGAATGCAGGATTTATTCTCGACCGCGGTTATTTTAGTCGTGAAAATATCAAATATATGGATAAATGCGGCTATGATTTCGTTATCATGGTAAAGGGCATGAAAGCCCTTGTTAATGATGCAGTCAAAGAAGTAAGATATATTAGATAAGGATTGGAGAACTCAGAAGAATCTAAAAGAAAAGTTGGAAAAACCAACAATTTATGTTGAAAAATACACCTTTTCGTACTATAATATATGCCGCAGGCATGGATAGAAGGAGGAATATGTCATGAGAGCATTATACGAGAGGATAAAAGAAGCCAGAACAGAACTTCATTTGTCACAAGATTATGTGGCTAAGTTTTTGGGTGTTAATCGCACTGCGATTGTAGAGATTGAATCAGGTAAGAGAAAGGTGTCTGCGGATGAATTAGGTAAGTTTAGTGAGTTATTTCAAATCCCTGCGGATGAACTATTAAATGGACGAAGCACAGAGATGCCAGTACAGATGTTTGCTCGTAGATTTGGAGCATTAGATGAAGCAGATCAACAGGAGATTTTAAATTTAATTGAATTTAAACGGATGATGAAAGAGAGGATGTAGTTTGGCAATTGATTTTGAGGAATTAGCAAGTGGAGGTATGTCTGCTGATCAATTGGCCAATGTTTTTCTTCGAGAGTACTATTGTGGTAAGGAGATAATTTATCCGATTAATCCATTTCAGATGTTAACAGATTTGAAGATTGCTTTTTTGTTAAGACCATTTAAAAGATGTGCATAGTGGTTTTATGTGTGCAACTAATGCGAGGTCTGAGATTGAAAAATACGCGGAGAATTTTGCGTCAGAACTTTTGATGCCGACAGCAGAACTTAAAAAACAAGCGCAAAAATATGCTAAAGATGGTTATGTTGACTTAGATGGAGTGCTACTAATTGCAGATTATTTTGGTGCTGGCTTCTTATCATGTTTGTATAAGATTGCATATCGCTTGCACATGATTCAAGGGGATACAGATGCGGAGACGTTGCAAAAATTAGCCAGAAAGTACAAGCCTGCTGTTAAAAGAAAAGAACAAGGTAAGTACGATACAGTTTTGTACGAGCAGTTATTTGATGCAATAGGTGACAATTTCAAATTGAAGCCAACAGAGTATGCATGTCAGAAATTTAAGACAGAGTATGTATTCCATGATAGTAGATTAGAGGGTATCGATATTGATATGGAAATGGCTGCAGCGATTGTAATGGACTTACGATTCCATAAACAAGACAGTCCGTATTGTCGAGAAGAAAATCAAAATATTGTTGAGGTGGCCGGTCTGACATTTGCATATGATTATGCATTTAGAGAAGCTGAGAGTGAAATCAGTATATATGATGCAAAGCATTTGAATGAGCAACTGTTTTCTACTGCTCCATGCTCTGAATATGGAGGGCGATACAGAGAGTCTAATACTCTGGTGCTTGGAGCTAAGTTTGAAACAATTGATTACCGTAAAATACCGGAAGAAATGTATTTCTTGGATAAAGAAATCAAGACTTTAATGGACGAATATGAAGAACTGCCACTGAGTAAATATGTTGAGCGTGTAATTCAGATTCACCACAGAATGACAGTGATTCATGCATTTCGTGATGGAAAGGTAACATTGAGATACCAGCAAAATGTGGCATAACAGCGGCAAA
>OOBM01001744.1_pt1 | contig 10777 bp, 8 predicted proteins | sample 1671581 | NCBI WGS metagenome assembly OOBM01 (sample SAMN06348171, study PRJEB24527) | human gut metagenome
TAAATTGGTTTATGTATGGGATAGGTCTTGTTCATTCGATCCGGTAGACTACTATACATAAAAGTATAAAGGCGAGATACGACAAGGAGATGCCATGCTTTTGTGTAAGGGGAATCTCTCTTAGCTTATCGCAGACCATGTATAGCTAAGTGTTTTGAGAATAAACAGTCTGTAAAAAACGGAAAGACACCGATTATGGGCCGTATCACCATCAATGGAACCCAAGCCGGTTTCAGTTGTAAGAAAGAAGTGTCCCTCGCTTTGTGGGACGTCAAAACCAACCGGGCCAAAGGCAAGTCCGAGGAGGCCCGTACACTCAATCAGGAGCTTGACAATATCAAGGCGCAAATCACCAGGCACTACCAGTACATCTGCGACCACGACAGTTTTGTTACAGCCAAGAAAGTCTATAACCGCTATGTCGGCTTCTCAGAGGAATGCCACACCCTTATGAACCTTTTCAGGGAACAGCTGGAACCGTATAAAAAGAAAATCGGCATAGAGAAAGCCGAAAGCACCTACTGCGGTCTGGTTGCCGATTACAAGAGTCTCCTGCTTTTCATGAAAAGCAAGAAGAATGCAGAGGATATTGTCATCGAAGAACTTGAGAAATCATTCATCGAGGATTACTACAACTGGATGCTCGGTACATGCGCTTTGGCAAACTCCACTGTCTTCGGGCGTGTCAATACCTTGAAGTGGCTGATGTATATCGCGCAGGAAAAAGGCTGGATACGGGTTCATCCGTTCGCATCATTCGAGTGTATGCCCGAATACAAGAGGCGTTCTTTCCTTTCCGAAGAGGAACTGCAAAGGATAATCCATATAGAACCGAGATACAAACGCCAGCGTGCCATGCGCGACATGTTCCTGTTCATGTGCTTCACCGGTCTTTCCTATGTGGACTTGAAAGCCATAACATACGATAATATCCATACCGACTCCGACGGCGGTACATGGCTGATGGGCAACCGTATAAAAACGGGAGTGGCGTATGTCGTAAAATTATTGCCCATTGCTATCGAACTGATTGAAAAATATAGGGGTACGGATGAAAAGAAAGACTCCCCGAATGTGTCTTTCCGGTAGGTGAATACAATGCCATGCGGCTCAGTCTTGGAATCATAGGCAGGAAATGCAACTCCGGGGCGAGGTCACCCCGCACATCGGACGCCACGCATTTGCCGTTCTGGCCATACTCAAGGGGATGCTGCTGGAAACTCTTCAGAAAGTGTTTGGGCATAAGTCCATCACATACGTCCTGCGCATCCATTCACTTGTCCGGCGCAGGCGGGGCAATCTTTTTCTGGAAGTCGCCCATCTGTACGACCAGCGTGCTGACCAGCTTTCTCAACTCCTAATACGCGCTTGTTTCAATAATTGTCAGTTCCATACTAAAATTCTTTTTAAGATTCTGAATATGCGACAAAGTAACGCACATCCTATATCCTTTCCAAACAGATAATATCAGAGTCTTCCGTTGGCGTGCATTGGCGTATCCAACGTTAAAAGAGAAGGTCCTTCACCTGCATCCATGCGGCAACGGAACTTCCATTCCCTTACTTGTTTTCCATAAATTTATAGGATTAATTTCTGGTGCATGATATTAATAGTCATTATTCTGTCTGCTTTTTTTGCTTGTATAATTGCAGCTAACGGTTATCTATTCCAGAACGCATTGCTATGGAAAATGGCAAGCTGTTTTGGTGCTTTATGGATATTGTGTATGATAATTACCGTCTTCGTTTGTCGTAAACTTGAATGCTCTAATTAAAGCGACACGGTTATCATGCTTTGTGTGTTTTATCGTAAATATTATGTGAATTGTTTGGATATGACATGTAATATAGATAATTTTGCAGCCGGAAAATGGTTTCGGGAGGTTTACGCCTTCCGAATGAAAAGGGAACCCGGTAAAAATCCGGGACAGTACCCGCTGCTGTGAGTCCACAAAAAACGAACATCGAACTTTTGCCACTGGTGTAATACCGGGAAGGCACGATGACCGGGACGAGTCAGAAGACCTGCCATGACCGGAATGAGATTTACACCTGCGGGATATACAGGTCGTAATCAAATAAGGAATAGCTCATCGGCCATTCAATATTTGAAGACAGACATATTCCCGTTCGTGTAAGTCCGCACGAACGGGATTTTTTTGTGTTTGTTAATAATATGTTTTACATTAAAACGAGTGACCTTTGAAAAGAAAATTACGCTTTCTGGCAGGTGCCTGTCTATTTACCGCAACCGCCTTGTTCTCCGGCTGTAGCTCGGACGATGACTTTTTGATGGAACCGGTTTATTCCGGAACTCCGCAAACCCGTGCTGTGACAAATCCGGACGGTACCTTGACTATCACTTTCGACGATTTCGATTCCGGCATGTTAGCAGGACCTACCTCGGCCGGAGAAAATCTTTATTCGTACCAAGGGTATCCTCAAGTAACCACCATTTACGACAATACTCCGGAAGAATATCTCTTCCTTTCAATGTTTAATACTGTAGGTGGAAGCACAGAGTATTCCAGCGGCGGCATCGCACTTTCCAACTGGAACATCCGCTCCAATCAGTCGGGAAATACCGGAGACTGGTGGTATTCTTATCTAAACCAATGTTCTGTCTATAACACTGCGGTGGAAGCGGAAGGACAGAATAAGGAAGCCGGGCACAGCGGTTCCAATTTCGGTGTCGTTTACGGATATGTGGATGCTTACAATCAGGCATGGATGGCTAAACCGGAATTTTATTTCAATGTTCCCCGGAAATTGGTCGGCCTGTGGATCTGCAACACCTCATACACTTATGGTGTCATTACTTATGGTAATCAGTTCGGTTCTACGGGGGTAGCGACTCCTCTGAAAGAGATGAAAGGGTATTTCCAAGTGAATCTGGAATGTTATGATGCGAATGGCGGTCTGATCCGCACTTACAAACGTCTTTTAGCCGATTATCGTAACGGCCAACAACAGGTTGATCCTATCACGACATGGGATTATTGGGAAATCAATGCCGAAGGGGTGCAAAGTGTGAAATTCAACTTCGAGGGTTCGGATTCGGGAGCATACGGTTTGAATACTCCGGCTTATATCTGTATCGATGATATCACCATACAATAAAAAGAATACAGGGATATCCCTTCTGTCGGGGGTATCACTGTTATTTTTCTAAAATCCACACATCATGCATCGTTTTTACTATTTTATTATTTCTGCCTGTATGCTGTTCACCTCCTGCAACAAGGATGAAGTCATTACCGAAGAAGTAGGAGGACAACCTATAATAGAACTTGACAGCGAGACCGGTATTTACACGGTCAAGGTCGATCACGAATTGACTATCGCCCCGACATACCAGAATGTTGAAGATGCTCTTTTTGCTTGGACGATAGACGGTACGCTGGTTTCTTCGGGTCCGTCTCTTCAACGTACATGGAATGAATGCGGGGATTTTTATGTCAAACTAAGAGTAGACAATGCGGAAGGCTATGCCGAAGAGGAACTGAAAGTAGAAGTGAAAGAACTCACCCCTCCGGTCATCTCACTGGCACTACCTTCGCAGGGGCTAAAAGTCGTCCGGAATACCGATTACACATTTACTCCCGATATTCAGCATTCGGATGTCGAAGGGTTCAAAATCGAATGGGTACGGGAAGGAAAAATCGTTTCCACCGAGAATACTTATACTTTCAATGAAAAAGAACTCGGTGTTTATACGGTGACAATCAACGCTTCCAATATAGATGGGACAACAACGAAAGACGTAAGCGTAGAGGTCGTGGAAACGATGCCCTACGTTGTCAAATTCCCGACCCCGTCTTACCAGCAAACATCCACGGACAGGTACACTTTTGCCGACCGCCCTGTTTTCCTGCGTCCGTTGTTGGAGTATTTCGACAATCCCCGTTTTGAGTGGAGTGTAGACGGTCAGGTCATGGAAGGAGAAGTGAAACGCATGTTCAAGTTCACGCCGTCCGCACCCGGAGAATACACCGTCTCCTGTACTGTGTCGGAAGACACACCGACGGAAAAAATAAGCAGGAATATCGACAAAGGGAAAACGGCTGTCACTGCCACCGTAAAAGTCGTTTGTGTGGACAAAAAGGAACAAGACGGCTTCCGGGCTTCGGGAAGTTCCAAGCTCTGGAATAAAGTCTATGAATATACCCCAGCTCCCGGCCAATTTATCAACGAGACGAGCACGATAGGCGGTATGACCGGCAACGAAACATCCCCTGAAGCGGCTGTCGCATGGGCAACACAGCGTTTGAAAGACAAACTGCACGTCTCTTTAGGTTCTTTCGGGGGTTATATCATCGTCGGCTTCGACCACAGTATTCCTAATTCGGGTAACCAATATGATTTCTGTGTTCAGGGGAACGCCTTTGACGGCAGTTCCGAACCGGGTATCGTATGGGTCATGCAAGATATAAACGGAAACGGATTGCCGGATGACGAGTGGTACGAACTGAAAGGATCTGAAGCAGGCAAGGAAGAAACAATACAGAACTTTGAAGTGACTTATTACCGTCCGGAAGGCAAAAAAATGGATGTCCAATGGATCAGTTCCGATGGTAGAAACGGTTGGGTAGACTATCTGTCCGCTTATCATACGCAGGACTATTATTATCCGGCTTGGATTTCGGAAAACAGTTACACCCTGACAGGCACTTGTCTGGCCGCCCGCAACACCCAAGATTCACAAACCGGTTATTGGGATAATCAGAGTTATGACTGGGGGTACGTGGATAATTTCGGAAACGACCAGATAGAAGGCGGCAGTACGGTGGATGGAAGCGGTCAAAGGAACGGTTTCAAAATTTCCAATGCCATCCATGCCGATGGAACGGAAGCCAATCTGCAATATATTGACTTTATCAAAGTACAATGCGGTGTCTTGGCCAAAAGCGGCTGGCTGGGCGAAGTTTCAACGGAAGTATTTTCTTTTGAGGATTTAACCAAATAATAAAAATTGCAAGTATGAAAAATTATTTTCTTCCCATGCTCCTATCCTTGTTCTTTTTGGGTGCGTGTGACAAAAACGATGAAATTATACCTGAAGATGCAGATGAGAATTTCATCACGTCAGTTGTAATGACCGTGGACGGGAAATCGTACACGGCCGACATTGCGGACAATACAGTAACAATAACCGTTCCCTATACGGTATCGCTGAACAATGCCGAAGTGGAATTCAAGTACACAACTTCTGCAACAATCATACCTGATCCTGAAACGGTAACGGACTGGGATAACGAACGAACCTTCCGGGTGACATCCTATAACGGAGATGCCCGCGAATATACCTATAAGGTCGTGAAAAGCGAGATAGAATCTGACGGAGATGTGGAGTTGAAGACCACCGAGGAGGTAGCTTCTTTTGCCGCAACCAAAACAACCGTTGTCAAAGGGAACCTGATTATCGGCTCTGATGCGGAAGAGGCAGAAAAAATCACTGACATATCTGCATTGGCATCTTTGAAAGAGGTTACTGGCAACATTGTCATTCGTAACAGTTACAACGGTGCAGACTTGACAGGGTTGGAAAATATCGTTTCGGCCGGAGGTTTGCAGGTAGGTTCGGCCGATGTCGCCTCGAAAGCTACGGAACTTCACATGATTTCCATGAAAGCATTGGAAACACTCTCCGGAGACATATCGGTATATAACGACCAAGTGACGTATGTCCTATTCGAGAAACTGGCAACTATTGGAGGAAGCGTGATGTTCAATGCGCCGTCGTTACAGAGCTTTGAGTTTCCGGTTCTGACCACTGTAGGTCAGGACCTGAATATCCAAGGACTCAATGAAGAAAACAAGGCTGCCGGAACAATCGCTACTTTAGAGTTACCGGAACTGACAAGTGTCGTAGGAGTCTTGTCCGTAAACAATCTTGCCAAGCTGACCTCCATGAACTTCCTTAAACTGAAAGAGACAGGTGGTCTTGATTTCCACACCGTCCCCGTGATGTTGGAAACTATCAATTTGCCGGAAATCGAAACAGTAAACGGAAGTATTATTATGGAGGCCAATATGGAAGCTCCTCCTACCGGTAGTTTTGTTCCCCAACGAAATGACGTGCTTTTGGCTTTCGGTGGAATGGACAAACTGACAACGGTAAAGGGGCAAATAAAGATAAAAAATTTCACGGCACTCAAACAACTTCCTGACTGGAGCAAAATCACCACACTTGGAAGTATCACATTAGATTATCTTGAAGATTTGAGCGGGACACTGACGTTGCCGAATGCCCGATTTGAAACCTTCGGAGAAACAGCGCCCCAGATTGAAATTATAAACAAGGTGCAGCTCTCCAAAATTGAAACAGCCGAAGATTTGTCAAATGTAAATTTTGTCATCACCAGTCTCACGAATAATAAGTTCCCTGAAATCACGTTCAAGAATATCAAAGACTTCACTTGTAAGCCAACCACCAACAATACCGATTATACCATATCGACAATTCAACATGTATATGGAAATCTAAATGTGACAGGCCAAATGCGAAGCAATGCCAAATTTCCCGACTTGGAAATCATAGATGGATATGGATACATCCAAATACCAATGATGGGGACAGTCACAATGTCATCCTTGAAAGAAGTAGGAGGCCAGTTCTATTTATCTGGAAATCTTACCGGTTGTGACTTACCCTTGGTGTCCAAAGTATGTTGCTCAACCTCTCCAGTATATCATAGCGAAGGAATGGGGGCGTTCGCAATAACTTTACAAAGTAAATCGTTAAACCTTCCAGAATTGCTTCATGTAGGAGGTGAAGGGTTGTTTATTAATCAAGCAACTGGCATTACTTGCGACAAATTGCAGACAATTGACGGTACGTTACAGATAAAAAGAGCAACTTCTCTTTCTCAGGAAACACTTTCCATGGAGAAGTTGGAGACCTTGCATGGGGTTGTTTTTGACGGTTTGACGAAATTTACCGACTACACTTTCTTCGGCAAGTTTATAGAAAACGGAATGATTACGGGGGAAAGTTGGAGCGTGACGAAATGTGGGTATAACCCAACCTTCCAAAATATGAAGGACAAACAATATACGCAGCAGGATTAAACCTTATACCTTAACCAGAGTACCCGTAATGATTCGGGTACTCTTTTTTATCCGAATGACAATGAGCAGAACAATACAACGGATTTGCCTTTTTCTTTTCTGCCTGCCAGTTTTCGGCAGTTGCATGAAATGGGATTACGGAGAGATGGAAGATTTCTCTGTATCGGCCTCTGGTCTTTTCATTACCAACGAGGGGAATTTCCAGTACAGCAATGCCACGCTTTCCTACTACGATCCCGCCACGTGCGAAGTGGAGAATGAAGTGTTTTACCGTGCCAACGGGTTCAAGTTGGGCGATGTGGCCCAGTCTATGGTTATCCGGGACGGTATAGGCTGGATCGTGGTGAACAACTCGCATGTGATTTTCGCCATCGACATCAATACTTTCAAGGAAGTGGGCCGTATCACAGGTTTCACCTCACCCCGGTATATCCATTTTCTGTCGGATGAGAAAGCCTATGTGACGCAGATATGGGACTACCGTATCTTCATCATCAACCCCAAGACATACGAGATTACCGGCTATATCGAATGTCCAGACATGGACATGGAATCGGGTTCCACCGAACAAATGGTACAATACGGCAAGTACGTCTATGTGAACTGCTGGTCGTACCAGAACCGCATCCTGAAAATCGACACGGAGACGGACAAGGTCGTGGACGAACTGACCATCGGCATACAACCTACTTCGCTGGTCATGGACAAATACAACAAGATGTGGACCATCACGGATGGCGGTTACGAGGGCAGCCCATACGGTTACGAGGCACCGTCTCTCTATCGTATAGACGCCGAGACTTTCACCGTAGAGAAACAGTTCAAGTTTAAGCTGGGCGACTGGCCTTCGGAAGTCCAGCTCAACGGTACACGGGATATACTTTACTGGATCAACAACGATATTTGGCGAATGCCGGTGGAAGCCGACCGTGTTCCCGTCCGGCCTTTTCTGGAGTTTCGGGACACCAAATACTACGGCCTTACGGTCAATCCCAACAACGGGGAGGTATATGTGGCCGACGCTATTGATTACCAGCAACAAGGTATCGTGTATCGCTATTCGCCGCAAGGCAAGCTGATCGATGAATTTTACGTGGGAATCATTCCGGGAGCTTTCTGCTGGAAATAACGAGGAAGGAGGACAAAAATGAAAAGACATCTTATTCTATTGTTCGTGGGGGTAAGCCTGCCCTTTCTGCTTGCCGCCCAGCAGAAAAATTCCGTCAGCATTACCAAAAGGGTACTACGTATTCCGGAGGTTACGGTGGTGGGCAAACGACCTATGAAGGATATAGGCGTGCAACGAACCCGTTTCGATTCCATCGCCATGAAAGAGAACATCGCCTTGTCTATGGCCGATGTGCTGACATTCAACTCATCCGTTTTTGTCAAGAACTACGGACGCGCCACGTTATCCACCGTGGCTTTCCGGGGTACCTCTCCCTCGCATACCCAAGTGACGTGGAATGGTATGCGCATTAACAACCCGATGCTGGGCATGACGGATTTTTCCACCATCCCTTCTTACTTTATCGATGATGCCTCGCTGCTGCACGGAACGTCATCGGTAAACGAAACGGGCGGCGGCTTGGGTGGTCTGGTCAGGCTCTCCACTTCTCCGGCCAACCATGAAGGGTTCGGGTTGCAGTACGTGCAGGGAGTGGGGTCGTTCAGCACGTTCGACGAGTTTCTCCGCCTGACCTACGGTGACAAACACTGGCAGTCCTCCACCCGTGTGGTGTATTCCTCTTCCCCCAACGACTACAAATACCGAAACCGGGACAAGAAGGAAAACATCTATGACGAGGACAAGAACATCATCGGTTCCTATTACCCGACGGAACGCAACCGCAGCGGGGCTTATAAGGATCTGCACGTCTTGCAGGAAATTTATTATAACACGGGCGAAGGCGACAAGTTCGGGCTAAACGCCTGGTATATCAATTCCAACCGGGAACTGGCGATGCTCAGCACGGATTACGGGAACGACATGGACTTCGAGAACCGCCAAAGGGAGCAGACGTTTCGCGGCGTCCTCTCGTGGGATCGCGTGCGGGAGAAATGGAAGGTCGGTGTAAAAGGCGGCTATATACACACATGGATGGCCTATGATTACAAGCGGGACAAGGGAAACGGCGAAATGGCTTCGATGACCCGCTCACGCAGTAAGATTAACACGTTCTACGGAAGTGCGGACGGGGATTATGCTCCTTCAGAGAAATGGCTGTTCACGGCCGGTGTTTCCGTACACCAGCATTTGGTGGAAAGCGCGGACAAAAATATCATCTCGCAGGAAGGTAACAAGGCTGTTGTCGGGTATGACAAGGGACGTGTCGAGTTTTCCGGTTCCGTTTCTGCGAAATGGCGGCCTGTCGATCGTTTTGCCGCCTCGCTTGTCCTTCGCGAGGATATGTTCGGTACGGAATGGGCCCCGGTTATCCCGGCTTTCTTCATCGACGGGGTACTGTCGAAAAAAGGCAATATCGTGGCGAAAGCATCCATCTCCCGGAACTACCGTTTTCCCACGCTGAACGACCTCTATTTTCTGCCGGGCGGTAATCCCGACCTGAAAAGCGAGCACGGCTTCACATACGACGTGGGGTTGTCGTTCTCGGTGGGGAAAGAAAATGTATATGCTTTGAGCGGTGGTATCAACTGGTTCGATTCGCACATCGACGACTGGATCATCTGGCTACCCACAACCAAGGGATTCTTCTCCCCCAGAAACCTCAAAAAGGTACATGCTTACGGGGCAGAGACCAACGCCCACCTTGATATAATGCTCGGAAAGGACTGGAAACTGGATATGAACGGAACTTTCTCGTGGACTCCCTCGATCAACGAGAGCGAACCGATGAGTCCGGCAGACCAATCCGTCGGCAAACAGTTGCCATACGTGCCGGAGTTTTCCGCAACGGTGACCGGACGTCTGTCATGGCGGACATGGAGCCTGCTTTACAAATGGTGTTATTACAGCCAGCGTTATACCATGTCGAGTAATGACTATACCCTGACGGGCTATCTGCCCCCTTACTTCATGAATAACGTGACACTGGAAAAACAGCTCTCTTTCCGATGGGCCGATCTGTCGCTAAAGGGCAGCATCAACAACCTGTTCGATGAAGAATACCTTTCCGTATTGTCCCGTCCCATGCCGGGCATCAATTTCGAGATATTCATCGGCATAACACCCAAGTTCGGAAAAAACAAAAATAGTAAACGATAATCTGCATCAATATGAACGCATTAAAGAATTTAAGCCTGATTTTGTTGCTTTCTCTGGCATTTACAGGCTGTGTATACAAAGATACTACAAAAAAGTGGAATACAGAAGAATGAAGTAATAGAATTGATTTACAGAGGTTTCATTTAAGCAGCCGATTATCTCCAACGCCACCACAATCCTTGCCGAAGCCAAGTCAAGACGTCGCAACGTTACTTGTTCGTAACCACACCATATAGGTGACGAAATTGGCACGAATGGCAAAACAAGGCGTTGTGATATAGTGAGTTACTAACAACTCACGCGACAAATCCAGTTACGGAAAAAGATTGCGTCGTTCCTCCGTGTTTTGCGTACCGACGAAGGATTCTTCACCGACTAATTTTGAACCTAAAAAAATTAAGGACGATGAAGAGTACATTTTCAGTTATCTACTACCTCAAACGTCAGGTAGTGAAAAAGGACGGGACAGTACCCGTCATGG
>OOBM01001759.1_pt1 | contig 10680 bp, 6 predicted proteins | sample 1671581 | NCBI WGS metagenome assembly OOBM01 (sample SAMN06348171, study PRJEB24527) | human gut metagenome
GTATCAATGCGTCATGGAACAAGTTGGAGCCCTTCACTTTTAATTCTATTTTCCTTCTGATATATTTTGTTCTTTCCTTTATTTTACCACATGTTTCACGGAGCTATAAATTGTTTTTGGAAATTATATCATTTATTTTTCCACATTTATTTTTTTACATTTATTTTTTTAGAAAAGCATGACTAGGAAAATCCTTCAGAATATGGTATCATGAAAAATGATATATTGAGCGTAAAATAGTAACGCGTCAACCTGAAGGAAAGACAGAAGGTTATCATTTATCGTAGATTCGATGAAAAGTAACAAGATATGGAGGAATGAAGAATGATTAATAAACTGGTAGAGAAGATCAAAAAGACAGGTGCACCGATCGTAGTTGGACTCGATCCAATGCTGAATTACATCCCACAGCACGTACTTGACAAGGCTTATGCAGAGTACGGTGAGACTCTTGAAGGAGCAGCAGAGGCAGTATGGCAGTTCAATAAGGAAATCGTTGACAAGACTTATGATCTGATTCCGGCAGTAAAACCACAGATCGCAATGTACGAGCAGTTCGGAATTCCGGGATTGATGGCATTTAAGAAGACAGTACAGACAATTGTATACTTACCTCACTTTATGTCATGGGTAGTTACCGCATCCGTCTTTACTTTGATCCTGGCACCGACAGCAGAAGGTCTTGTAAATACATTCCTGATCAACGCTGGTGTACTTGATTCCGGAATTTATTTCCTGGGGGATTCAAAATGGTGGAGACTTGCGTACTATATCATTAATATTTGGAAAGAAACCGGTTGGCAGACCGTTATCTTTATGGCAACGCTTGCCGGAATAAATACAGAGCTTTATGAAGCTGCAGCAATGGATGGTGCAGGACGCTGGGGCAAGATGAGATATATTACTTTCCCGGCTTTACAGAATACAATCCTTACTGTTTTGATCTTAAACCTTGCAAAGGTTATGAACCTGTTCGAGTCCGCATTTGTAATGCAGAATGATGCTGTTTTAGGTACAGCAAACGTACTTGAAACTTATATTTACTATCAGACCTTCAACAGTGGTGCGATTCCAAATTACGGTTATACGACAGCCGTTGGTCTGTTCAAATCTCTGGTTGGTTGTGTACTGGTACTGTTCTGCAATCACTTAAGCAAGAAAGTACGTGATGGACGCGGAATCGTCTAGGAAGGAGCAGCAGATATGAAAAGCAAGAAAAAAATAGAAGTTTTCCCGATCGTAAACGGGTTAATATTTATTATCTTAAGTTTACTGATTATCATCCCGATGTGGAAAGTATTAGTTGACTCATTCGATTTAAAAACCGCATATGGTATGAAATTATGGCCGGAGGAATTTGGCCTTGCAGGATACATTTCCGTATTCAAAAACCCAACGCTGTCCCATCCGTTAATGATTTCTGTAATCACAACGATTGCAGGTACGATCATCGCATTGATCTTATCTACATTTGGTGCATATGTACTGATCCAGTGGGATATGCCGGGACGTAACTTATTTGCAAACTTATTACTTTTTACCATGATTTTTCAGGGTGGTATGATCCCTACCTACCTCGTATTAAAATCATTACATTTAACCAATACCATCTGGGTCGTTATCTTATTCCCGGCACTGAACGTGTATAACCTGGTATTGATGAGGAACTTCTTCGAAGGTATTCCTGCCAGCCTGTTTGAGTCGGCAACACTTGACGGATGTACTCCGATGCAGACATTTATCCGTATCGTACTTCCGATGTCAAAAGCAGCATTAGCATCCATCGGTCTTATGTTTGCCGTTACATACTGGAACGACTATACACATTACAAACTTTATATTACAGATTCAAACCTTTATAACTTCCAGATGAAGTTAAGAAGTATCATCATGGGTAGTGATCTTCCGCAGGCAAACGGTGGTGCAACTGAGAACACCGTAAAGAATGCAGCAATCATTGTTATCATCATTCCATTCATGATCGTATATCCGTTCTTACAGAAATACTTTGTAAAAGGTGTAAATATCGGAGCTGTAAAAGAATAAGGAGGAAGGTTTGTATGGCGACTATTTTCTGGGCTGGAGATTCTACCGTACAATACAATGACATTCTTACATTTCCGCAGACCGGCATAGGACAGGTGATGAACCTGTTCCTAAAGCCGGAGGTGCGGGTGGAGAACCATGCCAAAAACGGCAGAAGCACAAAGAGCTTTATCGATGAGTCGAGACTGACACCGATTTATGACAAAATTACCGCAGGAGATTTTCTATTTATCCAGTTTGGACATAACGATGAGAAAAAGAATGATCCACAGCGGTATACAGATCCATATTCCGATTACATGGTGAATCTGGAAAAATTTGTAAATGCAGCAAGAAACAAAGGAGCATGGCCGGTTTTTATTACGCCGCTTGAGCGCAGATGTTTTATTGATGAGGAACATTTAGATATCGGGGAACATACCGATTATGTGGCGGCAATGAAACAGACAGCTGAAAATTTAAATGTTCCGCTGATCGATCTTTACAGTATGAGCCGCGCAGAAATGCGAAAGGCTGGAGCTGAAAAAACCAAAGAATGGTATATGCATCTGCCGGCAGGTGTCTATCCGTCCCATATGGACGGGCTGACCGACAATACGCATCTGAAATATATGGGTGCAGTTGTCTACGCGGGATGTATAGCGAGAGGTTTAAAAGAACTTGGCGGTATCTATAGTGATTTATTAGTGGCTTGGGAGTGATCCCTTGCCATTTTTGTATCAGGAAATAAAACCAGTGTTTAGGAGGATTTGAGGGTTATGTCATTGTTATGGAAATCAGATCAGGAAGATGGGACTTATAAAAACCCGATACTTTTTGCAGATTATTCCGATCCGGATGTGATACGCGTAGGGGATACCTATTATATGACGGCATCCAGCTTTAACTATGTGCCGGGACTGCCGATCTTAACATCCAAAGATCTGGTAAACTGGGAACTGAAAAATTATGCGATCGAAAAGATCGATGAGCCGGGCTATGATCTGCCGCAGCATGCAAAGGGCGTATGGGCACCTGCGATCCGTTACCATGAGGGATATTTTTATATTTACTACGGAATGCCGGATGAGGGCATCTACATGGTGCGCACAAAAGACGCACTTGGAACCTGGGAAAAACCGGTACTTGTGTTAGCCGGAAAAGGTCTGATCGATTCCTGCCCGTTCTGGGATGAGGATGGAAATGCATATATCATCCATGGTTATGCGAAGAGCCGTATTGGATTTAAGAGTCATCTTGGCATATTCCCGATGTCATGGGATGGAACAAAGGCGACGGGGGAGGACCATATCCTCTACTGTGGACTTAAGACACAGCCGACGATTGAGGGACCAAAGGTATATAAGCGAAACGGATATTATTACATTTTTGCTCCGGCAGGCGGTGTAAAGACCGGATGGCAGGTGATTCTGCGCTCAAAAAACATTTACGGACCGTATGAGGAGAAAAATGTGCTTCATCAGGGGAACAGTATCGTAAACGGACCGCACCAGGGAGCACTGGTAGATACGGTAAACGGCGATGAATGGTTCCTTCATTTTCAGGATCGCGGACTTTACGGACGTATTGTCCATATGCAGCCAGTCGTATGGGAAAATGACTGGCCGGTCATGGGGATCAATGCAGTGGATGGCTGTGGGGAACCATGTATCATCCATAAAAAACCAAATACCGGAATCACAGAGAAACCTTGTTACCTTGCGGCGGGAGATGACTTTTCATCGGAAAAACTCGGCTTGCAGTGGCAGTGGATTGGCAATCCGAAGGATGATTTTTATTCTTTGAAAGAGAGAAAGGGGATTTTGAGATTATACTGTAAAAATCCATCCGGGAAAGCGGAGCCGATCCTCTGGGAGTGTTCGAATGTGCTGACGGAAAAACTGGTCTGCCCATATTTTAGAGCGTCTGTCTGTGTTGACATTTCAGCATTGTCTGAACAGGAGCAGGCGGGAATGGTCATGATGGGCGGTCACTATGCATATCTTGCAGTCCGCATGATCAGAGGTCAGAAACGTCTGATCCTTGGAAAATCTTATGACGGTGAGGATGGAATGCGCGAGAAGGCAGAGCAGCTTTTGGTACTGCCGGAGGAACAGGAAAAAGTTTATCTGATCTTTGCGATGCGCGAGGGAGATAACGGCAGTGTATTTCATTGTTATTATTCATTGACTGATGATACAGATAGTGCATCCTGGACGGAAGTGAGAGCAGAGTTTACACCGTCTGATCATACCTGGGTAGGTGCGAAGATAGGGCTGTTTGCGAATGTCATCGGGGAAAAGGAACTGGGAGGCTATGGAGATTTCGAGTATCTGCATGTAGAGGCACTGGAAGATTAGATTATGGGACTTCAAAAAGAATTAGAAGCAAAAAATTTAGATGGTGTGATCCGTGAACTGACAGAAAATCCATCCTGCATTGATGATGTGACGGAAAAAGGTGTACCGCTTGCTTTGTATGCAGCGGAACTTGGAGATTTTTCTATTGTAAAGTATATTGTCGAATATTCCAGGGCAAGTATGAATACGGTGGATGAAAATCATAGAAATATTCTGCATTATGCAGCGGCGTCCGGTAATCTGGAAATGAACCGTTACCTTGTGGAAAAAGTTGGAATGGATATTACGGCAGGAGATGGTAAATGTGTGACGCCGTATCAGATTGCATATGAAAGAAAAGATGAGAAACTTCTTTCTTACTATAAAGAACGAACAGGTGCATCTTATGAGGGGATGTATCATAATCCGATACGCTGTGGAATGTTCCCGGACCCGTCTATTGTGCGTGTCGGGGAAGATTATTATATGGTGAATTCATCATTCATATTTTTCCCCTGTATCCCGGTTTCGCACTCGAGGGATCTGATACACTGGGAAATCATCGGTCATGCGATCACAGATCCACAGTGGGCGGCACTGGATGAACTGGAAGGCGGCAGAGGCTACTGGGCACCGGATATTTCTTATGATAATGGAAAATTTTATGTCACGGCAACCTACCGCCTGAATGACACAGGCACTGTGTACCGTAAACAGATCGTGGTAAGCTCAGATAGACCGGAGGGACCGTACAGTAAACCGGCGGTCATTGATGAGGATGGAATTGATCCGTCTATCTTTCACGAGAATGGCAGACACTATATGCTGCTAAACCGTGGGGCGAGGATTTTAGAACTGAATGATGACTGCACAAAGCAGATCTCTGAGGCAAAATTGTTATATTACGGAGATCAGAAACGTGCGCCGGAAGGACCACATCTGTTAAAAAAAGACGGTTATTATTATCTGTTCTTGGCAGAAGGAGGAACCGGAATGGGACACAGGATTTCTGTTGCGAGAAGTAAGACACTTATGGGAAATTATGAACCGTGTCCATACAACCCGATCATGCGGCAGATGGATGGGGGGGCAGCAATCCAGAGATGTGGTCATGGAAAGCCGGTCTGCACACAGAACGGGGAGTGGTATATGGTATATCTCTGCGGCAGGATGATCGGAGATGGTTACAGTATGCTTGGCAGGGAGACGGCGCTTGATCCGATCAGCTGGACGGCGGATGGCTGGCCGGTCGTAAACGGTTTAAAGGGACCTTCGGTTCTGCAGAAAAAACCGGATCTTCCGGTGTGGATGCCGGAAGAAGAGCCGGATATTGGCTGGAACCCAAAATGGATGACACCACGTGCACCGGAGCCGGAAGGAATCCGTTTTCTCTCATCAGGAATCCGTATCAAAGGGAGCCGTTTTCCACTCAGAGATGTGGCTGCTAAAAATATTTTATTGCAGAGACAGACTTCGTTTTGTTTTACTGCGGAAACGGAACTTGTGATACCGGGACTTACAGGTGGTCAGGAAGCAGGTTTAGTCTGTTATTATGACGAAAATACATGGGTGTGTCTTGCAGTCTGCAGGGAAAATTCTTATTATATCCAGGTAAAAGAACATATTGGGGATAAAGATGTTCTGCATGAGAGACAGATGCTTCCATGTGATTGTTCAGGGAAAAAGATCAGCCTGAAAGTGGAAACAGAGTATTTAAAGCGGCGTTTTACTTACCGGCTGCAGGGGGAAGAAAAACATATAGCAGCAGAGATTGCGAATGTTTATTATCTATGCGATGAAGGAATTCATATGGGTAAGCGCTTTACCGGGGCAATGACAGGTATTTATGCGGTTGCCGGAGAACACAAATTGTATGCAGATTTTTTTAATTTTATTTATCAGGATATCGAAGCATAAAAAAGTCAGTATCAGAAAAACGAGGGAGACAAATGGAAACAAAAAGACAGGAAGATATCAGAAAACTTATGCAGATGCCGGAAGAGGCGATTGCTTCTCTGAATGAATCAGAGGCAGACCGGCTCGGAAGACTAGCAGTCATGTTTTATAAAGAAACAGGAGATGGAGTATATAAGGAGAAAGCAGAACAGATCCGTGCAGCGCAGGGCGAATTGCCGGAGGATATCTGTGCCATGCCTTTTTTTATGGAATATGAAACGGTATGTGGGAAAAAAGAGCGGTACAATAAGATCGTTGACCGGATGGAAGATGAGGCGTCAGCCGGATTTGCCGATGCAAAAGCAAGAAATGCATATTTAGCAGCCCTGGTGGATGTGATTGATGGAATCAGTTTTGAGATTTATGAAAAATACCGCACTTTGACCGCAGTTTATAAACGCGTATTAAAGGATGCGTTAGCTGAGGGAGAAGAAACAACGGAACTTGCCTATGCCATATTAAAGGGCTGCAATATTGGAATTTTGCTGAAAGAAAAATATGCAGAAACAGGTGCTTTAATGGCAGGGCATCTGAAAAATACGGGCATGACAGATCAGACGGAATATCTGTCAGACATTACAGCAAGAACAATAGAACAATATGATCTGCTTGCGATGGAACAGTCGGAATAGGGAGGAAAAGAGTCATGGAAGTAAAACTGATTATGAAATCTGCCCGCAATGCGGTCATTGAAATTGCAGATGGTGGAATTTACAATACAAAAGAAACATATCATGTTCTGCTGAACGGTGAAGAGGTATTTTCAACGGATACGGTTATAAATTCATTGTTTGATTTAAAACCGCAGACTTCCTATGAGGTTTCTGTAAGAACAGCAGATGGTACCGAACTAGGAACGGTATCGTTTGTTACAGCATATGAATTTGTCACATTAAATGTCCGTGATTTTGGTGCTACAGGCGATGGAAAACAGGATGATACGAAGTTTATACAGGCAGCGATCCTAGCCTGTCCGAAGGAAAGCCGTGTGCTTATTCCAAAGGGAAGCTATCGCATTACCAGTCTGTTTTTAAAAAGTAATCTGCGCCTTGAGCTTGCAAAGGGAGCAGAACTTATCGCAGATACAGACAGGGCGGCCTATCCGAAATTTCCTGGTATGATTGAAAGTTATGATGAACAGGGTGAATATAATTTAGGAACGTGGGAAGGAAATCCATTACCGATGTTTGCCGGCATCATCACCGGACTGGATGTAGAAAATGTATTGATCTACGGAAGAGGAACGATAAATGGCAATGCTTCAAAAGAAAACTGGTGGAAAAATCCGAAAGTCATGGTAGGAGCATTCCGCCCGCGTCTGTTTTTCTTAAGCCATTGTCAGAATGTGACACTTTGTGGTGTAACTTTCAAGAACAGTCCGTCCTGGACACTGCATCCGTATTTTTCAGATAACCTGAAATTCTACGGACTTACGATCAACAATCCAAGCGATTCGCCAAATACGGATGGCCTGGATCCTGAATCATGCAAAAATGTAGATATTGTCGGTGTGAAATTCTCACTTGGAGATGACTGCATAGCAGTTAAGTCTGGTAAGATCTATATGGGAAAGAAATATAGGACACCTTCTGAAAATATCCATATCAGACAATGCCTGATGGAAAATGGTCATGGTGCAGTAACAGTCGGAAGTGAGATGGCTGGCGGTGTCAAAAATCTGGTCGTGGAAGAATGCCGGTTTTACGATACAGACCGGGGACTACGTATCAAGACACGCAGAGGACGGGGAAAAGATGCCGTTTTAGATCAGATTATTTTCCGGAAAATCGATATGGATCAGGTTATGACGCCGTTTGTGATAAACTGTTTTTATTTCTGTGATCCGGACGGCAAGACCGAGTTTGTCCAGAGCCGTGAAAAAATGCCGGTAGATGATGGTACACCTGCGATCTTAAGACTTGATTTTGAAGATATTAAAGCCCAAAACTGTCATGTGGCAGCTGCATATTTTGATGGACTGCCGGAACAGAAAATTGAGCAGATCATTATGAAAAATATTACAGTGACATATGCTAAGAATCCGAAATCCGGCGTTCCTGCCATGTCTTCCGGTGTGGAAGAGTGTACAAAGAAGGGAATCTTTGCGCGCAACATCAAAGAACTGGTATTAGAAAACGTGGAAATAGAGGGACAGGATGGAGAACTTCTTGTTACAGAGGGAATTGACCATTTCGTGCAGTAGAACAGAAAGAGGAAAACATATGCAGTTAGGAATACGTTTACATGATATCAAAAAAGCACCACTTGAGGAGCGCCTTGCAATCGCAAAGGAGCAGGGGTTTTTGTGCGGACATCTGGCACTCTCAAAAGTAATCACGGAATATCCGGTGGATGATGGGGCACTGACTCCGGGGTATGCAATGTACTTGAAAAAAATATTTGCAAAAAACGATCTTGATATTGCCGTACTGGGATGTTATTTAAACCTTGCAAATCCAGATGAAGGACAGCTTGCAAAGATCACACACCGTTATCTGGCGCATATTCGGTTTGCATCACTGCTTGGCGTCGGGGTAGTCGGAACAGAGACAGGTGCTGTCAACGAGGCATATAAGTTTGAGGAAAAAAATCACTCGGATGAGGCGCTGGATATTTTTATACAGAATGTGAAACCGGTGATTTCCTATGCAGAAAAAATGGGCGTTATTTTTGCAATCGAGCCGGTGTGGAAACATATCGTATGCAATCCGAAGAGAGCGCGGAAAGTGCTTGATGAGATCGCGTCTCCAAATCTTCAGATCATTTTTGATCCGGTCAATCTTTTGGATATCAGCAATTATCAGAACAGGGATGTGATCATAGAAGAAGCGATAGAGCTGCTTGGAGATGATATTGCAATGGTCCATATGAAAGATTTTGTGGTGCAGGATGGGAAACTGGTGTCAGTCGCTGCAGGAACAGGTGAGATGAACTATGAGAAGATTATTCGTTTCATTAAGGAGAGAAAGCCGTATATACATGTGACGCTTGAAAATACAACGCCGGAGAATGCAGTACAGTCTAAAGAATATATTCAGGGATTGTATGATTCGTGCCGGATTTAAAAGAAGTTTTTTAGAAAAAATCAGGCTGGGAAGAAAGTAGGATTGCATTCCTGTGATATAAGATGTAAAATAAAATTGATAATATAAAAAAGAGGAGAATAAAAATGTTAAGAAAACAGACAAAAAAGATTTTAGTTGTTATGCTGTTTGCGCTGACATTAGTTCTTGCCGGAAGAGTTGATGCGAATGCACAGACTGCTGCACCGGCAGGCGTGAAACAGGTAAAAGCGGGCAGCAGTTCTGTAACAGTGCAGTGGAACGCTGTTATGCAGAATGATATCTGCTATTATTACCGCGTCAGTGATGATGCAGGCTTTAAGAGCAATACCACCAGAAGCAAACGTAATTATAATGCATCCGAAAGTTATATTTCCGGTCTTTCTGCGGGAAAGAGTTATTATGTCCAGATCGGAACATCTACAACAAAATCATCCAGTGCACCGGATGATACTGCATGGTCAAAAGCGATCGAAGTTGTGACAGTTCCGGAGCAGGTGGTATCGAATTCTGTAAAACAGACCGGAGCAGGCACGACATCCATTTCGCTGAGCTGGCAGGCTGCTTCCGGGGCAAACTGTTACAAACTGACCTGTTATCAGAGTGGAACGAGCGAAAACAATGCATCAGAGATTGTTTCCAAAAAGAACAGTGTCAAGATCACAGGATTAAAGAAGAACAGTCGTTATCAGGGACATATTTATGCAGGAAGAACAAGCAGTACAGGTTATACCGCATATGCAACTTCCGGTGGTTATTATTCAAATTCAGCAGTGACACCTACTAAGATCACAGGTGTAGAGAACACGGCTTTTTATCCGGCATCAAATGCTGCATATTTTGAATGGAAAAAAGCAAATGCTGCAAATGGTTATGAATATATTATTTATGAACAAGAAAAAGAACTGGAAAGAGAGCCCCAACAATATAATTTAACTCAACAAGTGACGGAAGCTGCTATCCGCTACATTAAATCAAATGAGAATTCTCCTTTTTTCTTGTATTTAGCACACCCTATGCCTCATATGCCAGTATATGCCTCTACTGACTTTCAAGGTAAATCAGCCAGAGGCAAATATGGTGACACCGTAGAGGAACTGGATTGGAGTGTAGGACAAATCTTGCAAACATTAAAATCTGAAGGATTAGATAAAAACACATTGGTTATTTTCACATCCGATAATGGGCCATGGCTTTTATGTAAACAAGAAGGAGGATCACCGGGTCCGTTAAAGGATGGCAAAGCTTCCATGTTCGAAGGAGGGTTCCGCAGATCGGAAGAGCACACGTCTGAACTC
>OOBM01001765.1_pt1 | contig 10634 bp, 7 predicted proteins | sample 1671581 | NCBI WGS metagenome assembly OOBM01 (sample SAMN06348171, study PRJEB24527) | human gut metagenome
GACTGGAGTTCAGACGTGTGCTCTTCCGATCTAAAAAGGATCTTCCAAGGCCGGTCAGGTCATTGTGGGAAATAGTTCCTGCCCACATGATGGACGCTCTTGCTTTATAATCATTTGGATTTTCCAGTGCTGCTTTTCCAGCCGGGATCACTGTCTTTAAAACTCCCTCTGCAATACGGTCGGATAATGGTGTATCCTCACCAACACTGAAATAGCGTTCTAACGTATGCATCATAATATCCACAGCTCCGCAGCCGGTCTGGAACGGGCTTACAGTATAGGTCAGTTCCGGATTGCAGATAGAGAATAATGGTCTGTGTCCAGGGCTGTTAAATCCGCGTTTTAAGCCCAGTTCTGTATTGGTGATAACGCTGGAAGCACTCATTTCACTTCCGGTTGCAGACAGTGTAAGGATAACGCCTACCGGCAGAGCAGCCTTTGGAGTTTCCTCTTTCATATAGAACTTCCATACGTCTACATCCGGGTTTGCAATACCGTCTGCAATACATTTTGCAGAGTCGATGACACTTCCGCCGCCTACTGCAAGGATAAAGTCAACGCCTTCCTTTTTGCCCAGTTCAATGCCTTCTCTTGCCATAGCCAGAGTCGGATTTGCCTGAACGCCGCCTAAGGTCACATAGTCGATATTTTCTGCCTTTAAGGCATCTAATACAGTATCAAGAAGCCCGCTCTTCTGCGCGCTTGCACCGCCGTAATGAACGAAAACCTTCTTAAAACCGTACTCCTTTACCAGTTTTCCCACCTGCTTGTGGGTATCTTTTCCAAAAATCATCCGGGTTGGTGCATAAAATTCAAAATTCTGCATTGCCTTATCCTCCATACGATCATTGATTTTATACTGCCTGATCTTGGACCATTTAACATGGCCAATCTATTCATTATCTTACCATATTTTTCCTTTTGTAACAAGGGAACCCCTTGTAAGAAACATATCCCAGTCATAATCAGCATATGATTATGGGTACAGGTATCTTAAGCAAACTTGCTCCAGAACAAAAGGGGGATATTATGTCTTTTTCCAGAAAACGTTCATTTCGTTCATTTTTCTTTATCGGTACGGAACTTTTTGTCCTGGTTCTTTTATGTCTTTGCCTTTTTATGAAAAGAACGGACCGGCAGGCTGGTATTTTCCAGACTTCCGGTGATTTTATTAAATGGGTGGATTTTAATGTTACCTGTGAAGCGTTGGAGCAGGCGTTCCGGTACGATGTGGATACCTGCCAGGCAGAGGTTCATTTAAATTGGGTGGACCTGCTGGCGTATCTTGGAACACGCTATGGCGGGGATTTTTCCAGATATAAGAAAAGTGATATGAAAAAGGTGGCGGAACAGCTGATCAATGGTGAAATGACCATGGAAGAACTGACAAGCGATATGAAATATTATGACTATTACAGACAGGCTTATGGGGCGGTGTTAGACGGAATGGTAGGGACATTCCAGGCAGAGATCCCGGCGGATGAAGTGCCGGAAATGCTGCAGCAATCTGCGCAAAATACTGATACCGTCTGGGTCACAAAATACGGACTGAAAGCCTTCTTCCCACTGGCAAAGAACTTTCCTTACAACGACTTTGATGATTTCGGAGTCTCCCGCAGCTATGGCTTCAAGCGCCGTCACTTAGGCCATGACATGATGGGGCAGGTGGGAACTCCCATTATCGCAGTGGAGTCCGGCTATGTGGAAGCACTGGGCTGGAACCAGTACGGGGGCTGGCGGATCGGTATCCGCAGCTTTGACAAAAAGCGGTACTATTACTACGCCCACCTGCGCAAAAACTACCCCTTCCAGTCCAATTTAAAAGAAGGCAGCGCTGTCCAGGCCGGTGATGTCATCGGATATATGGGGCGCACCGGCTACAGTTCCAAAGAAAATACCAACAATGTCGAAGAGTCCCACCTTCACTTCGGCCTGGAACTGGTCTTTGACGAGTCACAGAAAGAAAGTGACCATGAGATCTGGATCAACTGCTACGAACTGGCCAAATTCCTGCGCAGGAACCAGTGTGAAGCTGTAAAAGTAGAGGGCACCAAAGAATGGAGGCGGGTATATCAGACGAAAGATGTTCCCACTGCATAGAAAAAGACCAGCCGCACAATCGTGCGGCCGGCCTCAAATCAACTTATTTAACTTAATCTGTGGATAAATAATCCACTTCTTAACTTCGGCTCAAACCAGGTAGACTTAGGCGGCATTAAAAGGCCTGCGTCTGCTACTGCTAAAAGCTCTTCAATGGAAGTTGGATACATGGAAAAGGCAATCTCCATATCTTCGCTTACACGGCGTTCCAGCTCTTTTAAACCGCGGATGCCGCCGATAAAGTCGATACGCTTGTCGGTTCTTGGATCACCGATGCCAAGTACCGGTCCTAACAGCTGGTCCTGTAAAATGGAAACATCCAGACCCTTTACCGGGTCAGCGCTCTTGTACTGAGGAAGTACCTTTAAAGCATACCAGGTGTTGTCTAAGTACATGCCAAAGGTTCCTTTTTCAGCTGGAGCATATGGTTCTTTTCCAATTTCTTCCAGTTCAAATTTTTCTTTTACAGCCTCAAAGAACTGCTCCCTACTCAGCCCGTTTAAGTCCTTCACTACACGGTTGTATGGAAGGATCATCAGTTCCTCATCTGGGAATAAAACAGACAGGAAGTAGTTAAATGGCTCTTCTCCTGTGTATCCAGGATTTTCCGCCCTGCGCTTTAAGCCAACCTTCACAGCGGAAGCTGCTCTGTGGTGTCCGTCTGCAATATAGGTAGCCGGAATTGCCGCAAATGCCGCCTCAATGGCTTCTGTCTGTGCCGGATCATTGATCTTCCACACTCTGTGGCGGATGCCGTCATCAGATACAAAATCATAGAGAGCCGGTTTTGCCTTCTCTTCTGCTACGATGGCCTTCAAGGTCTCATTCTGTCTGTAAGCCAGGAAAATAGGGCCTGTCTGGGCATTTACAGTATCTACGTGGCGGATACGGTCTATTTCCTTGTCTTCTCTGGTGTTCTCATGCTTTTTGACCACACCGTTTACATAATCATCAATGGAACTGCAGGCAACGATACCTGTCTGGCTGCGTCCATCCATGGTCAGTTCATACAGATAATAATGATCTCCTGCATCTGTAACATATACCCCTTCTGCGATCTGGGTATCTAAAAGCTCTCTCGCCTTTTCATACACACAATCTGCATAAGTATCCACATCATCAGAAAACTGAGTCTCCGCCCTGTCAATATTTAAGAAAGAAATAGGATTTCCCGCTACTGCCGCACATGCCTCTTTCCGGTTGTATACGTCATAAGGAAGAGCTGCAACCTTAGCTGCATTCTCCTTTGCAGGTCTGATACATATAAATGGTTTTACTACTGCCACTTTCTTCTCCTTCTGATCACCTTTATTTGTTACAGTTCGGTCATGACATCTGTAACATTATTTCACTACACGTACCCGTAAAACGCCCTCAATGGCCTTTAATTTCTCTACAGTAGTCTCTTCCGGCTTGTGTTCCAGATCTAATAAGGTATAAGCATACTTATCACGGCTCTTATTGGTCATATCAGAAATGTTCACGCCCTGGGCTGCCAGGATGGCAGTGATCTGTCCGATCATGTTAGGAATGTTCATGTGAAGAACGGCAATACGGCTTGCTGCCTGGCATACGCCCATATCGCAGGCCGGATAATTAACAGAATTCTTGATATTACCATTTTCCAGATAATCTGTGATCTCCTGTACTGCCATTACTGCACAGTTGTCCTCAGACTCTCTTGTGGAAGCGCCCAGATGAGGAGTCAGGATCACATGTTTCATATGTACTACCTTTGGATTTGGGAAGTCGCTGACATAACGGGCAACTTTTCCAGCCTCCAGTGCTGCGGCCATATCATCATCATTTACAAGAGTATCTCTTGCAAAGTTTAAGATCACCACGCCATCCTTCATCATGTCCAGTTTATCTTTATTGATCATGCCTTTGGTGGACTCTAACAGCGGCACATGAACGGTAATATAGTCGCACTCCTGGAAAATAGTATCCACGTTGGTGATGTGCTTTACATTTCTGGAAAGTCTCCATGCTGCGTTGACGGAGATGTATGGGTCGTAGCCGTAAACTTCCATTCCCAGATGGGTAGCTGCATTGGCAACCTCAGCACCAATAGCACCAAGTCCGATAACACCTAACTTCTTGCCCTTTAATTCCCAGCCTGCAAAAGCCTTTTTGCTCTTTTCGGTTGTTTTTGCAATGTTTTCATCCTCTGCATTGTCCTGGCACCATTTAATACCACCTACAATGTCACGGGATGCTAAAAACATACCTGCAAGAACCAGCTCTTTTACGCCGTTTGCATTAGCACCTGGTGTGTTAAATACAACTACACCGGCCTTTGCGCACTCATCTAACGGGATATTGTTTACACCTGCGCCTGCACGGCCTACTGCCAGAAGTCCCTCAGGCAGCTCCATTTCATGCATGGAAGCGCTTCGTACTAAAAAGGCATCTGCCTCTGCTTTGTTGTCGGTCATTTCATAATCAGCCGGGAACAGGTCCGTTCCGCAGGCTGCAATTGGATTTAAGCAATGGATCTTTTTCATAATACTCTCTCCTCTTTACAGATGCTTCTTCTCAAAGTCAGCCATAAACTCAACCAGCTTCTCTACACCGGCCTTTGGCATTGCATTGTAGATACTTGCGCGCATACCGCCTACGGTTCTGTGGCCCTTTAAGTTTTCAAGACCTGCTGCCTTTGACTCTTTTACAAATAAGGCATCCAGTTCTTCATTTCCGGTGATAAATGGTACGTTCATGATAGAACGGTCTTTCTTTACTACAGTGCCCTTAAACAGCTTGCTTTCGTCTAAGAAGTCATAAAGGATCTTTGCTTTCTCCTCGTTGATCTTCTTCATCTCTTCCAGGCCGCCTTTTGCCTTTAACCACTTAAATACCTTTCCGCACATGTAAATACCGTAGGTAGGAGGTGTATTGTAAAGGGATTTTGCATCTGCATGGATCTTGTAGCGCAACATAGTTGGGGTTCCCTCTAATACGTCTTCTGTGATCAGGTCCTCACGGATGATAACGATAACAGTACCTGCAGGTCCTACGTTCTTCTGTGCGCCTGCAAAGATCAGGCCGTATTTGGATACGTCCACAGGCTCAGATAAGAAGCAGGAAGACTGATCTGCTACTAACAGTTTTCCCTTTGTATTCGGGAGAGTCCAGAACTTGGTTCCGTAAATTGTATTATTTTCACAGATGTACACATAATCTGCATCTTCAGATACAGGCAGATCGGAGCAATCCGGAATATAGCTGAAAGTCTTGTCAGCACTGGAAGCAATGGCATTTGCCTTTCCGTAAATAGATGCCTCTTTGTGTGCTTTCTTTGCCCACTGTCCGGTAATGATATAATCTGCCACACGATTCTTCATCAGGTTCATAGGAACCATGGCGAACTGGGTAGAACCGCCGCCCTGAAGGAAAAGCACCTTATAATTTTCCGGAATGTGCAAGAGATCGCGCAGATCTGATTCAGCATCTTCAATAATGGTCTCATATGACTTAGATCGATGACTCATCTCCATTACTGACATTCCTGTACCTCTGTAGTCCAGCATTTCTGCTGCTGCTTCGTTCAGGACTTCTTCCGGTAAAACTGCCGGTCCTGCTGAAAAGTTGTAAACTCTGCTCATAGTTTTCCTCCTCTTGGAATTCTCTTGGAATATTTGGTGCTTATTATTTTTAATTTTTGTGCACCCTTTTATCTATATATGCAAGCGGCTCCCCTGCATGATGCAAATGGGAAAATTTTCCTGCATCACACAGAGAAGCCACCTGTGTATATACGCCCTTGTATAAGTAATCCTATCTTTTTTCTTACTTTATCAGTATAAACCAATAACATGGTAACGTTCCAAGGTGTTAGAAATTACTATACAACGTTTCATTTTATTTTTCAAGCTAAATTTATCTGAAACTTTTTTTAGTTTTAAATAAATCATTGAAAATTATTTAGTTAATTTTCAAATCTGTATCATCAAATGCATCTGCGATCGGTGCTCCAGGAGATACCATTGGGAATACCTTGTCGTCGCAGCCGATCTGGCAGTCGATAACAACCGGGATATTTAAGGAGATGGCCTCTTTTAATACAGGAGCCAGTTCTTCCTTCTGGGTCACTCTGTAAGCCTTTGCGCCCATTGCCTCTGCGATCTTTACATAATCAACAGAGTCGTTAAGTACAGTCTGGGAATAACGCTTTCCGTAATACAGAGTCTGCCACTGACGCACCATACCTAATACATGGTTGTTGATGATCAGTTCAATCACCGGGATATTATAACGGGTAGCTGTAGCAATCTCGTTCATGTTCATACGGAAGCAGCCGTCACCTGCAATGTTGATGACCGTCTTATCCTTGCAGCCCATTTTAGCGCCAATAGAAGCGCCCAGGCCGTATCCCATGGTTCCCAGTCCGCCGGAAGTAAGGAGAGTTCTCGGCTGACGGTATTTATAATACTGGGCAGCCCACATCTGGTGCTGTCCAACCTCAGTTACGATCACAGCGTCCCCGCCGGTCACTTCATTTACAGTCTGGATAATGAAAGGACCGGTCAGTACGTTCTTGTCATAGCGCAGAGGATACATATCTTTCATACGCTCAATATGAGCAATCCATTCGTCATGGTTGATCGGATCCAGATGGGTATTTAACCGGCGTAAAATGGTCTTGGCATCTCCAATGATACTTGCGTCAACCTTGATATTTTTGTTGATCTCAGCACGGTCAATATCGATCTGTAAGATCTTTGCATTTTTCGCAAATTTAGATGCATTTCCGATCACACGGTCACTAAATCTGGCACCAACTACTACTAACAGGTCTGCCTCTGTAATGCCGTAGTTGGAAGTCTTAGTTCCGTGCATACCAACCATACCTGTATACAGTTCATCGGTACCGTCAAATGCGCCCTTACCCATTAAACTGTCTGCAACCGGTGCCTGGATCTTGTGTGCAAACACCCGCAGTTCTTCAGACGCATTGGAGATAACAGCGCCGCCGCCTACGAAGATAAATGGCTTCTGTGCCTTGCGGATCATCTCTAAAGCACGTTCCATGTCTTCTTCTCTGATAGTATCAGTCTGAGGCTCGATCTTCTCCGGCTCCTGATACTCATAATCCGTGATAGCCGCAGTTACGTCCTTGGTAATATCTACAAGAACAGGGCCCGGTCTTCCGCTCTGGGCGATGACGAAGGCTCTGCGGATCACCTTTGCCAGCCTGTTGATGTCTTTTACAATGAAATTGTACTTGGTGATCGGCATGGTCACACCTGTGATGTCGATCTCCTGGAAACTGTCCTTACCTAAGAGGCTGTTTGCCACGTTACAGGTAATAGCCACTACCGGAACGGAGTCCATGTACGCGGTAGCAATACCTGTTACCAGGTTGGTTGCACCAGGGCCGGAAGTTGCCAGGCATACGCCTACCTTTCCGGTTGCTCTGGCATATCCGTCTGCTGCATGGGAAGCGCCCTGTTCATGAGATGTAAGGATATGGGTGATCTCATTCTGGTGCTGATACAGCGCATCATATATGTTCAGGATGGCACCGCCCGGATATCCGAAAACGGTGTCTACCCCCTGTTCTTTCAAACATTCTATAACGATTTCCGCACCTGTCAATTTACTCATTTGTCCTGTGCTCCTTTACGAAATAATCCTGTATGCTGTCCTTATTTTGCCTGAAGGATAGCGCCCTTGTCACCGGAAGTTACCAGTGAAGCATATCTTGCCAGATAACCGGTGGTTACCTTAGGCTCTCTTGGCTGCCATTTAGCCTTTCTGGCTGCCATTTCTTCATCAGAAACCAGTACGTTTAACTGATGATTATCAATATCAATGGAAATGATATCTCCCTCTTCTACTAAAGCGATCGGGCCGCCTACAGCTGCCTCAGGAGAAACATGTCCAATGGAAGCGCCTCTGGAAGCTCCGGAGAAACGTCCGTCTGTGATCAGTGCTACCGTAGAGCCAAGTCCCATTCCTGCAATAGCAGAAGTTGGGTTTAACATTTCTCTCATACCAGGACCGCCCTTTGGTCCCTCATAACGGATCACAACAACATCACCGTCAACGATCCTGCCGCCCTTGATAGCTGCAATAGCGTCTTCCTCACAGTCAAAGACTCTTGCCGGTCCTTCATGCTTTAACATTTCAGGAGCAACTGCAGAACGCTTTACAACGCCTGAATCTGGCGCCAGGTTGCCCTTTAAGATAGCGATACCGCCGGTCTGGCTGTATGGATTGTCGATTGGGCGGATGACATCCGGGTTCTTGTTTACACAGTCCTTGATGTTCTCTCCAACGGTCTTTCCTGTAACAGTCATGCAGTCCAGATTTAACAGGCCCTTCTTGCTGATCTCATTCATAACAGCGTAGATTCCGCCTGCCTCGTTCAGATCTTCGATGTAGGTGTGGCCTGCAGGTGCCAGGTGGCACAGGTTTGGTGTTCTTGCGCTGATCTCATTTGCAATGTCTACGTTTAACTCAACGCCGGCCTCATGTGCAATAGCCGGTAAGTGAAGCATACTGTTGGTAGAACATCCTAAAGCCATATCCATGGTTAAAGCATTCATAAATGCTTCTTTTGTCATAATATCTCTTGGACGGATGTTTCTTCTTAACATCTCCATTACCTGCATACCTGCATGCTTAGCCAGCTTGATACGCTCAGAGTAAACAGCTGGAATGGTTCCGTTTCCACGAAGTCCCATACCAAGAACCTCTGTTAAGCAGTTCATACTGTTTGCGGTGTACATACCAGAACAGGAACCACAGGTTGGACAGGTCTTATTTTCATATTCTTTTACATCTTCTTCGGTCATCTTTCCTGCTGCGTAGGCGCCAACTGCCTCGAACATACTGGAAAGGCTGGTCTTACATCCCTTTACGTGGCCTGCAAGCATTGGGCCGCCGCTGACAAATACAGTTGGGATATTTAATCTTGCTGCTGCCATTAACAGACCAGGAACGTTCTTGTCACAGTTTGGAACCATGACTAACGCATCAAACTGATGAGCTATTGCCATACATTCTGTAGAGTCAGCGATCAGATCTCTGGTAACCAGGGAATATTTCATGCCAACATGTCCCATGGCAATACCGTCACAGACTGCAATAGCCGGGAATACAACCGGAGTACCGCCGCCCATGGCAACGCCTAATTTTACAGCTTCTACGATCTTGTCCAGGTTCATATGTCCCGGAACGATCTCATTATAGGAATTGACCACACCGATCAATGGTCTGGCCATCTCTTCTTCTGTTAAACCCAGCGCCCGGAATAAGGATCTGGCCGGGGCCTGCTGCATACCCGCTTTTGCATTATCACTTCTCATGGTATTCGTCTCCTTCTATCACTGTTCAGCAGTCTCTGACTGATATCCGCTAAACAATTCTATTTCATTTTACTCATTCTGTGAATATTCGGCTTTCGCTTACGCGTGGATCCGATCTGCGATCAGATCACCCATCTGGATCGTGCCGACCTTCTTGCATCCCTCAGAATAGATGTCACCGGTACGGTAGCCTTCGGTCAGTACCTGCTGTACTGCCGTTTCAATCGCCTCTGCCTCCTTGTCCATGTCGAAGGAATAGCGGAGCATCATCGCCGCGGAAAGAATGGTTGCGATCGGGTTTGCTAAGTCTTTGCCTGCAATATCCGGTGCGCTGCCATGTACGGCCTCAAACATAGCATAGTCAGAACCGATATTGCTGGATGGAACGAGTCCCAGTCCACCGATCAGACCACTGCACAGGTCAGAAAGAATATCTCCGTACAGGTTCTGCATTACCATAACGTCAAACTGATTCGGGTTCATGACAAGCTGCATGCAGGTGTTATCAATGATTTTATCATCACCTTCAATCTCCGGATATTCCTTTGCAATCTCTTTGAAAATGGAAAGGAACATGCCATCGGACATTTTCAGGATATTTGCCTTATGAATACAGGTTACTTTCTTGCGTCCGTTCTTTTTCGCATACTCGAATGCATCGCGGATAATGCGCTCGCTTGCCTGTCTTGTAACAATCTTAATTGCATGAACCGTATCCGGATTTACCTGCTCCTCTACACCAACATAAAGACCTTCTGTATTTTCGCGGAAAATCACGATATCCACATTCTCAAATGGAGTTTTTACTGCCGCGTTGGACTTAACCGGGCGGATATTGGCATACAGGTCATACTGTCCGCGAAGTGTTACATTCAGGGAGCGGAATCCTTTTCCAACCGGAGTCGTAATCGGGGATTTTAAGAGTACTTTGGTGCGCTCGAAGGAAGCATAAGCTTCCTCTGGAATCAAAGCACCGTTGCGTTTCCACTCATCCTCACCAACATTGAAAATTTCATATTCCAGCGGTGCATCTGCCGCTTTTAAAATCTTTAACACATTATCAACTAACTCCGGACCGATACCATCGCCGCGAAATACTGTAATTTTATGACTCATTTCTTTATCCTCCTTCTTGATTTTCCTAATCGTAACTGTTCAGTACCTTCACAGTCACGCGCAGTAAATGCGCAGACCTACTGAACAGTTACTTCCAATCTTCAT
>OOBM01001772.1_pt1 | contig 10587 bp, 10 predicted proteins | sample 1671581 | NCBI WGS metagenome assembly OOBM01 (sample SAMN06348171, study PRJEB24527) | human gut metagenome
GTTGACCTGATCGTGGATACCGTATGTTCTGCCCGCAAAGTCATCCGCATTGCCGGAGACGATTATCCGGCGGAGGTGGTAAAGTCCCGGTTTATGAAGCTGGACAGCTCCCATGTTCAGTATGTCATGGACTGCATGAAGGACAACACCACCTATGTCCGCAATATCAAGAAATATCTTCTGGCGGCGCTGTATAACGCCCCGACCACCATCAACAGCTACTATTCTTCCCTGGTGCAGCACGATATGTACGGGGACGGGCAAAGGGGGCGAGGCTAAATGCAGGAGGAAGTAACGCGAGGTGCCGTGACGCTCATTGTTGACGGAGCCAAGCTAAGCGAGCAGGTCTTTGAAAAGACCATCAAAAAATTCCTGGAGGAAATTCAGAAAAGCCAGAAGCCAAAAATCTACCGCGGCAGGCAGAGCCTTAAACAGCTTGCCAGCCAGAACGCCGGTCTTGCCAATATCGAGATCAGCGACAAGAATATCAAGGCTTTCTCCCATGTGGCGAAGAAATACCATGTGGATTTTGCATTGAAGAAGGACACCGCCGCCGAACAGCCTCGTTACCTGGTCTTTTTCAAAAGCCGGGATGCAGACGCCATCACAGCGGCATTTCAGGAGTTTGCCAGCCGGAAAATGAGCCGTGAGGAAAAGCCCTCCATCCGGGATCGGCTGACCCAGGCGAAGGAACAGACGGCAGAGAAAACGGAACACCGCACCATTGACCGGGAGAAAGTAAAGGTCAAAGATCGGAGCGTGCAGAGATGAACATGAAAAAACTGTTTTTGCTGAACCTTCCGTATCTTCTGTTTGTGTATCCCTTCGATAAGCTGGCACAGGCTTTCCGGCTTGCGCCCGGTGCTGACCTTTCCGGCAAGCTGCTCTCCATTGGGGACGGCTTCACGGCGGCGTTTTCCTCCCCGTGGCTCAGTTTCCATCCCACGGACCTGCTGATCGGCATAGCGGGTGCGGTGATCCTTCGCATGGCGGTCTACCTGAAAGGCAAGAACGCCAAGAAATACCGCCACGGAATCGAGTATGGTTCTGCCCGCTGGGGTACGGCGGCAGATATCGCTCCCTACATGGACAAGGACTTTTTCCAAAACATCCCCATGACGCAGACGGAACGGATCACGATGGCGAGCCGTCCAAAGCAGCCGAAGTATGCCAGAAATAAAAACATTCTGGTGATCGGCGGTTCCGGCAGCGGCAAGACGCGGTTCTTCTGTAAGCCGTCGCTGCTGCAAGCTCATTCATCCTATGTCTGCACCGATCCGAAAGGAACCTTGCTGCCGGAGATTGGCACTTTCCTGGAACGGAAGAAATACCGTATCAAATGCCTCAACCTGATAAACTTCCGAAAATCCATGAAATACAATCCACTGGCTTACATTCGGTCAGAGAAAGATATCTTAAAGCTGGTGAACGCCCTGATTATGAACACGAAGGGAGAAGGCGAAAAATCTTCGGAAGATTTCTGGGTCAAAGCGGAACGCCTCTATTATTCCGCTCTGATCGGCTACATCTGGTACGAGGCCACGGAGGAAGAAAAGAACTTCATCACCCTTCTGGACCTTATCAATGCCAGTGAAGCCAGAGAAGATGACGAGACTTATCAAAGCCCGGTGGACCTGCTTTTTTCTCAACTGGAGGAACGGGAGCCGGACCACTTCGCCGTCAAGCAGTACCGCAAATTCAAGATGGCGGCGGGCAAAACCTTAAAATCCATTCTCATTTCCTGTGGTGCCCGGCTTGCTCCCTTCGATATCAAGGAGCTGCGGGACTTGATGGCGTATGACGAACTGGAACTGGATACCCTGGGCGACCAAAAGACGGCATTGTTTGTGATCCTGTCGGATACGGACAGCACTTTCAATTTCGTGGCCGCCCTCATGTATAGTCAGCTTTTCAATCTGCTCTGCGACAAGGCGGATGACTTCTACGGCGGGCGGCTACCTGTCCATGTCCGTTTGATCCTGGACGAGTTTGCCAACAGTGTGACACGTTCTACGCCGAAAACGGTGGGAATAACCGACAAAAGCGTAGCCTAAAGTCACAAATAATTTAATAAATGTGGTTTTAGAGAACTGCATAACTGAAATTTCAAATGAAGGGGTAACGCCCTGAAGGGAATTCACTAATACTCCGAATAGCGTTAGTCGGATACAGACGATTAAGGTTATAAGCTCGGGGAAGTCGTGCGAAGCACACCCTAACACTGCAAGGTGAGGAAAGGTTTGTAGAGGTACAAGCTGTGTGTGACAGTGCGGGTGGGGTTGCCATATGGTTAGAATGACCAGTAAGGCGGTCTGACAAAATTCCGAATGTACGGCTCTAAACGAATGGCTGGCAGAAATGCCAGTGTACCAGTAGGTACGCAAGTGGGGTAAAGTAAAAGTTGTTAGTATGAAATACCCTCTGTGTTTACAGGACACAGGTATCTATAAAGATAATACTTGCAGGGCTAAAGGAATGACCTAAGTGACAACAATCCTAAGTTATGTGGAACGTGGAAAGCAACCAATACGGGAACTGACTGTATCAGTGACAAAGTACCGTAGTTGTGTCGAAAAGGAAAGGTATAAAGGAATCCTTTCTACAATAAGCACATTTATGGTTGTGAGAGTAGTGGCACAGTACCGATGAAACCGTGATAATAAGCGGTGGAGGGATAGCCACAAGCCGATACTAAGATTTCCTTTATGTCTATATAGTAATCACCAAATGGAGATTTTCATAGCTGTCGAGGTGAGACGAAGAAAAAATCATTCTCCAATAAGGAGTTGGTTACTATGGCAAAACGAATTGTAAATAAAGCAGAAAGAAATGCAGAAAGATATGACGCAAAAGAAACTGGATATCAGTTATATGAAGACAGTCTGAAAGGTAATAAATTTGACAGGCTTATGCCCCTGATAGTATCAGAGCAGAATATCATACTTGCATATCGGAATATCTGCAAAAATAACGGGAGCAAAACTCCTGGAACAGATGGGAAGACAATAACAGAAATTCAGTCACTCCCAATCGAAACGGTCATTAAAACCGTCAGAAATAAATTGAACTTTTATCAGCCTAAAAAGGTCCGGCGTGTAGAAATACCAAAAGACAATGGAAAAACCAGACCATTAGGAATCCCAAGTATATGGGATAGACTGATACAGCAATGTATTCTGCAAATACTGGAACCGATTTGTGAAGCAAAATTTCATGAACGAAATAATGGGTTCAGACCATACAGGTCAACGCAAAATGCGATTGCTCAATGCTATAAAATGGCACAGTTGCAAAATCTGCATTTTGTAGTAGATGTGGACATTGTTGGATTCTTTGACAATATTGACCATAATAAGCTGATTCGGCAGTTGTGGGGACTTGGAATACAGGACAGGAAACTGATTATGATAATCAAACAGATGCTAAAAGCAGAAATCCTGTTTAATGACATTGTAATTACCCCGGAAACAGGTACACCACAGGGGGGATTTTATCCCCACTTCTTGCAAATGTAGTATTGAATGAGCTGGACTGGTGGATTGCTAATCAATGGGAGATGTTTAAAGTCAAAGATGGAAAATCCGGACTGGAATTTTACAGGACTGATAAGGAGGGAAATATCCTCACAATAGACAGGTCACCAAAGTGGAAAAAGCTGAGGGAAAAGACAGAACTTAAAGAAATGTACATCGTAAGGTATGCAGACGATTTTAAGATATTCTGTCGGGACTATGTAACAGCTAAGAAAGCCATGTATGCAACAAAACTATGGCTTGCAGAACATTTACATCTGCAAACAAGTGATGAGAAATCTGGAATCACAAACCTGCGTAAGAACTATACAACTTTTCTTGGAATCAAATTTAAAGTTGTTCCAAAAGGTGATAAATGGATAATCCGTTCACATATAGCCGACAAAAGTAAAGATAAGGTTATCAATAAGCTGAGGACTGTCTGGAAAGATATCAAAAATCCAAGCAAGCAAAGCGAAATTGATAAAAATATAAGTCTTTACAATTCAATGGTTATGGGTATGCACAATTATTATTGTATGGCAACAATGGTATCAGCAGATTTTGCAGAAATCGCCTATAAAGTGAATGGGAAAAGTAACGGTATGAACCACAATAACCGATGTTTTCCGATAACAAAAACGGGTGAGATAACCAGTAAATTTATCCAACAAAAGTATGGAAAGTCAAAGCAGTTCCGATGGATAAAAGGAAGAATGATTATTCCAGTAGGGTATGTGGCGTATGAATATCCAAAATACAAAAGGCGGGAAGTCAATAAATATGTGAGGAAGTATTCAGACATCGAAAACTGTATCAGTTATGATGTTATGAAATATATGATGGGAAATGCACATCTTTATCCGACCTTGGAGATGGCAGATAATGCCCTTTCAAGGTATATAGCACAAAAAGGAAAATGTGCAGTAACACACAATGCCCTGTCAATAACAGACATGGTATGTATACACATAAAACCGTGCAAAGGTGAGCGAAATGACACATATAGGAATTTGATAATTTTATCCAAAGATGTGTCAAAATTGGTTGATGCAACAGAAAATAAAGTAATAAAGAAACTGTTGCAGAATTTAACATTGACCGTGGAAATGCAAGAAAAAATAAACAAACTCCGAAAATACAGGGAGTTGGAAGAAATACAATTCGAGGACTATATAGGCACTAAAATGTAATCTTAGTCGGTGGAACGCCGTGTGATGGGAAACTATCACGCACGGTGTGGAGTGGGGGAAAAGCCCGAGGTGGTAACACCAGAGGCTTACCTATCACTATTCGGCCAGATACCGAACTTCGATAAGCTGATTGCCACCATCCGAAGCCGTGAAATATCGGCTTCTATTATTTTGCAGTCGCAGAGTCAGCTAAAGACCATCTACAAGGATGCGGCAGATACCATCGTCGGTAACTGTGACAGCACCTTGTTTTTGGGAGGCAAAGAGAAATCCACGCTCAAGGAAATTTCGGAGCTGCTGGGGAAAGAGACCATTGATCTCTATAACCAGTCCGAAAACCGGGGCAGCCAGGTTTCTCACGGCCTCAGTTATCAGAAATTAGGAAAGGAGTTGATGACCCAGGACGAATTGGCAGTGATGGACGGCGGCAAGTGTATCTTCATGCTGCGGGGCGTGCGCCCGTTTCTTTCGGACAAGTACGACCTCACCCGGCACCCGAATTACAGATACACGGCCGACGCCGACCCTAAAAATGTCTTTGACATGGAACGGTACATGAAGAAGCAGCGTGCCGTGGTAAAATCCACGGACACCTTCGATGTGTACGAGATTGACGCAACAACTTAACCCAAAATCAAAAACATTTTTTAGGAGGATTATTTTATGGAATTTTTCAACAGCGCAGTTGGTGTTTTGCAGACTCTCGTAGTGGCCCTGGGCGCAGGTCTTGGTATCTGGGGCGTTATCAACCTTCTGGAGGGTTACGGTCAGGACAACCCTGCTTCCAAAAGCCAGGGTATGAAACAGTTGATGGCCGGCGGCGGTGTCGCCCTCATCGGCATCACCCTTGTACCTCTGCTCTCCGGCCTGTTCGGTTGATCGTCCGGCGGTGATCGCTTATGGGCGGCATACTCGACAAACTCGATGAATGGCTCCGAGGGCTGCTCATCGAGGGAATCACGGGAAACCTGTCGGGCATGTTCGATACGGTCAATACCAAAGTAGGCGAGATCGCCGGTGAAGTGGGACAGACGCCGCTGGCATGGAACAGCGGCGTCTTTTCTATGATCCGAAACCTCTCTGAAACGGTGATCGTTCCAATCGCCGGGGTTATCCTGACATTCGTAATGTGTTATGAGCTGATCCAGCTTGTGACAGAGAAAAACAATCTGCACGATGTAGATACCTGGATGTTCTTCAAGTGGATTTTCAAGACTTTCTGTGCCGTTCTCATTGTGACGAACACATGGAATATCGTCATGGGTATCTTCGATGTGGGGCAAAGCGTTGTGAACAGCAGCGCAGGCGTCATCATCGGGAATACCTCCATTGATATCAGCAGCGTCATCACGGATATGGAGGCGCAGCTTGAAGCCCTGGGCACGGGAGAACTGTTCGGGCTGTGGTTCCAGTCCCTTTTCGTGGGGCTTACCATGAACGCCCTTTCCATCTGTATCATGCTTGTCATCTACGGCCGCATGATCGAGGTGTATTTGACAACTTCCGTTGGACCGATTCCGCTTGCCACTATGACAAACCGGGATTGGAGCCATACAGGACAGAACTACTTGAAATCCCTGTTTGCATTGGCGTTCCAGGCATTTCTAATCATGGTGTGCGTGGGAATCTACTCTGTTTTGGTACAGAGTATCGCCACGGACGGAAATATCTCAGGCGCGATATGGGCCTGCATGGGCTACACGGTCCTGCTGTGCTTCGCCCTGTTCAAGACCGGCAGCCTCTCTAAGAGCCTGTTCGGAGCGCATTAAGGAGGCTTGATAAATTGGCGTATGTAACCATTCCAAAGGATTTGACGAAAGTAAAATCCAAAGTGCTGTTTGGGCTTACCAAACGGCAGCTTATATGTTTCGGATCGGCGGCACTCATCGGAGTACCGCTTTTCTTTTTGCTCAGACGCACGGCCAGCAACAGCGCCGCCGCGTTCTGCATGATTATCGTCATGCTCCCGTTCTTTCTGCTCGCCATGTATGAGCGGCACGGCCAACCCCTGGAGGTGGTGGCCGGACAGGTCATCCGCTGTATGTTCCTGCGGACGAAGGATCGGCCTTATCAGACAAACAATTTCTACGCAGCCCTGGAGCGGCAGGCCCAGGCGGAAAAGGAGGTGAAAGCCATTGTTCAGAAAGCGAAAGCCAGAGCCGCAGGCACGGCAGGCGGCCAAACCCACGGTAAAGCTAACCGCCGCGGAAAAGCGTGAGATTAGCCGCATTCTGGAAACCGCCAGAGGTGACGGCAAGGTACATTCCGCACAGGATACCTTACCGTTCCGCCAGATGTACCCGGACGGTCTGTGCAAGCTGGACGACCACACCTGGTCGAAGTGTATTGAGTTCGAGGATGTGAATTATCAGCTTGCAAAGCCTGACGACCAGACGGCGATTTTTGAAGCTCTCTGCGATATGTATAACGCCCATGACGCTTCTATCGGGATGCAGCTCTCCCTTGTGAGCCGCCGCATGAACCGGGAGGATTTTGTGAAGCGTATCGAGATCGCGGCGCAGGGAGATCACTTCGACCATATCCGTGAGCTTTACACGCAAATGCTCCGCAAGCAGCTTGAACGGGGCAACAACGGTCTTATCAAAACAAAGTATCTGACCCTCACCATTGAGGCACGGGACAGCAAAACCGCACGGGCACGATTTTCCCGGATCGTCATGGATGCCCTCAACCATTTCAAGGTCATGGGTGCTCTGGCAAAGGAGCTTGGCGGCAAGGAGTGGCTGGAAACGCTCCACGGCATCCTACACCCGGACGGGGAACGGTTTGCCTTTGAATGGAGCTGGCTTGCCCCTTCCGGCCTGTCGGTTCAGGATTTTATCGCACCATCTTCCTTCCGCTTCGGTGAAGCACGGAAGTTCACGATGGCGGATAAATTCTGTGCCGTGTCCTTTCTGCAGATCAGCGCACCGGAAATGGATGACCGTATGCTCACCGAACTGCTGGATACGGACAGCGGGCTGCTTGTCAGCCTCCATATCCGCAGCATGGACCAGAACGAGGCGATCAAAACGGTCAAGCGGAAGATCACTGACATTGACAGTATGAAGATCGACGCACAGAAAAAGGCAGTGCGGGAAGGTTTCGATATGGATATCATCCCCACCGATCTTGCCACCTACGCAGGCGAGGCAAAGAACATCCTCCGTGACCTGCAAAGCCGGAATGAGCGAATGTTCCTGATGACCTTCCTGGTGGTAAATTTTGCAGACAGCAAGCAAAAGCTGGAGAATGACCTTCTCCGTGCGGCAAGCGTGGCGCAGAAATATAACTGCTCCCTGGTGCGGCTGGACTTTCAGCAGGAGGACGGCTTCGTGTCGGCTCTGCCCCTGGGTGTCAACCGCATTAAGATACAGCGCGGGCTTACCACTTCGGCGGTGGCGGTGTTCGTTCCCTTCACCACACAGGAGATTTTCCACGGCGGCGAAGCTCTTTACTACGGGCTCAATGCCACTTCCGGCAATATGATCCTTGCTGACCGCAAAAAGCTGAAAACGCCCAACGGCATGATCTTAGGTACGCCCGGTAGCGGCAAGAGTTTTTCCGCAAAGCGTTCCATCGTGGGTGTGTTCCTGAACACAAAGGACGATATCCTGATCTGCGACCCGGAGGCGGAATATTTTCCGCTGGTGAACCGTCTGGAAGGACAGGTCATCAAAATCTCACCTACCAGCACGCAGTATGTGAACCCTATGGATATCAATCTCAATTACAGTGAGGATGATAACCCGCTGGCGCTGAAATCAGATTTTATCCTGTCGTTCTGCGAACTGGCGGCAGGCGGACGGAACGGTCTGGAGCCGGTGGAAAAGACGGTCATTGACCGTGCTGTGCGGATCGTGTACCGCCCCTATATCGCAGACCCCCGCCCTGAGAATATGCCGCTGCTGGAAGATTTGTATGACGAGATCAAACGGCAGCCGGAGCCGGAGGCGCAGCGGATCGCGGCAGCGTTGGAACTGTATGTGCATGGCAGCCTGAATGTTTTTAACCACCGTACCAATGTGGATATCAACAACCGTATTGTCTGCTTTGATATCAAGGAGCTGGGAAAGCAGCTCAAAAGCCTGGGTATGCTGGTGATCCAGGATCAGGTGTGGAACCGTGTTTCCCAGAACCGGGATCAGGGCAAATCCACCTGGTACTTCGTGGACGAGTTCCACCTTCTTCTGCGCGGTGAAGTTGGTTCCTGGAGCGTGGAGATTTGGAAACGCTTTCGCAAATGGGGCGGTATCCCCACGGGGATCACGCAGAACATCAAGGACCTGCTTTCCTCCCCAGAGATCGAGAACATCTTTGAAAACAGCGATTTTGTGTACCTTCTGAACCAGGCCAGCGGAGACAGGAAAATCCTCTGTGAGCGTCTGAATATCTCCAACCAGCAGGCGGCGCATATCAGCAACGCAGGCCCCGGCGAGGGGCTGATCTTCTTCGGCAATGTGATCCTGCCTTTTGTGGATGACTTCCCGAAGGACAATGAACTTTACAGCATTATGACAACAAAACTTGGTGAAACCGGGAAAGGAGGCGCGGCGCATGAATGATGAAAAATATGTGATTGGTAGCGGAAGTTTTCGGCTTCTGATCGGTGATTTGTATGATCTCTATTGTTATCATTTCAGTTTGACCCGCAGACTGGCGGAGGCTGCGGACGAAAAGGCACTTTTGAAAATCCAGAAAAGCGTGTCCGGCTATGAGCACAGGATGAAGCGCCTTTGCAGGCGTTGGGGTCTACCCACGGATGATACGCCCTGGGCCTACGATACAATGGAGAAATCCATCCGGGAGCGGATGCTCCATGAATAACCTGACCCATGTGAGCCTGTTTTCCGGCATTGGCGGTCTGGACCTGGCGGCGGAGGCTGCCGGGTTTGAAACTGTCTGCCAGTGCGAGTGGGCGGATTTTCCGCACTCCGTCCTCTCCGCACGATGGCCGGATGTTCCCAGGTTCCGGGATATTACTACTTTTACGAAGGAGGCGTTTTTTGAAAAAACAGGACTTGAAACAGTTACCGTTATCTCAGGCGGCTTTCCCTGTCAGCCCTTCTCCACCGCCGGAAAACGGAAGGGCTTTGCGGATGAACGCTACCTGTGGCCGGAAATGTGCCGCGTTATTACCGAGCTGCGGCCCCGTTGGGTGCTTGGGGAAAATGTTGCTGGCTTCATCAATATGGGGCTCGACAAAACGATCTTTGACCTGGCAAAAGCGGGATACGCTGTTCTCCCATTCGTATTTCCGGCTTGCGGTGTCGGCGCATGGCATGAGCGCCAGCGAACTTTTATCGTCGCGGCTGATGTTTCCCACACCCCTTGCCTCCGACAACAACACCGCCAGGGACGCGGCAAGCCTGGATGTGTTCCTGTCGGACAATGGGATATTCCGCAAGAGGAACCGAAACGGGGCGATCTGGAGCCTCAGCCTGTCGGCGGCGGTATTCTATCTGACCCCGGTGGCGTCGGACGGTTTCCGCTCGACCTTGAAGCCGTCGGCCTTCAATCCGGCGAAGAAGGACGGGAACCTGTCGGCGCAGATCATCTCCCAGGAGCGGCCGGTGTCCGAAACGGCGGCGCTGAATCCGGATTGGGTGGAATGGCTCATGGGCTTCCCGAAAGGATGGACGGACGTATCCTCTGGGCCGCCGAACCGGAAGGAATCCCCCGCATGACTGAGCGCATGGATGACCGGGCGCTGCGGCTGAAAACATTGGGAAATGCGGTCTGCCCGCCCCAGGCCTACCCCATTTTCCGCTATATCGCCATGATCGAGAATGGCACCTGCGGTAACTTCTGCCCCTATGGAAAGGAAGGTGACTGCCTATGAGGGAACTGAAAGCGACCGATAAGATCACGCAGAAAATGAC
>OOBM01001783.1_pt1 | contig 10525 bp, 8 predicted proteins | sample 1671581 | NCBI WGS metagenome assembly OOBM01 (sample SAMN06348171, study PRJEB24527) | human gut metagenome
AAAAACTGCACCTCCAAAAGTTGTTTTTTGTCCAACTTTTGGGGTGCAGTTCATAAATGATTATAACGCTTTTTTATTTAATTTTCTTCAGTAACTACATCACGTCTTAAAATTGTATATGGCACAACAGGTTTATCCATTTTCATAGTGATAATCTGTTGTGGATGTGGTGCTATTTCTATGGAAATACCTTCATCATTAAACATTTCTGTAATAGTTTGTTTAAATAAAGGTGCATCAGGTTGGAAAAATTCTATTTCTTGTCCAACTGTTAAATGATTACGTTGCTGTATAGTAGCAATTTTAGTTTCTTCATCATAATCAAGTACTAACCCTACAAAATCAGATGTATGTTCATAAGATGTTGTATTATAGATTTGATCATCACAAGAAGTTTTATGATAAGAGAAACCACTTGTATATTCACGATGAGAAACTTTATTTAATTCATCTATCCATTCTTGTTTGATTATAAATTCTTCTGGATTTTCAAAATAACTATCGATAGCATGACGGTATGCACTTACTACACTAGCTACATAATGAATAGATTTCATACGACCTTCAATTTTTAAGCTATCTACACCACATTCAATGATATCTTTTAGATAAGGAAGTAAACACATATCTTTAGAATTAAAGAAATATGTTCCATTTTCATCTTCAGTTACAGGGAAAAATTGACCAGGACGTTTTTCTTCAGTTAAATTATATTTCCAACGGCAAGGTTGAGTACATGCTCCACGATTAGAATCTCTACCTGTTAAATAATTGCTGATTAAGCAACGACCAGAATAAGAAATACACATTGCACCATGTACAAACATTTCTAATTCCACATCAGTTTTTTCACGAATTTCTTTTATCTCAGCAAAAGAAAGTTCACGAGCTAATACAACGCGTTCTGCTCCTAAATCTTGCCAGGCTTTAACAGCTCTCCAGTTTGTATTATTAGCCTGTGTACTGATATGAACTTCAAGATTTGGCACTTCATTTTTAATGAGCATGAATAAACCGATATCAGATACTAAAACAGCATCAACACCAACCTCTACCAATTCTTGTAGATATGGTAAAATCTCATTTATATCATTATTATGCGGAAAAATATTTGCTGTTACATAAACTTTTCTACCACGTTCATGAGCAAATTTAACGCCTTCAATCATTTCTTCTTTAGAAAAATTACCGCCATAAGCACGAAGCCCAAAACGTTTTCCGCCAAGATATACAGCATCTGCTCCATATAAAATAGCCATTTTTAATTTTTCTAAATTTCCTGCTGGTGCTAATAATTCAGGTTTTTTTATTGTATTTTGCATTGTTCCTCCAAATAATTAATTAGTTTTCAATCTTTTAGTTAAAGCCAAACCATCGCCATTTTCAAAAATTTCTGTTGTAAATTTATCTTTATCACTTACCATAGCAATGTATTCTCGCAATCTTTTTACAATAGTCTTATATCGGCGAGGTGGCTTTTCTTCACTCATTACATAACCGCGAAATAATACATTATCAGCTAAAATAATGCCATCATCAGCTAATAATGGTAATACTTTCTGCAAATAATCAGGATATTGTCCTTTCGCTGCATCGATAAAAACCATATCAAATTTATAATTTTTATCTAGTTTTTCTATATTTTTAGCGGCATCACCTAAAATAATTTTAATCTGTTCTCTATATGCAGATTGATTTATAAAATCTTGAGCCTGTTTTGCGCGTTCTTCATCTAATTCCAAAGAAATAATCTTTGCATTTTCTGCACCATAATAAGTAGTTAATAATGCAGAATAACCTATCGCAGTACCAATTTCCAAAACTCTTTGTGGCTTATATTTTTTTATTATCTCAATAAAAACCTTTCTGCCATTTTCATTGATAATTGGTACTTTATTTTCTTTCGCAAAATCTTCCATTTGCTTAAATAAAGCTTCCACGTTTTAATTCCTCTTACTTATTATTTATTCACCATATATTTCTTCAATAACTTTTAAATGTTCATCATACGTTACACTATAATGATTATGACCTTCACTATCTGCCACAAAATACAAATAATCTGTAGTTGCTGGATATAACACAGCCTCAATAGAAGCAAGACCTGGATTTCCAATTGGTCCTGGAGTCAATCCTTCATGTTGATACGTATTATATGGAGAAGCTAGTTTTGTATCTTCAATGCTAAATTCTTCCTTATGTTCATCTAAAGCATATTGAATAGTCGCATCAGATTGTAACATCATATGATTTTCTAGTCGTTTGAAAAATACATCAGCGATAATTGGTCTATCTTCTGCAAATTTAGCTTCTTTTTCCACCAAAGATGCCATAGTTACCAATTCAAAAATAGATAAATTTTCCTCTTTAGCACGTTCACGCATTTCACTATTTAACCTATGGTCAAAATTATCTACCATGATTTGCATGATTTGTTTTGCACCATAAGACCTATCAATATCGTAAGTATCAGGAAATAAAAAACCCTCTACAGCATATTTGATATCCTTATTTTCTGTAGCCTCCTTCATATAATCATATGGAGTATAATCTTTTGCTACTTTGCAAAATTCCTCTTTTGTAGTCAAATTTTCTTTTTCTAATAAATTAGCAATATCTTCTACAGTGAAGCCTTCTGGAATAGTTATTCTAACTACTTGATTTTCTGGCCCTTGAACCAATCTATCAAGAACAGAATTTATATTCATACCCACACGAAAATAATAAATACCTTCTTTAAATTGAGTATCCTTACCTTCCAAACGAGCTAAAATGCGAAAACCAAGACCATTGTTTATTATAGCATGTTCTTGCAAATTTTGAGCAATTTCTTCTGTAGACATGCCACTTTCTATTTTTATAGAAATATTATCGCCATGTCCTTCATCATCGCCGATGAAAAATAAATTATATCCGCCTAAAAATATTAATACTACAGCCAAGCCAATTCTAACTTGATACTTAGTAGTAGTTAATATAGATTTTATCTTTTCCCACATAAATAATTAATCACCATCTCACTTAGCTATATTTAATATTTTTGACGTTCTTTCAATGCACGTTCAACATCACGTTTTGCAGCTTTTTCTGCCAAAGCTTGACGTTTATCATAATTTTTCTTACCAGTAGCAAGACCTAAAGCCACTTTTGCTCTACCTTTGCTAAAATAAACTTTTAATGGTACTAATGTAAAACCTTTTTCTTTGATCTTACTGGATAATTTTACTATTTCTATTTTATGCATCAGTAATTTTCTAGCACGAAGTGGATCATGATTGAAAATATTGCCCTGTTCATAAGGACTGATATGCATATTATCCAAAAAGATTTCATTGTTTTTGATTTTAGCAAAGCTATCTTTTAAATTAGCTTTGCCAGCACGAAGAGATTTAACTTCTGTACCTACTAAAACAATCCCAGCTTCATATGTTTCATGAATAAAATAATCATGACGAGCCTTTCTATTTTCACAAACAATTTTTACACTTGCATTTTTCTTTCCCATAAAATCAACCTTACTTATTGTCTAAAATATTTATTTTTTACGGCGTTTGCCTTTTGAAACTCTATCACGCACACGTTCTTTGGTGCCACTTTTTTTACGAGTTTTCTTCGTATAAATTTTATCATAAAAAGCACTTTTCTTGTTATCTTTTTTCTTACCTTCTATTTTTGCAATAGATTTCTTTCTTTTTTCCTCTATTTTTTTATGCTCTTTATCTTTACGTTTTTTGCGTTTATATTTATCCGCTTGCTTTTTGCTTGCTTTATTTTCTTTAGAAAAATTTTCCTTAATCTTTAAATCTTTTTTCACATTATTATTGATTTCTGTAAAAAATGGTTTAGCGATTATATCATCTTCAAAAACAAGTGGCATCTTACCATTATCTTTTAAAATAAAATCAATAGAACGTTCTTTGATACTTGCTCTTGTCAAAATAACAGTTACTTCATCACCTAAACGATATCTGAAATTAGTCATTTCGCCAACGAGTGCATATTCTTTCTCCATATATTCATAATAATCATTTACCATAGTAGATACATGAACTAAACCTTCTACGCCATTATCTAATTCTACAAAAATACCAAAAGCAGTAACACCACTGATAATACCATGGAATTCATTACCCAAGAAACGAGCCATATATTCAATTTCTTTAATTAAAGTCGTCTCACGTTCTGCTTCTGTAGCCACACGCTCTTGTTTAGATGTATGTGTAGCCACTTCAGGTAATCTTGATTTCAATTTTTCTTGACGTTCTGCTGTCATTTTTCCATTTAATTGTTCTTTTAATAAACGATGAACGATTAAATCTGGATAACGTCTAATTGGTGAAGTAAAATGCGTATAGTATTTAGCAGCTAAGCCAAAATGCCCTAAATTTTCTGCTTTATATTTAGCTTGTTGCATACTGCGCAAAGCTACAGCAGAAATAATTTTTTCTTCTGGCTTTCCTTTTATAGAATTTAATACTTCTTGAACAGCTCTAGGTTCAATTTCACCTTCAGTATTGCGATTTAAATGCAAATTAAAATTAGCCAATAATTCATTTAAGGCAAACATTTTATCTTCTACAGGCTCTTCATGCACACGATAAATAAAAGGTAATTCTTTTTTAGCCATATATTCAGCTACAGTTTCATTCGCCACTAACATACATTCTTCAATGATAGATTCACCCAAACCATGCTCACGTTTTACAAGACCTACAGCTTGACCTTTAGCATTTAATTTTACCTTAACTTCAGGAATATCAAAATCTATAGAACCACGCATTTGACGTCGTTTATTTAAAACTTTATATACTGCTTCTAAATTATGCAACAATGGCAAAATATCTTGATTGTCCTCAATCATTTGCACATCTTTTTCCACTAAGATACGATTTACTAATTTATACGTTAATCGACGATATACATGAATAACTGTAGGGAAAATATCGTATTTAATAACAGAGCCATTTGAGTCAATTTCCATTTCTGCACACATGGAAAGTCTATCTTCACCAGCATTTAAACTACAGATACCATTAGATAATTCTACAGGTAACATAGGAATAACTCTATCCGCCAAATATACACTTGTACCACGATTATATGCCTCTTTATCTAAAGGTGAAAATGCTTTTACATAATGACTAACATCAGCAATATATACACCTAAGAAAAAATTCCCATTTGGCAATTTTTCTGCATAAACACCATCATCTAAATCTTTGGCATCTTCACCATCAATAGTTACAATTTGTAAATGGCGTCTATCCTTGCGTTTATTGCATTCTGCCTTACTAGGTACTTGCTCAATCTGTTTAGCTTCTTCTTGTACATCTACAGGGAATTGCTCTGATAAATCATATTGACGCATTACTGATAAAATATCTACACCAGGTGCACCTATTTTCCCAAGAACTTCTATAATTTTCCCTTCTGGACTATGATTTTTTGTCGGCCATTTAGTGATTTCAGCAACTACTTTCATGCCTACTTTTGCCCCATTAAAATTGCGACCTTCAATAAAAATATCTTGATTTAAACGGCTATCATCTGGAACTACAAAACCAAAAGTTCTACTGCTTTCAAATGTACCTACAACTTTATTATTAGCACGTTCTAATATGCGAATAACTTCGCCTTCACGCTTAGTAAAACTACTTCTTTCAGTAGTAATGCGTACTAAAACCTTATCATTATTCATCGCTGAATTTAACATACCAGCAGGAATGAAAATATCATCAACTTTAGCTTTACCTTCTTCTAGCCCATTATCTGGAATAACAAAACCAAATCCTTTAGCTGTAATACTCATTTTCCCTATAACCAAATTCATATGTTTTGGTAAACCAAATAGACCGCTTCGATTTTGAATTAATAGATTTTTTCGCTCTAATTCTTCCATCACAGAGGGTAATTGCTTTATCTCATCTGCTTCTAAAGCCAAAGCATATAATAAATCTTCCGGACTCATCGGTCTTTTAGCTTTAGTTTGCATATATTCCATTATTTTTTCTTGTAAACTCATAAATTTATCCTCTATCTAATCTCTAAATAATTTATTTCAAAAATTTCTCTATTTTATTAAATAATTTATCATGTTCAATATCTAAAGTAACTAAATGACCTGAAAAATTCAATTTAAATAATTGTTTATCCTTGCTACCAATATGGTCATAAATATATTGACCACTTTCTTCTTTTACTGTATGGTCATTTTTACTTTGAACAATCAAAATTGGTTTTGAAATTTCTGGTAGAATTTCTTTTGTTTTGGCTATTATCTCTAATAATTGATGCACACAGACAAGTGGCATTTTATTATAAGATACATTGTATCTCTTAGCTAGTTCAGGTAATTCTCGTCTATTTTTACGCTGATATCGTCCCACTGATTTTTCAAGTGGTGGTAAAAATCTTAAATTGCGTTCATTAGCTATATATACAGGAGCAGACATTGAAATTATTTTTTTCACAGGAAAATCCCTGCCAATTCGCATAGCTAATAAACCGCCCATAGATAGACCAATTACAGATATTTCACTGCAAATGCCACGCAATAAATGATATCCATCACATGCACTATGATACCATTCATGCCAATTAGTATTAGCCATTTCTTCTACAGTTGTACCATGACCAGCCAAGCGCACACCTAATACAGTATAACCTTGTCTGTATAAATAATTTCCTAATAATATCATTTCAGAAGGCGAGCCTGTAAATCCATGTATCAATAATACACCCTTTGAACCTCCAGGTAACAAAAATGGCTCTGCACCACTAGTAATCATAAAAATACCTCCTAAATTTTAAAATATTATTATAAATGACTTATTAAATAAAATATTACACTATTTGATAAAAAAAAATCTCTATCTACTTTAAATTAATTCAAATAGATAGAGAATAGTTTTTTATGCTACCATTTTAGCTATGATTAAAGTAATTATCATAAACAGTACAGCAAAAAACACAGTGAAACGAGCCATTAATGCGTCCATACCGCGAGCACTGCTACTAAAAGCCGTTTCGTTTTGTCCTGATAAACTTCCCATGCCAGCAGTTTTACCTTCTTGCATAAGCACAGAAGCAATCAAGCCAATTGCTACTAACGCATCTATAATCATCAAAATAGTCAATAACATATTTATCCTCCCCACAAACTTAAACCTGCTAGTACTATAATAGCATATCTATATCTTTGATTACAAGTTATAAATTCTCAATTACAAAGCCCAGTAAAAACCACCATTAATTTGATATGAATTTTTATTTCCATTGCCAAATCTGCGTTCAACATCTAAGAATGCATATGAATCTTTTTTAGTTTCAATATTAAAACCAAAACAAACATCATACCAATAACCACTATGGTCATATTTAAAACCAACATATTCATTATCAGAAGTAACATCTTTAACTGATACAAATTGTTCGCCTAAAAATTCTCGTAATACATCTGCTTTTAGATAAAAAGTATTTTTCTTATTATCACCAAAGTTTCTGCCTAATTTAAACCCTGCTCTACCAATAATACTATCAATACCATCTACATGCACATTAGTATTTTGATTTGTAGTGTAATCTGCGCCTGTTACTTTAGCTAATTGTAATTGAACTTGAGGAGTGATATACCAATCATTTTTTAAATTTTTCATATAGCCATATTCTGCACTAGCAGAATATACATCATTATCGTAATTTCCTTTAATTAAATTCAATTTTTCTGTATCAAATACTTCAAAATTATTTTCTAAATGACCCCATTTAAAAATATAATCGCTATAATGACCATCATCACCAATCCATGTGTCATAAAGCCAGATACCTTTTCTACTATTATTCCCTTTGCCAGCTATATCATCATAAGAAGTAGACCCTTTCATATAATCAAAAGTTAATCCTAAACGTTCTTGACCATCGTCTCTAAGAAAAAGTTTATCATATCCTAATTCATACATATTACCATCAACAGTATATCCTAAATCTTTTTCAATTCTATCATGACGAAGTCTAAACCATATGCCATCATCATTTTTATTTAAATAATGCACATCACCCATGCGTTTATCTAATCGTCCCATGAAGACCGCTACATCATAATTAGCCTTAGTCATGTTTAATATAGTTTTACCTGCATTAGATAAAGTTTTTTCTTCAATATTTACCAATTTATAATTAACAGCATCTTCATTATTGCCAAAGATATTATTAATTATATTATTACCTGGTCGATTTTCTGTTAACAAATCACTATTATCACCATTATTATATAATGTATTTTCTCCATTATTCACATCATAATCTTCTGAAGCTATTTGGTATTTAATATTAAAAAATCCATCATTATACGCTACTGCATTTTTAAAAACTTGCTTATTTTTATCACCAACTGTAGCAAAACGTAAACCATTTTGCCCTATATCATTTTTAGTTACAGCATTTACTAAAATAACATTATAATTTCCTGTGCCTGAATTTAAATAAACCATATCTGTATTTTGTCTATTGCCATTTAAATTCATCACAAAATTACTATCGCCATTAAATTCTTTAACCATTAAACTATGTGGTTTATTTTCTTTATTATATCCCACCATATCAATAATGTTATTTTCTTTAGTATTAATCTTAGAAATAAAACTTTGCCCTACTACATTCCATCTAGATTTATTATTAAAATCTATACTTATATTACCTGCCAAATTTTCTTGTTTTAAATTTCGATTATTTAAATCCGCTAAATAACTATAATCATTTATATTTCCTGCAATTAAACTATTATTTCCTATATCTAAAGAAATATTTCCTTGATTTTCAGCTAAAATATTACCTTCGATAATCAATCCTGAAACATCATCATTACTATTTGATACATTCAATTTTATTAGCCCATTATCTTTAGCTATAATATCTCCTTTAATCACACTATTTTGACCAAATGATGCTGTAATTATTCCCTGATTTAAATTGTTCATATCGTTATTTGCTAGTAGCGCTACTTGTTGAGAATTGGCTTGTATAATACTAGTTCCCATAATATCAATATTGCCATCATCTGCCCAAATAACACTTTGACCATTATCATTTTTTAGATAGTTTACTTTACCTTGGATTTTTGTATTAGCTTTATTTTCTGCATGTACTAATCCATCAATAGAATTATTTTCACTAGCTATTATTTCAATATTGCCACCATCAATATTATCTATAGCCGTATTAGCATTTATAATATTATCTTTTCCTATAATTCTTACTATTGTATCTGTTCTTGTAGTAGCAATATCTTTATCAATATTATTTTTATTTACAGAAATAGCACTATCACTTGCTTTTATATTATTTTGCCCTTTATTAGCATTTATAGAAATATTACTACCATTATTTGCTTCAATAGCTATTCCTTGGGTTACTTCTACACTATTATTTCCTAATTGGCTATCAATATTTATAGCTGAATCATTGCCACTTATTCCATATCCATTTTCTACATATACACTATTATTTGCATTAGTAGCATTTAAATTTGCTTCTCCTTGCTCTTTAGTATAGATACCAAATTCTTTAGCATTAATTACATTACTATCTGTAGCCTGTAATTTAACTTCAGATTTATTTATGCTAGAAATACCTTCTATACCTTCTATTACATTTTTGTTAGCTTGAGCTAATACATTAGATTGACTGGATAATATTGCAATACCTTCATCAATTTTAAAGTAATTTTCACCTTTATTAGCCTTTAAATTGACCTGACTATTATCCATTAAGCTAATTCCTATATAATTACTAGTAAAGACATTATTACCATTCAAAGCATTTAAATTAATATTACCATTAGAAAAACTCAATATTCCTGTTCCTACAGCATTTACAATATTATTATTAGCATTTAATGTTATATTACTTTTTTTGCTATCTGCATAAGAAACATGTATACCTGTATAATCAGATGTAATAATATTATAGTCTTTAGCATTTAAATAGAGTGTTCCATTATCATTAACTTCTATGCCTGTGCTGTCAACATCACCTAAAGCTTTAATTACATTAGAACCCGCACTAGCTGTTATATTTACATTACTAAGTTCACCAGAAACTTCTATACCTGTAGATTTTGTATTTACTACATTATTTTTACTATTTATATTTACACTTGTTTCGTCATCTGTATTATTTTCATTGATAACAAAAATTCCATAAGAATGATTTCTGCTGCTATTATCATTTGTATTTATAATTAGATCGCCATTATTTACAATATCAACTTTACTGCCCTGATTTAGATTGTCATAAACATATACACTCCATAGTTATCAAAACCTCTACCACTAATAGTAGAATTGATGTGCATATTTTCTTGATTATTTATATTTAATTGGCTATTTTTTACATTAATTCCATAATTATTAAATAAACTTTGTTTATAACTAGCAGTTATAGTAGAATTAATATTTATATTTTCTGCGTTTAATGTAAGTACACTATTATTTTCTACATTTATTATACTATTATTTAGATTACTTAA
>OOBM01001797.1_pt1 | contig 10466 bp, 8 predicted proteins | sample 1671581 | NCBI WGS metagenome assembly OOBM01 (sample SAMN06348171, study PRJEB24527) | human gut metagenome
GATAGATCAGGTCTACGATCAGTTTCATCTCATGGATGCACTCGAAGTAAGCGTTTCTTGGGTCGTAGCCAGCCTCGCAAAGAGTCTCAAAACCAGCCTGCATAAGTGCGCAAACACCGCCGCAAAGAACTGCCTGCTCACCGAAAAGGTCTGTCTCTGTCTCTGTACGGAAGGTTGTCTCAAGAACACCAGCTCTTGCTCCGCCGATACCAAGTGCATATGCTAATGCAAGATCCTGCGCTTTTCCTGTTGCATCCTGCTCAACAGCGATCAGACAAGGTGTTCCTTTTCCAACCTGATACTCAGAACGTACGGTATGTCCCGGAGCTTTTGGAGCGATCATGGTAACATCTACATCCTTTGGAGGTACGATACATCCGAAATGAATATTGAAACCATGTGCGAACATTAACATGTTGCCTGCCTCAAGGTTTGGCTCGATATCTTTTTTGTACATATCTGCCTGTTTCTCATCGTTGATTAAGATCATGATGATGTCGGCTTTCTTTGCTGCCTCTGCTGTTGTATATACTTCAAATCCCTGTTTCTCAGCTTTTGCCCAGGATTTGCTTCCCTCATAAAGACCAATGATAACATGGCATCCTGAATCTTTTAAGTTTAATGCATGTGCATGTCCCTGACTGCCGTAGCCGATGATTGCGATCGTCTTTCCGTCTAACAGTGAAAGGTTACAGTCTTCCTGATAAAATATTTTTGCTGCCATAATTAATTTCCTCCAGTTTTGGTTTCTTAATAAAAAATATGTATTTGCATATTCTTATCTGCTTATTTTGTTATAATGATACTCTTTTGCCGTCTTCGTCTAACATAACGACATCGGAAATGCCTCTCGACAATCCGGTCAGTCCGGTTCGCGCAAGTTCTAAAATCTCATATCCGGACAGAAGATCTAAAAATGCATCCAGCTTGTCCTGATGGCCTGTCAATTCGATCACCATCGAATCGTGGGTTACATCCACAACTTTTCCATGAAAGATCTCGGTTACATTTAAGATTGGCTGACGTTCTGTATCTTTCGCACGAATCTTTACTAAGATCAGCTCTCTCGTCACGGATGAACCATTTTCAAGTTTTTTGATGTCTACAACATCTTCCAGCTTCGCAAGCTGTTTTTCAATCTGCTCTAAGATCTGTTCATCGCCGGTCGCGACAATCGTAATCCTTGTATATCTCGGATCTGCGGTCACGCCGGAAGAAAAACTGTCAATGTTGTAACCTCTTCTGCTGAAAAGTCCTGAAATATGACTTGTCACGCCCGGGTTATTCTCCACTAATAGAGATAATACCTGTTTTCTCATTCTGCATCTCCAATAGTTTAATACTTTAATCACACATCACACTAAAGCTATGATATCACATCGAAATATTTTGTCAATAAACAATTTTTCATCTGCCCGAAATCATAGTCGATTTTCAGAAAAATTTTGCGGTAATAATCCATATGACTGCTGCTGCCACAAGCCAGATGCCAATCTGCCGTATCCTTTTTTCTGCATTCAGATCACCTCTCTGGTCTTTTCTCGTGCACGCCCCCGGCACAACTGTCATAAGAAGTCCTGTCAAAAGTAATACCATTCGAATCAGTAACATTTTAAGCTCCTTCGTGTGGGATCAGATCATGATCTCCGTGTTTTCCTTGCTCTTTTCAATGACATGGTTCAGTTTACGGAACGGTATCGCAATAAGAAGTCCAATGACCAGCGAAACGACCAGATAAATTGCAAGTTTTCCAACATAGATCCAGTAGTTCATCTGATAAATTCCACCGATTGTCTCTCTCATGGCATTCATTCCATACGGGAATGGCAGATATTTATAAAGTGACTGGTATACCTGCGGTAATGTCTCAATCGGGAATGTTCCGCCCGCACCGGCAACCTGGATAACCATAACAACGATTGCAAGTGCCTCACCGACATTTCCAAATGCAACGGTAAGCGAGTAAATAAACAGCGTAAATACAAAACTGCTGACTGCTCCGGCAAGCCAGAACAGGAATGGATTATGACACTGTATCCGCACATAAAACAAATCTCCAAGCACCGTGATCAGTGTCTGTGTCTGCCCTATCAGGAAAAACAGGATATAGCGCCCGAAATATGCCTGATATGGTTTTATATCCGTGATGCCCTCTTCCGGTTCTACTTTCACATGAATAATCGCAACCAGAATCAGCGCACCTACCCACAATGCCAGAATCGTATAAAACGGAGCCATGGCAGAGCCATAATTTTCAATCTCATAAATTCCGACAGTGTCAAGATTTACCGGAGAAGAGATGAAACTGCCCAGCTGCTGTGGATCTGTCTCTAATATCTCCATAAACTGTTGATACTGTTCATCCTGTCTCAATGTGGTGAAATCCGCGATGATCTGCGTCAGTTTATTATATAACTCCTGCGCCATTTCTAAAGAATCATATAAATCTGCACTTCCCCTTGAGAGCGTGTCCTCGTATTTTGACAGCACCTTTTCCACATCGCCAAAATCCGCATTGATTCCGTTTAAAATCGATGTCGTTGCGATCATGGAATTCTGCATTGCATTCATCGTGGAATCAAGCTGTGGTTTTACGGTATACTCAAACGTATGCTGCAGCGCATCCAGAGCCGTCTTACAATTTTCAATCTCGGTTGTAATCTGTCCTTTTAAGGTATTGATATCCTCCGCTGTGGCAGTTCCGTTTTCTGCAAGTCCGTTCAGTTCAAGTTCAATCATCTTTAACTGGTCACGCACACCCTGGATCTGCATTCTTGTCTCGTCATCTGCTGGCCCCTCCCAGCTTGAAACCGAGTCATTAAACATTTTTTCCAGATAAGGCACTACGGATATTGTCGCATTCAGTCCGTTTCCTGCCGCATCTTCGTATTTTCCCAGTTTTTCCATGTCATTTTGTATCACCATGGACACATTATTCAGGCTGTTCTCAACCAGATCAAAACTGTATGTAACCATCTGGGTAACCGTATCCGTCGTTGCATTTCCGGCAAGTATCAGACTTTCCATGCTGTTTACCGTGTCCTGACCTGTAGAAACCATGGAATCAAGTCCCGGAAGCATGACCTGGCTTGTTGCGACGATACTCTGTGCAGAATTTAAAATACTTGCAAATGAATTTAAGATGTTGATGTAGCTCTGCAGATCACCGCTTACATCGTTTAACCGCTGCGTAATTGTATCCGCAAGTGAACCTCCGTCAACATCGTTTCCCGCAACTGCATCCCCGACCTGCATCATTGCCTCCGCAAGTGTGCTCACGAAGCTTGCATTCACCTGTTCCTGAACAGACGTTTTGGCTTTTGAGGTAATCTTCGGCGCTATCGCATTTTTCTTTTCATTTTCATAATAAATAATATCCGGGTGTTCGATCTGTCCACCAAGGAAGCTGATCATCTCCTCCGTAAAATCATCCGGAATCACAAGAGCCGCATAATATTCACCGCTGTATACACCATCCACCGCCTCGTCGGATGTCTCAGTAAATACCCATCCCATAACCTTGTTTTCCTGTAACGCTTCAACAACGGATGAACCGATATTGACAGAAATACCCGCCACCGTTACACCTTCATCTTCTGATACCACTGCAACCTTCAGGTTTGAAGTCGAACTTTCACCATACGGATCCCAGTTTGAAAATATATTAAACCATGCATAGAGGCATGGAATCACACAAAGTCCCATGATAACCACAACCGCAACCACGTTCTGGAAAATCCGTTTCACATCGGAGATAAAGATTTTAAATATATTTTTCATTCTGTTTTCTCCTTTGTATCACTCTCTGTTATTTTGGGTATCTCTGCCTCGGAATTAAACTTTTCATCTAATTTCTGAATGGCATTCTTAATATTTTCCTCTACTTCGTCAAGCTGTTTTCCCATAAGAACATCCACAGCTTTATCCTCTTCATCCCGCAGTTCGTTTAGCTTCTCCTGCAGGTTATAATCTACATACTCTACAAGGATCAGATAAGTTGCAAGTGCAAATAATGATACGATCCATAAAATCAGGAAAACCACCTTGTTACTGTCTGTCCAGAATAACAGGATCAAAAATATAGGCGGAATGATCGCAATACATTTGAGTCCGATCTTGATCCGTTTCTGATTCTGCAAATGGATATTCTGTTCATATGCAACGAGTTTTCCATACATTTCCTCGTATCTGCTTTTTTCTTCCATTCTTCTCTCTCCAATTCTGCTATCTATAAAAAAGACTTGCTTTTCACGCTTTGCTTCCGCTACATCATTTTTGTATCTTCCATTCGTTTTTCCACAAAGTGATTCAGTTTCACAAACGGAATACGGATTACAAGTCCGATCAGAAGTCCAACTACCGCAAAGATCATCAGTTCCGCCAGATTCTTCATATAATCGCTTCCATACATACCACCGATCGTCTCACGCATGGCATTGATCGCATATGGGAACGGGAAAAATATATAGATATTCCGGTAAACTGCCGGTAAAAGTTCAATTGGGAACGTTCCGCCGGATCCCGCAATCTGAATTACCATGATCACAACCGCAAGTGCCTTACCCACATCACCGAATGAAAGGGCAAGTGAATAGATCAATAGTGTAAATGTAACGCTGGCAAGCGATGCCACCAGCCAGAACCACCCCGGATATAAAATCTGACAATGCAGGATATAGATATCTCCTAATACAATGATCAGTGCCTGTAACTGTCCCATCACAAAAAACAGCAGATATCTTCCAAAAAAGAGCTGATAGGATTTTACATTTTTCAGATTTTTCGGTTCTGCCTTCACCTTGATCAGCGCGACGAGAATCGTTCCTCCAACCCAGATCGCAAGAATCGTGTAAAACGGAGTCATTGCCGAGCCATAGTTTGGAATCGGATAAACCTCCTCTGTCGTAACCAGCACCGGCTGGGAGAAAAACTCACCATATCCTTCCGGATCGCCCTTCATGAACTCCATAAATGCCTGTACTTTTTCATCATCCTCAACCGAATTTAACCGGTCTAACAGCTTCGTTAATTTTTCACTCACACCATCGATAACCGTCTGAATCTGTTCTAAACTGTCATTTGCTCCTGTAGCGGTCGTCTCAATGCCGGAAAATACAGAACTCATATCTCCTAACGTGTCATCTAGTCTTGTCAGAATATCTGATACATTGTTCAACATCTGACTCATGCTGTCGATCACATTATCTAACTGTGGAACCAGGCTTGTCGTATACATTTCCTGCATATTTGTGATTGCCTGTGAACAGGTGGTGAGAACCTGCGTCATATCCGACAACGATTTGTTGATTGCATCCGCAACCATACTGCCCGATACCTGTGTATTGATTGTATCCGTCTGGGAATCTCCGGAGAATCCCATTGCGATCTGATTAATGCTGCTGATCGCTTTTTCAATATCTGTTGCCCCGCCATTGATCGATTCAATCGTCTCAATGATTTTCTGAATGACGGTACGGTCTGCATCCGACACGCTATCTTCAACGACCACTTTTTTTAAATGTTCCTGCAAACGGTTCAGTTCCCGCTGCAGTTCCACTGCATCCAGTGCTGCCTGATTCAGACTGTCTGCCGTCTGCTGTGCATCCCCGGCAAGATTCGTCGCATTGATACTCCCCTGAATTTTATTCATAGAATCATTGATGCTTGTCATGGTCTGGTTCACATTTTCACTGAATGATTTTAAGGATGTCTTTGTATCATCCAGGCTGCTTCTCGCCGTACCAAAACTCTTTGCACCGTCGGATACCTTGTCACTGAGTCCCGGGATGCTGCCTTTCGCCTCTGCAACCGCCTGGGAAAGTTCCGAATTTCCGGCAATGAACGTATCGATCATTTTACTGTAACCGATCAGATTTTCATTCAGATTTTCCAGTTTATTCTGAAAATAAGCAAACTTATCGTTCTCTTCCATCTGTTCGGAAATATGATTTGTCTGCTCAAATATATTGCTTGCAAGTACTTCTATGAACTGCTCATTGATGCTCTGTTTTAAGGTGGACACCGCAGAATCCGTAATCTTTGTCGCCACGGCATTCTTTTTTTCATTTTCATAATAAGAGATGGTCGGTCCCTTAAAATCTTCACGAAATACATTATACATACTGTATGTAAAGTCAGAGCTGATGATGACCGCTGCATAATATTCGCCGCTGTATACACCCTCTAAAGCCGCATCTTTTGTATCTGTAAACACCCATCCGATCTTATCATTTTCCTTCAAACTCTCAATGACCGAATCGCCCATATTAACAGTAGTTCCGTCATCCATCTGGTAACCTGTATCCTCTGTGGCTACTGCAATCTTGATATTTTTGGTATTTGCGTACGGATCCCAGTTTGAGTATATATTAAACCACGCATACAACGAAGGTATGATACAAAGACCGATCGCGATCACCAGCGCAAAAGGATTCCGCACCAGTCTCTTCATATCTCCGCTAAAAATACGCCATATATTTTTCATGCCTCACAAGCTCCTTAACTCATCCATATTCTTTCATAGAGCAAAAGTCCCTATTATCGGGGAGATTATACCATCCGAAATATTGATTGTCAAATTTACCCATCTGTCCTTTTTCACTCTGTATCCCCAAATATTTCGCCATCCATCTCAAAAATATACTGCATGTGAACTTCCGTTCCATCCTCAAATAAAAGTCTGCGCAGATAAGTATCTATTTTCCGTATCCTGCCACGATGCGTAACATAAGCCCCACCGGCTTTCTTTTCATCCGGCACAAAATAAGTAACCATAATCTCCGGCTTTTCCGAAAAATATTCCTGTAAAACATGCATTTTTTCATCAAGCTGTTCTTTTTTGTCCTCATCGAGTTCTAAGAATGCTTCTGTTCGTCTTGCCGTCTCACGGATAGAGTCCTCATGCCCTGTAAGTGCTGCGAAAGGCGAAAACTGTGCAGCCCTGTCTGATAACGCCATCTGCGGATGTTTTGTTGAGACATGATGTGGCAGATGGATGATATCATCATATTTATGTGTTTCTTTTTCCTGAAATATATTTTTCCCTTTCATGCTTTATGCCCTCCGATCTGCCGGTTACGCTCCACACTGGTAGCCCCCTCCTGCAGATTCATCCCCTTTAGCATGGCATTTTTCCCATATTTCTTTTTCACACTGAGGACTGCCTCCTGCAGTTTTCTCTCTTTTTCCTTCTTTACCTTTTCCGCCTGCTTTTTCTGTTCTAATGCCGCATAATCTGTAAACAGATCAAGCTGTTCAAACGTATCTTCCTGTTTTGCCGATGATTCATCCGATAACCTGCAGGCTACCACATAGATCCGGCGGATCAGAAGATTCGGATCTACAATACGGTCATACAACTCCATCACTGCATCCATGATCTGTTTCGTGGAGGATGTCTGGTTTTTCAGATTGATCGTTCCGTGTGCGTGTTTTGGCACCCTTCTTCCATAGCGGTCAATGGTCACTTCCCCGTGATACGCATTTCTCCGTTTTGGATCCGTCAGGTTATCAATATCATAGCCGATCGTAAGCACCATCTGATCTGTGACTAAGTGCTTTTCCACCAGATCCAGCACAAGCAGATCTGTCATTTCCCGGACGATCAGTTTTCCTTTTTCAAACTCATAAGGACACTGCAGCACCTGCCCGGAACTGATGCTGTTTGTCTCCGGCTTGTACGCTTTGATCAGGTCAATCGTGGTCGGTTCATATCCCCACGCGTGGTCAATCAAAAGTTCTGCATTAATACCAAACATTTTATAAAGAAAATCTTCATTATAAAAATCCTGTTCACCGCCTAAGGAACAGCGTGCAATATCCCCCATCGTATACAGTCCTGCCGCCTCTAGTTTTTTCCGATAACCACCACCGACTCTCCAGAAATCCGTCAGTGGTCTGTGATCCCACAGCAGTCTGCGATAACTCATTTCGTCAAGTTCTGCGATCCGCACGCCGTTTGCATCCGGCGTTACATGTTTGGCAACGATATCCATTGCAACCTTACACAGGTACAGATTCGTGCCGATGCCGGCGGTTGCTGTAACCCCTGTTTCTTTTAAAACATCCCGGATCATTTTCTCTGCCAGTTCTCTCGCACTCATCTGATATGTTTTCAGATAATGTATTACATCCATAAATACTTCATCCACCGAATACACATGCATATCTTCCGGTGCCACATATTTTAAATAGATGTCATAGATTTGGTTACTTTTCTCCATATAAAGAGCCATACGCGGCGGCGCTGCAATATAGGTCAGTTCCAGTGTCGGATCTTTTTTCAGTTCTTCCGCATTTGCTGATTTTCCGGTAAACACACCTCCGGCGATCCTGCTTCTCCGTTCTTTATTAATCTGCTTTACTTTCTGCACGACCTCAAATAACCTCGCACGCCCCGGAATTCCATATGCTTTCAGTGACGGTGATACTGCAAGACAGATTGTTTTCTCTGTTCTGCTCTCATCTGCGACGACAAGATTTGTCGTCAGCGGATCGCATTCCCGTTCGACACATTCTACTGATGCATAAAAAGATTTGAGATCGATTGCAATATAGATATGGGATGAATCACTCATGACCGGATGATGCCTCGCTTTCTGTTTTTCTGGTATAGATATTATTATAGCAGAAAATATGTTCGATTATCACCCTGTTTTTGAAAAATAAAAATATTTTCTTCCTGTATTCCCTTTTCAAAATACTCTTCTGCTAATATATTTGTTTTCCATACTTTGCAATATCCTCCAAAAGGTACTGATTTCGAATTTCAAATAAATTTATACAAAAAAAGAAACGGGATTCTTGCAAATACAAAAATCTCGTTTCTTTCTATGCTTTAAATTTATCTTAGAACTTACCAGCCTTATGAGCTTCCTCAACGGAAACTGCAACAGCAACTGTAGCACCAACCATAGGGTTGTTACCCATTCCGATCAGACCCATCATCTCAACGTGAGCCGGTACGGAAGAAGAACCTGCGAACTGTGCATCAGAGTGCATACGTCCCATGGTATCTGTCATACCGTAGGAAGCAGGACCTGCTGCCATGTTGTCCGGGTGAAGTGTACGTCCTGTACCACCACCGGAAGCAACTGAGAAGTATTTCTTACCTGCTTCAAGACGTTCTTTCTTGTATGTACCTGCAACCGGATGCTGGAAACGTGTCGGGTTTGTGGAGTTACCTGTGATAGAAACGTCAACGTCTTCTTTCCACATGATAGCAACACCTTCCGGAACGCTGTTAGCGCCGTAGCAGTTAACTTTTGCACGAAGTCCTTCGGAGTATGCTTTTCTGAATACTTCTTTCACTTCGTTCTTGTATGGATCGTATTCTGTCTCTACATATGTAAAGCCATTGATACGGGAGATAATCTGAGCTGCATCTTTTCCAAGACCGTTCAGGATAACACGTAATGGTTTCTGACGAACTTTGTTAGCTTTCTCAGCGATACCGATAGCACCTTCAGCTGCTGCGAAGGACTCATGTCCAGCCAGGAAGCAGAAGCACTCTGTTTCTTCTTCAAGAAGCATCTTGCCAAGGTTACCATGTCCAAGACCTACTTTACGTGTATCAGCAACGGATCCAGGAATACAGAATGCCTGAAGTCCTTCACCGATAGCTGCTGCTGCATCTGCTGCTTTCTTGCATCCTTTTTTGATTGCGATTGCAGCACCTACTGTGTATGCCCAGCAAGCGTTCTCAAAACAGATCGGCTGAATGCCTTTGATCTGATCGTATACATTAAGACCTGCGTCTTTTGTGATTTTCTCAGCTTCTTCGATAGAAGCAATGCCATAGCTGTTTAAAACAGAATTGATCTTGTCAATTCGTCTCTCATATGATTCAAATAAAGCCATTTCCTGTTACCTCCTAAATTATTCTTTTCTTGGGTCGATAATTTTAACAGCGTCTGCAACACGGCCATACTGACCTTTTGCTTTTTCCCATGCAGTATTCGGGTCATCGCCTTTTTTGATGAAATCAGTCATTTTTCCAAGGCTTACGAACTGATATCCGATGATCTCATCATCTGCATCAAGAGCAATACCTGTTACATAACCTTCTGCCATTTCAAGGTAACGAGGTCCTTTTTTCAGAGTTCCATACATTGTACCAACCTGAGAACGAAGTCCTTTACCAAGGTCTTCAAGTCCAGCACCTACTGGAAGTCCTTCTTCTGAGAATGCAGACTGTGTACGTCCATAAACGATCTGAAGGAAGAGTTCTCTCATAGCTGTATTAATCGCATCACAAACTAAGTCAGTGTTCAGTGCCTCCATAACAGTAAGTCCCGGAAGGATCTCAGAAGCCATAGCTGCAGAATGAGTCATTCCTGAACATCCGATTGTCTCAACAAGTGCCTCCTGGATGATTCCGTCTTTTACGTTCAGTGTGAGCTTACAAGTACCCTGCTGTGGAGCACACCAGCCTACACCGTGTGTAAGTCCGGAGATATCTTTGATTT
>OOBM01001805.1_pt1 | contig 10445 bp, 11 predicted proteins | sample 1671581 | NCBI WGS metagenome assembly OOBM01 (sample SAMN06348171, study PRJEB24527) | human gut metagenome
CAGAAGGGATCGATATCCTTCCTTCTGATATTACATTAAGCAGCAGTGGTCTGGAGTATAATCCGGGAGAAGAAAAAGAATCTATTTTAAAAAATGTTTTAAAGCCGGTAATGGATTTTTATGACTATATTGTGATCGATACACCCCCTGCCTTAAATCTTCTCACAGTTAACGCATATGCAGTTTCTGATTATCTCATTATACCAATGGCATCGGATATCCTCAGTCTGGTTGGTCTGTCACAGTTAAAGGAAACAGTAGAATCTGTCCGCATACAGATCAATCCCGGCCTTAAGATCATGGGTATCCTGCTAAACCGCTTTAATCCAAGAACATGTCTTTGCAGGGATGTATTGGAAATGGCCGGGCAGCTGGCCGGGCAGCTGGAAACCCGGGTATTTGACACAAAAATAAGGTCCGGAGTGGCTATTGCAGAAGCACCGGCCCATGGAGAAAGTATTTTTGAGTACAGCCCAAGATCATCAGCTGTAAAGGACTATGGAAAGTTTTTAGATGAGGTAGAAAAGATCATAGGTTTCAGGGAGAAATAATATGGCAAAAAAAACAAATAAAACCTCACATGTGCTGAACCTTATCACAGGTTCACAGCCGCCAGTTGCGTCTTCTGGCGAAACACAGCCGTCTTCTTCAGCTTCCGGTGAAACACAGCAGGAAGGATCAGCTGCTGAAGAACCGGTAAGAGTGCCTTCCGCTAATGTGACTGTAGTTGATCCAAGAGAAGAAGGAAAGCTGGCAGAAGAGATCCAGAAGAATCTGATCCAGGAGCTGGAAAAAGAACAGACAGAAGAGCAGGCAGAACAGCCCGGGGAGCAGGAAGAACAGTCGGAAGAACAGTCGGAAGAACAGTCGGAAGAACAGACAGAAGAACAGACAGAGCAGCCCAAAACAAACGCAGGGACACCTGTACAGAAAGAACCGGAACAACAGGAAGAGCAGAAGCAGGAAGATGGTCCAAGTTACCGGGTCGTAAATATCATGGAGGAGATTCTTACTCCGGAACTGATCCTTGACGCCTTAAAAAGCAATGGCACCTGTACCTGCAGCCGCTGTCAGGCAGATGTGAAGGCACTGATGCTTACCAGGCTGCCGCCCAAATATATTGTAGCAGATAATACGACAGTCCCGATGCTGTTAACCTTTTACCGCAATAAATTCCGTGTGGCTGTTTTAAGTCAGTCCATGAGAGCCTGTATGGAAGTAAAAGAACATCCACGCCATATCTTATAAATTTTCATGCTGCGCCGAAATATTTATATAGAATCTATAGAATCACAGGGATAAAGTATACAGAAGCGGCGCATTTTATGTACACCGCAACATCACATGACTGAAAGGAGCAGCAGATATGTCAAGTGTATCAAGTACAAGCAGCAGTCTTGGAAATACAGCTTTAAGAGGATTTGGTGGTTTAGCTTCCGGTATTGACAGGGATGCACTGATCGAACAGATGACAGCAAGAACAACATCCAAGATCACAGCCAAGAAGCAGGCTATGACTAAACTGGAATGGAAGCGGGATGCATATCGTTCTATCAGCAATAAGATCATAGATCTTCAGGACAATTACCTTAGCTATTCAGCAACAAAGAGCTTAAAAAACAGTGATTTCTTTGCAAAAAACCAGGTCAGTGTACAGGGAGATCCTGACTATACAAAATATATATCAGCGACAGGAAATGCAGACACTGCATCCAGAGTATCAGTTCTGGGAGTAAACAAATTAGCAACATCTGCCACATTGATCTCCGGCGAAAAGAAAACAGATTCAGCTATTACCTTAGGCGGCATCAGCGCGTCTGATTTTGAAAATAAAGAAGTAAAGACCTCCAATCTTTCCGGAACGAAGCTGACATTTGGAACCTACAGTATTACAGATAAGCAGTTTACAACGGAAGCAACCTTTACGTTCCCCACCAGTTATGAAAAAAAGCTGGACGATGGAAAAACAGAGACAGTTACCATTGATTATACGGCTAGTTCTGACAAGATAGTAGAACAGCTGAATGAAGCCCTTGATTCCCAGGGATTTCTCGGAAAAGATGGAAAGAGCGGCATTAAATTTACACTGAATGGTGATCAGATCCAGATCAGTCAGACAGACAGTATTACCGATAAAGGAAAAAGCTGTGTGATCAGGGAAACATCATCTGCTTTAAAGAGTCTTGGCTTTAATTCCGGCAACATGAATAAGGATGATATAGATAACGGCATTTCACTTGATGAATTTAACCACAATACATCTTCATTCGAGGCTGCAGCTATAACAAAGCAGCCCCTTTCCGCCTATCTTAAGGGAAAATCAATTTCTGTTTCTTATGGCGGACAGACAAAGAATATTGAACTGATCGGCGATAAGGAAGAGATAAAGGATTTTGAAGCTTTTAAGGATAGCTTACAGAATAAGCTGAATAAAGCCTTCGGTTCAGAAAATGTTACTGTAGGTAAGGATTCAAATGGCAGCTTGACGTTTACTGCAAAAGACAACAAACAGACATTACAGATATCCGCAGACTCAAAGGAACTCCAGAATGCCCTGGGTATCACATCTACCCAGTCAAACAAGATCAGTACAGGAAGCAGCCTGTGGGAGAACAGGGACAAGCTGGGACTGGGAAAATACGCTACAAAAGAGGAATTAAACAAGGCATTAGAAAACTTTACAGTCAATGGTGCAAAAATAGATAATATTACTGCAGATACCACAGTAGACGGACTGCTTACTGCGATCAATAATAATAAAGATGCAGGAGTAACTGCCACCTATCTGGGAAGTGCAAACAAATTTGTTCTTTCTTCCAATGAAAAAGGTAAGGGCCGTGAAATCAGTCTTGGTGCAGATCCAAAAGATACTACTGATGCAGCAAATCTCATTTTCGGCGGGGTAAGCCAAGATGGCACAGATGGTGAGATGAGTATTCTCTATAATGGTGTACAGACCACCATTACCAGCAGCAGCAATACCTTCTCCATTGACGGTCTGGATATTAGAGCCACGAATACATTTAATACAGGCTCTGCAACAGCAGAAGGCGGCGTCAGCTTTACTGCATCAGCAGATACAGAAAAGGTGACAGAGACTGTAAAGAAATTCATTGAAGCTTATAATGCCATGATCGATGAGGTCCGCACCCAGGCAACAACCAGGCCGGACAGTAATTATAAGCCTCTGACAGAAGACCAGAAAAATGAAATGAATGAAACCTCCATTAAAAACTGGGAGGATAAGGCAAAAGAGGGTATTCTGTTCAACAGCAGCGCTTTAAAAGACCTGGACAATGCTACCCAGGGCATTTTCTCTTCAATGATGATGAACGGTGTTTCTTATGACGATCTTGAAAAGATCGGAATTTCCTTCTCAGATGATTACACAGCAGGTGGAAAGATCGTATTTGATGAAGAAAAGTTTAAAACTGCCATGGACAGTGATCCGGAAAAGGTATCAGACCTGTTCACAGGCACGCATGGTATTGTAAACACCATAGACAGTACTCTTTCTACTTATGCCACTAGATATGCAAGTAAGAATGGAAATTCCTATGGTGTGCTTATTGAAGAGGCAGGATCTGAAAAACTAAGCCTGACCCTGACTAACAACAGTATTTATAAAGAATTAAAGGATATGCAGGAAACCATCACAAACCTGCAGTCCCAGCTGTCAACTGAGCAGGACCGTTATATCAGCCAGTTTACGCAGATGGAAAGGCTGATCAATCAGATGAATTCACAGTCCAGCTACCTGTCACAGTTAGGTGGCTGATGGGGGTAAGAAAGCATGTATGAAAAGTTTAAGCAGTACAAGGAAAGTACGATCTATTCTATGAGCAATCTGGAGTTGTTGCTTTTATTGTATGATGAAGCAGTGAAGCGTCTGAAAATGGCACAGATCGCACTTGAGGATAAAAAATATGAGACTTTTGAAGAATGTCTCGAAAAAACAGGACGGATCGTCCGGTATTTAATACAGATACTGGATATGCAGTATCCCATCAGCAAGGATCTGAAACGTATCTATGAGTACCTGATCTATGATATCAGCCGTGTTAAAGCAGGAAGGGAACGCAGGGCAGAAGAGATTCCAAGGATCAGCCACATACTTTCTGAATTAAGAGATGCATTTAACCAGGCAGGAAAGATTTCCGGCGATCAGCATATTGTGAGAGAACGAAGTGTTTTCGGTTAAAGGAGAATATATGAGCGCAGACTTGGAAACAATTTTGGTATATCTTCAAAGGAGATATAATATATTAAGAGAAGTTTGTAGTCTGACGGAAGAACTGGCGGAGGCAGTGGAGCGCGGCGACACAGTCTCCGCTTCTCTTCTTTTAGATATGAGGGGAGAACAGCTGCAGCGCCATGCAGACTGTGAAGAACAGATCATCCTGCAGACTGCGGGAAACAGCCTTCGGGACCGGTATCTACGAGATCTGGCTAAAGGTCCATTAATGAATGTAAAAAGCTGTTTTAAAGGAAAGACAGAGCGCGAAAAAATGCTGGAGAAGCGTATTGAGGATCTGCGTTGCCGCACAGAAAAGCTTTTAGATAAGATACGCAGGATCGATGGGGGACTTAACAGAAGAATATCAAAAAACAGGTGAAGTTAAATGGAAAATCAAAACTTTTATGAAGGCCGCATACTGGTAAATATGGCTGCATTTGTTATGCGCCAGGATGATTTAAAGCCGCTTCATGGAAATCTGGACTGGGAAAGGCTGTTCCGGGTTGCAGATTATAACAAAATTTCAAACCTGATCTATCTTGCAATCCTTGGAAATAATGAAAAAATGCCGGAACGGTGGAAAACACGCTTTTATGAGCGCTACAGCGATATTCTGAAATTCAACGAAAGCTGCACAGAAGGAGAACGGGAGATACTGGTCCTTCTGGAATTAAAAAAAATCCCGGTACTCGTCCTTTCCTCCAGCAGCCGCAGACAGCTGTATCCAAGAGAGGAAATGGCGGGGGAAAGCTCTCTGAAGCTTTTTTTTCTTGACCCGGAAGATTATCTTTTTGCAAAAGGCTATCTGGTCAATATAGGCTACGAAACGGATACTCTCTATCCGGGAGTGGGTGAAAAGATGCGTATACCAGGTCGCTTTTCTGTGGAGATCTATCATACCTTTCCTTTTAAAACCCAGGTATACCAGAGGGGGATGGAAAAGCTGCTCCAGCGTGCTTTCCTGAAAGAAAATGGTGACTACATTTATGAATGGAATGCCATAGACCAGCTAGTCTATCTTATGATCCAGTCTGCTTACCTATATGTAACAGGACATCTGCAGATACGCCATCTGGCAGACTTATATGTATTTTACAGAAAAGCAGCAGAAGAAGACCAGTTTCTGGAGCTTGAGAACCGGCTAAAGGAATTTAAAGTAAATATACTGGCGCAGAAGCTTCTGCATTTAAGCTATATGTGGTTTGGAACACGGGAAGAATGTGCCAGCATGGAGACAGAGGAAGAAGAACTCCAGGTATTTGATATACTGGAGAAAAATGTATTCTATGGCATGACGGGGAAATTTGGGCCGGAAACAGATGAACAGGCGCTGGATCTTAGATCAGACATATTGAAAGAAGAAGAGTGGGAAAACCGCATGGAAAAAAGAGCATTATTTTACCGGCGTCTGAGAGAGTTTTTTTCTCTCGTACGCCGGCAGCTGAAAGAGCTATATGATATTTTGTGTAGCAGATAAGAGTCATTTTATCAGTATTCACCCGTTTGCGGGTCATTAAGCTTATGGTCTATTTCTTCATATAAGAATTCAGTCCTTTTTCAATAGAGCGCAGTGAATCTGTATCAGATAATAAGGCATCCAGGTTGCTGCGTTCTGCTTCTGTCAATTCTTCCCGCAAAATAGAAATATGCTTCGGGGCATTTATAGCCAGGCTGACAGATCCATTGTCGCAGTCAAGTACAGTGATGCGTATGTCATTCCCGATCAGGATACTGTCATTTTTTTTACGTTTCAGTATCAGCATGGCTATTTATCTCCTTTTTAGTGTCCTGTTCCTTTATCTCTTTACCAAGAAGAGAACGTAAGGTATGGCGGTAATCATAGTCAGCGTTGGATAAGATCACCTGGATTCCTTTGCGGGTATCCGGATTAATGGCAAGAGGACATTTCAAGTTGACGGTTCCATCCAGATAATCCTTCTTTACAGCACATATGACATAATAGGATAATTCATCACTGGAATTTACTTCCAGAAAGGATAATTCTTCTGGTAGAAGAACCGGTGAATAAGAAGGAAAGAGTGCTGCTGCATCGATGAGAAAAAAGGCTACATAAGGTTCGTCTACAGACTGCAATATCAGCAGGGAACTGTCATCTTCCTCCATAGAGAGGGGAAGATAGTCATGGTACTGGGAAAAACCAAATAAACCATCTGGAAATACAACCAGCTCGTCTTTCGTATAATCCATCTCGCCGTAATATTTTGTATCAATCTTCATGATTGCATAAGCCTCCGGGGGTCAGTTTTTATATGGTAACATTAAGAGCAGGGGAATCCGGCTCTTTTTTTGGTGGAACATAATTGGGGGTGCCGGTATACACAAACTCTACTTTTGGATAAGAGGTTATGATGGTCATTTCCAGGGCTGGTACGTATTCCAGATTGCCAGATGCCACACGAAATTCAAATTCACCTCTCTGAAGGGTATACAGCCCATTATTGTCAGGGCTGCCAGAAAATGGATCACAAAAGCTGTTTCCTGATCCAGAGACGTTTGCTGTGCCATGTACTCTTTGGACAGTATCCTGGAGATCAAAAGCTTGTCTGATATCCTGGATACAGGTCATGCTTTCCGGAAAACTGATCCCGTAATTTTGAGCCTGGCGTGCTTTCAGGCGGTATTGGGAAATCGCCTGATGCTGTCTTGCTGCCAGCTGGTCCTTTGAAACCAGACTGGCATTTTGACGGAAACGGACAGATTCAAAAGGTTTAAAATTTGCTTCAATCACAGGTTTCATACATTTTCACCTTCTTCAGACCTGAAAATAGAAAGTTATTTTTTGCTTGTTTTTTGTAAACAATGTACCGGTATCATTTTATAAAATCAAAAAGAGATGACTGCATCAGGTTTGACCCCATTTTTAAAGCAGCAGAATAGGAGTACTGGTAAGAGAACATTTCTGTAATGGCCTCATAAGGATCAGCTCCGAGAATGTCTTTGTATTCCTCTGTCAGGTTGTCGCTTAAAGTATCAAGACGGGTTTTTGTAGTTTCTACCAGGGAATATTTATTGCCAAGGTCGCTGTAAACGGTGCTGATGGTATGCTCTGTATTAGCTGCATCTTTAAGTACACTGCCCATAGTATCTGTAAATTGATCAATGGTCGTAGTATCATTGATATAATTATCACAGGCCATAACCGAACGGCTCAGAAGTGCCACAGGAGTGGTTTCCAGGGCAGCTTTGACCGCTTTCTTTGCATCCGCATCAGACATGGCATTTAGGGAATCTGAAGTAAGCCCCGTAAGCATATTCAGTCCTCCGGTATAGGTATCTAAAAGAGACTGACGGTTGGAAATATCGCCATAACCGATATCTACCCGGCCTTGTTCTCTCATAGCTGTCACAAGGTTGTTCAGGTCATCATCGCTTAAATGATAACTGTAAGTATTGTTATTTTTGTCATAAGCCATGGTCATATTGACCGTCTTTGTGGTACCGTCTGAATACTTATGGGTATAAGTAAGGGTTTTTCCATCTCCGCTTAAAGAAAACGGAGCTGTTGTAATATCATTTCCTCCATAAACATAGAAATCCTGATACTGGCTGTTCAGATTGCTGACCATGCTCTGCACATCCTGAAGAAGAGCATCTCTTTTTGTCTGGACAGAAGTTTTTGAGCTGTTATGGGAGGAATCCAGCACATACTGCATGGAAGTCTTACTGTTGCTTAAAGTTTTCTGGATATCCCTTGCGCCCTGCTCCTGTTGGTACAGACGGTTTTTAATATCACCTAAAATAGAACTTTTACTCTTTGCATCCTGATATAAATGATCCATTTTCTTTCCCTGATAATAAGCAAGAGGATTATCAGCAGCTGTTTCATAAGCAGCGCCGGTAGAAACCTTGTTCATGCTTTTGTTCAGATTGCTTTGAAGATCATTTAAAGAAGAAGTATACCTGCGGTAAACAGATGAACGTACAACTCTCATAATTTATTAATCCTCCTTATATTTATGCACCAGTATTACTGATCAGGGTATTCAACACTTCATCAAGGGCAGTCATCAGACGGGAAGCAGCATTATAGGCTGAAACGTAGGCCATCATATTGGTTGCTTCTTCATCCAGGCTGACACCGGAAAGAGAGTCTCTGGAGTCCTGGATACTGTTTAAAACAGTTGTGCCCGTCTTTAATGCAGTCTGGTTGGAGCTGGAATCAGATGCCAGCTGGGTGGAAAGGTTATTCATATAATCAGCAAATGTTTTCCCGTTCAATTTCTTGGTATCCTTCATAGCTGCGATCATATCAAGGATTGTATCTGTGCGGTTGGTGCCGTCTGTAGAAATATGGATCGTTCCACTGGTCCAGCCTTTGCTGATACCGATATTTCCGGCTGTTATACCAGTTGTTGAGTCATCGGTGGAATTAGATAAAAGATTCTGATCCGTGTGGTTTTTGCCATTGTTTATGTCATTCATGGAATTTGCGAAAGTTAAAGCTAACTGATCCAGTTTTTCTGAGTAATACTGGTATCCACGGACATCATCCACAGCAGTAGATCCATTTATCACATTGCCGGTACCTGTTTTCTGGAGCATATCCAGGCTTGCCTGAAGAGAGCCGCCTTCAAAATGGATCCCTTTTAACTCTGCGTATACATCTGCAGCTGCCTGTCCATTCCCTTGATAGCTGGGGGCTTTTTCAAACTTGATGGAAATGTTTGTAGGATCAGAAACAGAAGCAGCTGTCTGGTGATCGCCTTTTAACATACTTAACTGACCGTAGTTTTTTGTGAGACCGTCAGCACCAAGGTCAGATCCGTTTACCAGGATCAGCTTCTGGCTCTTTCCCTGGGCATCAATATAATTCATGCTCACTTCCAGGTCATCAGGCCAATCCTTCTTGCCGATCACAGCACCATTTGCATCATAGTCATAGGCGTTATTCCCGGAATGGGCATCATCCTTGTAATATCTTGTTTCAACAGGAATATAACCGGAAAGCTCATCCAGAAGAAGATTTCGTTCATCCTGGAGTTCCAGGGAAGGATGACCGGCAACCTGGTTACGTTTGATCTGCACGTTCAGGTCGCCGATCTGGCGGAGGATGTCATTGATCTTCTGTACATCGCCCTGTTCACTGCTGCCTTCCCCTGTGAGCCTTTGAAATTCATTCTGTTCGGCCTGTGTGATCTGTCTGGATGCCTGGTTAAAAAGATTACATACAGACTGCATTTTAGTTCGCAGCTCACTTTCATAGATGGGATCGGATACCTTTGCAGGATCCTGCATGCTTGTAAGGGTAGACTGGACATCATCAAATGCCTTACGGATGCCGGAAATGGTTGTTTCGTCCAGTACCTTTGACAGGGAATTAAGGGCAGTCTGTAAACGATTGGTATAGCTGCAGTCAGCAGACTGGCTGCGGTACTGGATATCCAGATAAGGATCTCTGATCTGTGAGACCCGGTTCATGCTTACCCCAAAGCCTACTGCAGTTTCATTCCCATTAGAATAATGGGAAACAGGATTCGTATAATTAAGGCTGGATGCCTCTAACTGCTGCCTGGTATATCCGGCAGTATTCATATTTGACAAATTCTGTCCTGTAATATCCAGACGTTTCTGGTTGGCCTGGAGAGCGGACAGAGCGGTATTAAAACCGGAAAAAGTTGCTCTTACCATAAAATATTATTACCTCCAAAATATAAGTATCCTGCAGTCCCCACAGTTTTATCAGACATATTTGTCATAAACATGAGGATCGCTCTGCTTCGCACCGGAAAGGCGCTGTTCTAACTGTTTCATGCGGATCCGGATCAGACGGTCTGTGCCGCCTTTTATCTTTTTCAGCTTTTCAGCCTGGCTGGATAAACGTTCCAAGATCGGAGAGAGAAGTGCCACAGCCTCCTCGCTGTCCTCCTGCATCAAAATCTGGCGGAAAGTAAGCCCCTCAAGACCCGACCTGCGAAGAAGATCACTTCGTTTTTTATCTAGTCCGCGCAGCTGCAGTAAAAGCATGTTTTCATCATTTAAAAGAGATTCCAGCTGGTCAGGATGATCAGCTGAAACAACGGTTAGTTTATCAGCCTCAACCTGGCATAGCTGTTCTAATACAGTACACAGCTGTTCTAATACCGGGATCAGGCTTTCAGGCGCCCTCATAGATTATACATGGCCCTTGCAATGGCCATGGGATCCGGTTCGTAGGTTCCTTAGATCGGAAGAGCGTCGTGTAGGGAAA
>OOBM01001815.1_pt1 | contig 10381 bp, 6 predicted proteins | sample 1671581 | NCBI WGS metagenome assembly OOBM01 (sample SAMN06348171, study PRJEB24527) | human gut metagenome
TGAGTCTTTAACCAGAAAGCCAGCTTGATCATATCTGTTGCTGCATTGACACGTTTGTCAGCTATACCTTCTATGAATTTAATCCTGTTAACATCATAAGAAGGCTCCTGTGTCATTGAAATAACATAACCTGTCAGTTGCCTGTTTCCTTTGCCAAAAGGAACTCTTACCACACTGCCTATCTCTAATATGCCTTCTAGTTCAGGGGGTATTGCATACTGAAATGTTTTATCAAGCTGTTCATGTGATATATCAATTATAATATCAGCGTACATTTTTCTCCTTTAATTCATCAAGTACTTCAGCTATAAGCACTCTCTCATCCATTGGATACTTAACACCTTTTATTTCCTGATAATCTTCATGTCCCTTACCTGCAAGTACTATAATATCTCCTGGTTCTCCATGCTCAATAACATATTTTATAGCTTCTTTTCTATCTACTATATCAATATGTTTACCATCAGTTTTACTTATACCTGTCTTGATATCCTCCATAATAGCTTCTGGCTCCTCAAATCTTGGATTATCTGACGTTATTACAGTAAGATCTGCATATTTTCCTGATACTTCACCCATCTCAAACCTTCTCTCCCTTGAACGGTTTCCACCGCATCCAAAAAGACAGATAAGTCTGTGTGGATTGTATTCTTTTAATGTTTTAAGAATACTTTCAAGTGACATGGCGTTGTGTGCATAATCTATCATAAGTGTGAATTTATCAGAAACTTTTACAAGTTCTATTCTTCCCTTTACCTTTACATCCTTTAACACATTTTCAACTATATCCTTATCCACGTTAAAATGCCTTGTAACTGCTATTGCACATAACGAATTATATACTGAAAACATTCCAGGAAGTGATAATGCAACGTCCATATTGATAAGTCCCTGACACTTATATGTAAGGCCAATCTTTCCCGGTTCATGAAGCAGCTTAACATCCACAGCCCTTATGTCTGCTGCCTCTGACACTCCATAGCTTTCTGTCATACATATAGAATTCTTTAATATATCTTTCGTATGCTTATCATCAGCATTCACTATTCCTGTCCTGCATTGCTTAAAAAGTTTAGCCTTACATTCAAGATATTCTTCAAACGAAGCATGCTCATCAGGTCCTATATGGTCTGGTTCAAGATTAGTAAACACACCTATATCAAACATAATACCAGCTGTTCTATCAAGCTTAAGTCCCTGTGAAGAGACCTCCATAACCACAGCCTTGCAGCCTGCATCAACCATCTTACGGAATGTTTCATGGATCTGTAGAGACTCTGGCGTTGTATTACATGAAGGAATCGTTTCATCACCTATCACAGTTTCTATAGTTCCTATAAGACCTGTTTTTATTCCACATGCACATAAAACATTCTTGATCATATAAGTTGTAGTTGTCTTACCCTTTGTTCCAGTAATACCTATAGTGAACAGCTTCTTGTCAGGATTACCATAAAATGCAGCTGACATAAGTGCAAGTGCAAGTCTTGTGTTATCACATTCTATTAACGTAACATCACCAGATGGAACCTCATAATCAGAGCCCTTCTGTACAACTATGACAGCTGCCTTATCCTTAATCTGCCCTATATACTTATGTCCGTCACTCACTGCTCCTACAATACATACAAATATTCCACCATCTGTTACTTTTCTTGAATCTGATGCAATACCGGTAACATCTGTATCAACACTGCCCTTTAATAATGTATATTCAAACTTTTCTATTTCATTATCCGCACATATGTCCAATATATTCTTAAGCTGCATAATTAGTCCTCCCGATAAACATTCAACATCATATCTGCCAATTAGAATAATCCTGTTATTCTTTCTTCTTTTTCATCATAGTCTATACCTTCCGCTGCTGGTACCTTAGGTAAACCTGGCATAGTAAGCACCTTTCCTGTAAGCGCAACCACAAAGCCTGCACCTGCATCAACATATACCTCTCTTATATTGATAGTAAAGCCTTCTGGTCTTCCAAGCTTAGCCGCATCATCAGAAAGTGAATACTGTGTCTTAGCCATACATACTGGGAAGCTGCCAAATCCCATCTGTGTAATATGATCAAGCTCTTTTTTAGCCTTGGCATCATATGTTACACCATCAGCACCATATATTTCTTTTGCAATCTTTAATATTTTATCTTCAAGTGGAAGTTCATCCTCATATAATGGTTTAAAATCACTCTTCTTGTTTTCTAAAGTCTTAAGCACCTTATCAGCAAGCTCCTGTCCGCCTTCTCCGCCTTTAGCCCATACATTTGAGAGTGCGAACTCACATCCTAAATCTTCACAGTGTTTTTTAATGAATTCATATTCTTCCTGTGTATCTGTAATAAATGAATTCAATGTTACAATAACAGGTACTCCATACTTATGCACATTCTCGATATGCTTATCAAGGTTAACTATACCCTTCTTTAAGGCTTCCATATTTTCTTTTCCAAGTTCAGCCTTAGGAACACCACCATTATATTTTAATGCCTTAACTGTTGCTACAATAACTGTTGCCGCTGGTTTAAGTCCTGCTTTTCTACACTTTATATCAAAGAACTTCTCAGCTCCAAGATCAGCTCCGAAACCAGCCTCTGTAACTGCTACATCTGCAAGCTTCATAGCAAGCTTAGTTGCTCTTACTGAGTTACAGCCATGGGCTATGTTAGCAAATGGTCCTCCATGTACAAGCACTGGTGTACCTTCAAGTGTCTGTATCATATTAGGCTTTATAGCATCCTTTAAAAGGGCTGCCATAGCTCCTGTTGCCTTAAGATCAGATGCTGTTACTGGTTCTCCTGCATAATTATATGCAACTATTATCTTTGAAAGTCTTTCTTTTAAATCCTTCATATCTTCTGCAAGACATAATATAGCCATGATTTCTGATGCAACTGTTATAATAAAATGATCTTCCCTTACAACGCCATTTGGCTTATCACCAAGTCCTATAATGATATTTCTTAACGTTCTGTCATTCATATCCATACATCTTTTCCAGACAATACGCTTAGTATCTATGCCAAGTGCATTACCCTGATGGATGTGATTATCTAACATGGCTGCTAAAAGATTATTAGCTGATGTTATAGCATGGAAATCACCCGTAAAATGCAGATTAAGATCCTCCATTGGCACAGCCTGTGCATATCCGCCTCCTGCTGCTCCACCCTTTATGCCAAAACATGGTCCAAGTGATGGTTCTCTTAATGCAGCTATTGCATTAACTCCTCTCTGACATAAGGCTTCTGTAAGTCCAAGACTTATAGTAGTCTTTCCTTCACCTGCTGGAGTTGGATTGATAGCTGTTATAAGAACAAGCTTTCCATCTTCTTTGTTTTCAACCCTGTGTATAAGTTCATCAGATAACTTGGCCTTATATTTACCATACATTTCAAGCTCATCCTCTGTAACTCCTACCTTAGCCGCTACATCCTTAATATTTAATAATTTTGCTTCCTGTGCGATTTCGATATCACTCTTTACTGCCATGTCTTTATCCTTTCCGTGTCATATGTGACACCCACAAAGTATATGTTTTCTTTTTAGTTTATTTCTTTTGTGCTTATTATAGCATGTATTACTCTTTATTTACCCTGCACTCATGAACCTGCACTATTTATATAGGCCTCAAACTCTTCCTTATCCATAAGAACTTTTCTTGGCTTTGTTCCTATCTCAGGTCCTACTACACCTGCATCTGAAAGCTGATCCATGATTCTTCCTGCCCTGTTAAAGCCTATCTTAAACTGTCTTTGCAGCATACCTATAGAGCCTCTTTCTCTTTCTATAACAAACCTTCCTGCATCCTCAAACAGGGTATCTTTATCATCCTGCCTGTCAACAGCAGCACTATCTGATGTCTTTTGTGCAACAGTTTCTGCTATGCTCTCATCATATTGTGCTTCCTCTGTCATATTTTCCTTAAGAAAATCAACAACTCTTGATACTTCTTCATCTGATACAAAGGCTCCCTGCACTCTTATAGGCTTAGGAATGTTAGATGGGAAGTACAGCATATCTCCTTTACCAAGAAGTTTTTCAGCTCCATTCATATCCAGAATAGTTCTGGAATCAACACCTGATGATACCGAAAATGCGATCCTTGATGGAACATTAGCCTTGATAAGTCCCGTAATTACGTTAACGGATGGCCTCTGCGTTGCAATAACCATATGTATGCCCGCTGCCCTTGCAAGCTGTGCAAGCCTGCATATAGCATCTTCCACTTCTCCTGGTGCAACCATCATAAGATCCGCAAGTTCATCAACAATTATAACTATCTGAGGTAGTTTTTCAACAGGGGCCTCTCCTTCCTTAACATCCATCTTTCCGACTGCATCATTATATCCTTTAAGATTACGTACTCCCATATCAGCAAAAAGCTTATATCGTTTCGTCATCTCGTTGACTGCCCAGTTAAGTGCGCCTGCAGCCTTCTTAGGATCTGTGACAACAGGGAGAAGAAGATGTGGTATTCCGTTATATGTACTAAGCTCAACTACCTTAGGATCCACCATGATCATTTTAACTTCATCTGGTCTTGCTTTATATAAAATACTCATGATGATTGTATTTATACATACTGATTTACCTGAACCTGTTGCTCCTGCAATAAGAAGATGAGGCATTTTAGCTATATCTGCTACTATCGTCTTGCCAGCTATATCCTTTCCAGCTGCAAATGCAATCATAGATTGGTTATTCTTAAATGCTTCATTTTCAATAAGTTCTCTTAAATACACACTGCCGGCTTCCTTGTTAGGAACCTCAATACCAATAGCCGACTTACCTGGAATAGGAGCTTCTATTCTTATGTCAGCAGCTGCCAGACTTAGTTTAATATCATCTGCAAGCGAAACTATCTTACTCACCTTAACACCAAGCTCTGGTTTTAATTCATATCTTGTAACCGCAGGTCCACAGCTTATATCTGTTATATCTACCTTAACACCGAAATTCTGGAGTGTCTGCTTAAGCGTGATTGCTGTATTTCTGTTTTCGCGTTCAAGATTAGCAGATGATGACTTTGTGTTTCTGTTAAGCAGACTCACAGGTGGAAACTTATATTCCCTGACATGCCTTGCAGCTTCTGGCATAATATTGCTGGCAGTTTTTTGTGAAACAGCCTGCTTATTATGTTGTGTTCTTACTGCACTGCTTACTTCCTCATTATCATACGATGTTATATTCTCATCATGATTTATATCATCTGCTGTATCGCATATCTCTTCGGTATCATATGCATCTGCATCATTATATACATTTTTTTCATTATATATATTTCCTTCATCCGCTGTGTCATATATATCAGCATTGTATTCCTCCGATACCTCGGGATCATATTCTGTCAGTTCCTTCTCTTTTTTATCCGGATATTCTGTATCCTGTTCTTCATAATCGTCTTCTCTTGTACTTATTGTTTCATCATATGACATACCATGATCCAAAGCTGTATTATCGTTATCCTGCCTGTCACTATGCACTTCCCATATATCAGAAGTTCTGTTTATGTTGTTATGCTTTTCTGGTATGATCAGTGGATCATATATATCATCCATATACACATCATCATCATTGGCTACAGGCTGTATTTCATGTATATCTATATCCTGATTAGCTGTCTCTGGCTGTGTATCCTGTATTGTAAGATCTTTAGTCACTCCTCTTACAACATTATTCATACGTGCATTAGCCATAGCCTCTTCTTTAGCTTTTTTAGCTGCTATGATCTGCTCTTTTTTTTCTAATCTTCTTATTCTTGCCTGATGCTTTTCATTCTCTCTCATAGCACGATATTCTTCATCACTCATACCGCTGTCTTTCCTGCTCATTGAAGAATGTTCCATATATGCAGAATAATCTTCTCTTGCTTCTTTTACAAGCCTGTGTCCACCATTCCTTAGTCCACCTATAAATGATTTTTCTGTTATCAATATAACACATATTATTGCAAGAATAATCAAAATCACCATAGTTCCTGCCATACCAAGCGGACTTAGTATCTTACATAAAATCCCTCCAAACAGGCCACCGCCTGTTTTATGCTCTGAACAATATGTAAAATACGAACCAACGGAATCCCTGATATCTGGTTTGTTAGTCATTCTCTGCCATATTGCTGCTGTTATCACGGATAAGACATAAACTGCTGCAGCTTTAATACGCATGACACCTATTATGTCCTTGTTAGCAAGCATAAACAATATACTTCCTGCTACTATAAATGGAATTATATACGCAGCTATACCAAACAGCCCGAACATAAACCACTTAATTGACTGTCCTACCATACCAGCCATATTAAAATTACTTAATAATAAAATTATTGTACATGCAAATGCTAATAATAAGATTATCTCATCTCTTAATGCATTATTCTGTGGTTGTGGCTGCTGTGATGCAGTACCTGTACCCTTCTTTGTGGAACTCTTTTTTGACGGAGTTCTGCTGGCGTTTGATGTCCTTGTTCCAGTTGTTTTAGAAGTTTTACTCTTTGATGTTCTATTATTGCCTTGACTTCTGCTCTTCTTAGTGTTTGAAGCCATAATTTTCCAAATCCTCCATCATAATCTTATACACATCTCTAATCTAATGTGTTTTAATCTATAACTTATTTAGTATAACATTTCCATTATTTTAACGCAAGAAAGATGCCACATATACTAACGTACCCATACATCATGGATCATTGGTATGTGACATCTTTCTGTTCATAATTTCATGTAGTGTTTAAGAATCACTGCTTAGTCTTCATCATCACTGGCAGCCTCAGCAAAACCCTGACGCTTTCTTGCCATGTCATCACTTTCAAGATATTCATCATATGTTGTAATCTTATCAATAAGCTGTCCCGATGGAACTATCTCCATAATACGATTAGCTGTTGTCTGTATAAACTGATGGTCATGAGATGTGAAAAGTGCAACACCAGGGAACTTAATAAGTCCGTTGTTAAGTGCTGTAATTGATTCCATATCAAGATGATTAGTAGGATCATCAAATATAAGTACATTAGAACCCATAATCATCATCTTTGATATAAGACATCTTACCTTTTCTCCACCTGAAAGTACCTTAACTTTCTTAACACCATCATCACCAGCAAAAAGCATACGTCCAAGGAAACCTCTTACATATGTTGGATCTGGATCTGGTGAATACTGTGTAAGCCATTCAACTATAGTATCTTCTCTGTTAAACTCTGCTGCGCTGTCCTTAGGGAAATATGCCTGTGAAGTTGTAACACCCCACTTATAAGATCCTTCATCAGGCTCCATATTACCAGTAATAATGTTGAACAATGTTGTTGTTGCAAGCTCATTAGAACCAACAAATGCAATCTTATCTTCCCTGTTTACTATAAATGATATATTATCAAGAACCTTAACTCCATCTATCGTCTTAGATATACCTTCTACTGTAAGTACTTCATTACCAATCTCTCTTGATGGTCTGAAATCTATATATGGATACTTTCTACTTGATGGTCTTATCTCATCAAGTTCAATCTTCTCTAATGCTCTCTTACGCGATGTAGCCTGCTTAGACTTAGATGCATTAGCAGAGAATCTCTGGATAAAGTCCTGAAGTTCCTTAATCTTTTCTTCCTTTTTCTTGTTAGCTTCCTTCATCTGCTTAATGATGAGCTGACTTGATTCATACCAGAAATCATAGTTACCTGCATAAAGCTGAATCTTGGCATAATCAATATCTGCTATCTGTGTACATACTTTGTTAAGGAAATATCTGTCATGTGATACAACTATAACAGTATTCTCAAAGTTAATAAGGAACTCCTCAAGCCATGCTATAGCATCAAGATCAAGGTGGTTAGTAGGCTCATCAAGTAAAAGAATATCTGGATTACCAAAAAGTGCCTTAGCAAGAAGAACCTTAACCTTCTCACTACCATTAAGTTCTGACATATTCTTATAATGAAGATCTGTAGTAATGCCAAGTCCGTTAAGCAGCTGTGCAGCATCTGATTCTGCTTCCCATCCGTTCATATCAGCGAATTCTGCTTCAAGCTCACTTGCCTTATTACCATCCTCTTCTGTGAAATCTTCCTTGGCGTATATAGCCTCTTTTTCTTTCATTATTTCATAAAGTCTTGTATTACCCATAATAACTGTATCAAGAACTGTATAATCATCATATTTAAAGTGATCCTGTTCAAGGAAAGATAATCTCTGACCTGGTGTTATAGTTACATCTCCCTTACTTGGTTCAATCTGACCTGTAAGAATCTTTAAAAATGTTGACTTACCAGCACCATTGGCACCTATAAGTCCATAACAGTTTCCTTCTGTAAACTTAATATTTACATCTTCAAAAAGGGCCTTTTTACCTATACGAAGTGTTACGTTGTTTGCACTAATCATTAAATCATTCCTCCATTAATGGTTAACTTAACCAGTTCATTTATATTGTGGACTACCTTATTTATTCCTGGTAGTTATAATCATATCTGATTATATGGACATTAAGAGTAATTTTAACACTTATATTGTCTAAACATAATAAGCCACAATACTAAAACATAACAATTATATATGGTAAACGAATTAAAAGCAAGCACTAATAATATTATAAATATTTTACGACTCCATGCTAAAAATATCACTCGTTACACCAAGAAAAATATCCATCGCATATGCATAAGTTTTTTCATCAGCTGTATTAGAAGAATTCTTTATGGCAACTGCATCTGAAAGCCAGCTGCATCTTGATGGATATGCTTCATCTGGCATATTATTAACAACATATACCTTTATTAACCCCTTCTTATGAAGCTTTCTGGCAAGTTCAATATAATAAAGAGCACTTACGCTTAAAAACAGTTCATCCGATACAACCATTACTATATATCTATGCTTTATAAATAACTTCTTTGTTTCTTCAATGCTAAGATCCCATATATCATCTGTCACATTCTGTCCTTTGTAAACATTGCATACATCCATCCCCATACTATCAAGATGTTCCATAAGACTATCCACCTCAGCCCATCTCTTTTGTAAATTAAATAATAACAAAAAAACACCTCCCAATAATAAAATATAAGCCCTGCACTCCGCCGTGCATGTCCAAGTTAGCTCCGCTCACTTGGACTGTCGGGCTTTCGCCCTATCAGACTTAATTCTAAACCAGAACTTTGTGCAAGCACAGTTCTGGTTTAGAATTTAGTCTGGCACGGCTCAATGCTTACGCACATTGTAGCACATTTTTTTGGGGATTATTGGGGGATGTTGTATGTTGTTGTTGTTTTGTTGTAATCCGTTAGATTTTTGCTGTCATGTAAATATTTTTTGATATATTTTATGTCAGTATAATAATTATGCTGTTATTGTAGTTCCAGTTTTACCTGCAAGTCCTTCCTTTGCTTTTTCAAGGTTGGCTATAACTGCTTTTCTATCAGAATCTGCTGTAACAAATCTTATAGATGCATCTACCTTAGGGAATGTTGTTTTAGCTGGGAAATGTCCAGCCTTAATGTACTGATGAAGCTCTGTTGCTGTCACTTTATCAAACTCTTTCTCATCTGCTGTCCCTTTACCTATTGTTAATCTATCATAAGCTGTAAGGAAAAGAAGTGTTTCAGCTCCTACAAGTTCAGCTAACTTAGCAGCTGTATAATCTTTTTCTATGATAGCTGACGCTCCCTTAAGATGAGAACCCTGCTGTAACACTGGAATTCCACCACCACCTGCAGCTATAACCACCTGGTCAGCATCAAGAAGTGCCTTAACTGCATCTATTTCATATATATCTATAGGCATAGGTGATGCAATGATTCTTCTGAACTTTCCTGGTTCTTCTTCTATTACGTAATTGCCTTTATCTTCCTCAGCCTCGGCCTCAGCCTTTGTCATATATCTTCCTATTATCTTAGATGGCTCAGAAAATGCTATATCAAAAGGATCAACTCTTACCTGTGTAATTATAGTAGAAACCGTCTTATATATACCTCTGTTAAGAAGTTCTTCCCTTATGGCATTCTGAAGATCATATCCTATATATCCTTCACTCATAGCTCCACATACTGACATAGGTGCAACTGTTCTGTCTTCTGGCTCAAGTCTTGCAAACTCTGTCATAGCAGTCTGAATCATGCCAATCTGTGGTCCATTACTATGTGTAATAACTACCTGATACTTTGCCTCTACAAGATCAGCAACAGCTTTTGCTGCTTTTTTTACATTAGTCTGCTGTTCTGGAAATGTAACTCCAAATGAATTTCTTCCCAAAGCAACTACTATTCTTTTCTTTTCCATATCACAAACCTCTCAATTCTTCACGATATTCACATAAAACCTTCAAAAATAAAACCAGATCGGAAGAGCGTCGTGTAGGGAAAGAGTGTAGATCTCGGTGGTCGC
>OOBM01001816.1_pt1 | contig 10373 bp, 5 predicted proteins | sample 1671581 | NCBI WGS metagenome assembly OOBM01 (sample SAMN06348171, study PRJEB24527) | human gut metagenome
TGGCAATGCCCTGCTCGGTGGTCAGCAGAGAGGCACCCAGCCAGCAGCCATAGAAGGGCGCGGTGCGGATGGCACTCAGGCGGTAAGCGGGCTTGCCGAAATCCTCATCGTTCTGCTTGTCGTACAGCTCATTGTAGCGCTCCACGGTAGCAAGGAAGGTGTCCTTGGCAGCACCGGTAAAGCCCATCTTGTCGGCCAGCTCGTCCAGCGTATCGCACTTGAACAATGCACCGGCCTCAATAGCCTCGTCCATCTTACCCTGAATGTACTTCTCGCCGCCGTTGCGGGTCTGGGCAGAGCAGCCGATGGTGTGGAAACGTTTTGAGTCCTCCAGAATGTTGGCATCGCAGATCTGTGCGTAGACGCGGCCCGGCTGGTGGGCGGCAGCGTAGACGATATCGTTGTAGGGGCAGCTCTCGTTGGCAAAGCGCTCGCCGTTGCGGTTCACCTTCAGGAAGGGCTGGGTACCGGGGTTGTACTGGCGGATCTTGCCGGGGAAGGCCTTGCCGCCAAAGGCGGAGTCGCTGTCCACATAGCCGCCATCCACGCCGGGGGCAACAACGCCGCGGTCAAACAGCATGGGAGCGGCTTCCTTGTCCAGATTGGCACCGGCCCACACAGCAGCGCGGATGCCGTAGCCCTTGTCGGCGGGGGAGTAGGAGCAGGCGGTGGTCACGCTGGTGCCAAGCGGGTCCAGCTGCTCCATCATGTAGGGGTTGCCGGGGAAACCGCCGCAGGCCAGCAGCACGCCCTTGTTGGCGTTGTAGCGGATAAAGTGGTCATCTTCGGTGCTCTGGGCGATGATGCCGGTAATGCGGCCCTCGCTGTTCTTTTCCAGCTTGGCCAGACTGGTCTTGAAGTCCACATCGTAGCCCAGCTCCTGAATGTACTGCAGCAGCAGCTCGTTGCGGGCCAGACCAGATGCGCTTTCGCTGGCCATGTAGTTATGCTCCTGCACAGGGAAGAGGTAGTCGGTATTGTGCTCAGCATTCTCTGTGGGCCATGCAGCCTCGCTGCCGGAGGTGAAATCGCACACCCAGCCGTACTTATCTTCCAGAATGCTGCGCATGAAGTCGTGCATAGCGGCAGACTCATTGATCCAGGTCTTGACGACGCGCTGGTCACACTTACCGGAGGCGTAGCGGGAGATCTCGCTCAGCAGCTTGGCGCGGTCGGCGGGCTTTTCACCGGCCTCCTTGGCGGCAGCGGAGTCGATAGCGCCGTACCAGTGGCGGGTGTCCTGTACGTTGGCGTTCTGCTCAATAACGCGGAAATTCAGGCCGTTCGCAGCTGCATAGGCGGCAGCAAACATACCGCCGTTGCCTGCACCCACAATGAGGATGTCGGTGTCCACGGTCTCAGTGATGGCAGTCTCGTCGATATCAGGCTCTTTGCCCAGCCAGTCGTTTGCGTCGCCTGTGGGCAGCTGCACGCTGGACACCACGGCCTCACCCTTTGCCTGTGCGTAGCAGCTCTTGGCAGCCTTCATCACGGCATCGGAGGTGATGGTAGAGCCGGAAACGCCGTCGATCTCGGCAGAACCGGCAGCCATCAGCTGCTCACGCAGCTCATCGGCAGCGGCAGCACCGAAAGAAGCGGTCTCGCCGGAGGTGTCCACCACCACGTCGGTGACAGCGCTGTCAGAGAAGGTCATGGTGACCTTGACGGTGGAGGAGATGCCCTCGGCGGTGCCCTCGTAGGTGCCGGGGATGTACTGACCGGCAGCACCGGAGGCAGTGGAGCTGGAGGCGGAATTGCAGGCAGCCAGTGCGCCGGCAGTGACACCGCTCATGGCGGCGGCAGCGGCGATCTTCAGAAAGCCCTTGCGGGAAATCTTGTTCATAGGTACGCTCTCTTTCTCTTTTCTCTTCTTATCGTGCAGCAGGGTAAAAACCACTTTGCTGAATCTTTAACAATTGTAGCGTAGAGTGACGCACTTTACAATTCAATTATGTTATATTATAATTTAGGAAATCCTAATGTAAGAAAGCGAGGATGCGCAGATGAACCAGAGTGCACTGGAAGGATTTGTGAAGATCGTAGAGATGGACAGTTTTTCGGCAGCAGCAGAGGCACTGTATCTTTCGCAGTCGGCGCTTTCGCAGCAGATCCGCACGCTGGAAGGGCAATTGCAGTTTGAACTGTTTCAGCATGTACCGCGCCGGGTGATCCTGACCCCGGCAGGCCGGGACTTTTACCCCAAGGCAAAGCAGTTGACGGCCTTGTATCAGGAGGCAGTGCGCCATGCCCGTGCGGTACAGCAGCAGGAAAATCCGCCGGAACGGCATCTGGTCATTGCATGGAGCCATGAGGCCATGCGGATGTTCGGGTACGACCTGTTTTCTCTGACGAACGAGCTGTGTCTGCAATACACGTCTATTATGATGCAGTGCGCCAGTCGCAGCGAGGTCTGGCGCAGCCTGAAAAAAGGGGACGCGGACCTTTCTTTCCAGTTGGAAAGTGCGGAATTTTACGCGCAGGGGTTCACTTTCATCCCGCTGCTTTATGTGCCGGAGCTGTGCATTCCCATCCACCCGCCCGCCGATATGCCGGTGGGCAGGCTGAGTCTGGAGCAGGCGCTGCAATACCGCTGGCTGCCCGTCAAAGAGATGTACCAGACCGTCTACGAGACCAGCCTGCTGCAGGAGGGGCTGGAGCGCGGAGTGAACTTTACGCCGGTGGGCGGCATCCGCAGCGCATCCTATGGGGATCCGGCGCTCAAGATGGTTCCTGCAGTCTATTACCGCAGACCGGATCTCAGCTTTGCGCGGGTACTGGACTGGGGCAGGGGACACCGGTTTGGCATCGTGCTGGGACAAAAGCGCGAGGACCCGGTGGTAATGGCCTATGTCCGCGCTTTGCAGCAGCTGCTGCCGTCCCTCTCGGAAAAGCTGTTCGGCCTGAAGCTGGAACCGGTGGAGGAATAAAGAAAAAAGAAAACCCTCTCAGGCGTATTCGCGCCAGCTCTCCCGAAGGGAGAGCTCTATTGCAGCTGATCGGTAACTGCTGAAAAGCTCCCCCTCTCGGGGGAGTTGGCATCGCGTAGCGATGACTGAGAGGGTAAACAAATAGCACCTGCTGCCTTCGGAAAGGAAGGCGGCAGGTGCTATTTTTGTGCTTATACTGCGATGGCGGCTGCTTTACTCCACCACGTCCTCGAACTGGCTGTTGTACAGGTCGGCGTAGAAGCCGCCAGCTTCGATCAGCTGGTCGTGGGTGCCCTGCTCCACAATGTCGCCATCTCGCATCACAAGGATGAGGTCGGCGTCCCGGATGGTGGAAAGACGGTGTGCGATCACAAAGCTGGTGCGGCCCTCCATCAGGCGGTCCATGGCGGTTTGGATGCGCTGCTCGGTACGGGTATCCACGCTGCTGGTGGCCTCGTCCAAAATCAGGATGCGGTTATCTGCCAGAATGGTGCGGGCGATGGTGAGCAGCTGCTTCTGGCCCTGACTCACGTTGGAAGCGTCCTCGTTCAGCTCCATCTGGTAGCCGCCGGGCAGGGTGCGGATGAAGTGGTCGGCGTTGGCAGCCTTGGCGGCGGCGATCACTTCTTCGTCGGTAGCATCCAGACGGCCATAGCGGATGTTCTCCATGATGGTGCCCTTGAACAGCCATGTGTCCTGCAGCACCATGCCGAAGCCCTCGCGCAGAGCGCTGCGGTCAAAGTCACGCACATCGTGGCCATTCAGGGTGATGGAACCGGAATCCACATCATAGAAGCGCATGAGCAGCTTGACCATGGTAGTTTTGCCCGCGCCGGTAGGGCCGACGATAGCCACCTTCTGGCCGGGCTTGACCTCACAGCTGAAATCGCGGATGACGGTCTTGTCCGGGGTGTAGCCGAAGCGGACATGGCTGAATGTCACCTGACCGTTGATGCAGCCGGGGTCGGCCCGGCGGGCCGGGTCTGCCTGCTGATCCTCTTCCGGCTCGTTCAGAAACTCGAACACCCGCTCAGCGGCAGCGGCCATGCTCTGCAGCATGTTGGACACCTGAGAAAGCTGCTGGATGGGCTGGGTGAAGTTCTTGACGTACTGGATGAAGGCCTGAATGTCACCGATGGTAATGGTGCCGTTTGCCGCAAAAATGCTGCCCACGATGGCCACTGCCACGTAGCCCAGATTGCCCACAAAGTTCATAATGGGCATCATCAGGCCGGAGAGAAACTGGCTCTTCCATGCGGATTCGTACAGCTTGTCGTTGGCGGCGTTGAAGTCGTTCAGCACCACGGCCTCGCGGTTGAAGGCCTTGACCACGTTGTGGCCGGAGTAGATCTCTTCCACCTGGCCGTTCACCACGCCCAGGGTGGCCTGCTGGGCCTTGAAGTACTTCTGGCTGAACCTGACCACCAGCAGCACCAAGGCCAGCGACACCGGCAGGATCAGCAGGGCAATGAGGGTCATGCGGGGGCTGATGGATAGCATCATGATCAGCACACCGATCATGGTGGTCACGCTGGTGATGAGCTGGGTAATGCTCTGGTTCAGGCTCTGGCCCAGGGTGTCCACGTCGTTGGTGATGCGGGACAGCACCTCGCCCACGGTGCGCTTTTCAAAGTAGGCCAGGGGCAGGCGGTCGATCTTCTGGCTGATCCGGCGGCGGAAGTCGTAGCAGACTTTCTGGGAAAGGCCGGTCATCAGCCAGCCCTGGATAAAGCTGAAGGCGCTGCTCAGCAGGTACATGCCCAGCAAAAACAGCAGCACCCGGCCAATATACACAAAGTCGATGCTGCCGGTGCCCCGCAGCTTGGCGATCCAGCCAGTGGCAAGGGCCGTGGTGGCTTTGGCCAGCACCTTGGGGCCGGCAATGTTGAAGATGGTGGACAGAATGGCAAAGACAATGGCCGTGATGAGCGGCAGTTTGTAGTGGCTCATGGTCTGGAGGAGCTGCCGCAGCGTGCCCTTGAAGTCCTTGGCGCGCTCGGTGGTCATGCGTCCGGGTCTTGGCATATCACACACCCTCCTTTTCCGGATTCAGTGGTTCAAGGTCCAGTTCCTTCTGGCTCAGCTGGCTGCGGGCGATCTCCTGATATTCGGGGCAGCTGACCATCAGCTGGGCGTGGGTGCCCTTGCCCACCAGACGGCCCTCGTCCAGCACCAGGATCTGGTTTGCGTGCAGCACGGTGGAGATGCGCTGTGCCACGATGATGACGGTGGCGTTGTCGGTCTGGGCCTTCAGAGCCCGGCGCAGGGCCACGTCGGTCTTGTAGTCCAGGGCCGAGAAACTGTCGTCGAACAGATAAATTTTCGGGTCCTTGGCAATGGCACGGGCGATGGACAGGCGCTGCTTCTGGCCGCCGGACACGTTGGAACCGCCCTGTGCGATGGGGCTTGCGTAGCCCTCCGGCTTTGCGTCGATGAACTCAGCGGCCTGTGCGATGGCAGCGGCCTTTTTCACGGCGGCGTCGGTGATGTGGTCCCCGCCGAACTTCAGGTTGCTGTCGATGGTGCCGCTGAACAGCACGCCCTTCTGGGGCACATAGCCCAGCAGGTCGTGCAGCTGTGCCTGCGGCATATTGCGCACATCGATGCCATCCACGGTCACGCTGCCGCCGGTGACATCATAAAAGCGGGGGATGAGGTTGAGCAGGGTAGATTTGCCGCAGCCGGTAGAGCCGATGATGGCGGTGGTCTCGCCGGGCTTTGCGGTAAAGCTGATGTGCTCCAGCGCATCGCTGTCCGCACCCGGGAAGCGGAAGCTCACATCGTGGAACTCTACCTCACCCTGCCAGTTTTCGTGCTCCTGCGTGGGCTTTGCAGCAGCTTCGTCCGGGTCGTTGATGGTGGCCCTGGTGCGGATCACCTCGTCGATGCGCTCCGCAGCCACACCGGCGCGGGGCAGCATGACGGCCACCATGGCCAGCATCAGGAAGGACATGACGATCTGCATGGTGTAGGTGATGAATGCGATCATCTCGCCCACCTGCATGGTGCCGTTGTCCATGGCCTTGCCACCGAACCAGACGATCAGCAGGCTGGTGCCGTTCATGATGAGGGTCATAAAGGGCATCATGGCAACCATGGCGCGGTTGGTGAACAGCTGGGTGCTCATCAGGTCTTTGTTGGCCTTGTCGAAGCGCTCCTCCTCAAACTTTTCACGGCTGAAGGCACGCACCGGCATGATGCCGGTCAGAATCTCGCGGCTGACGAGGTTCAACCGGTCCACCAGCTTCTGCATGATCTTGAACTTGGGCATGGCCACACTCATCAGGAAGAGGATGAGCAGCAGCAGAACGGCCACATCCAGCACGATGATCCAGGAAAGGCCGGTGCTGCTGTTCAGCACATGCAGCACGCCGCCAATGCCCAGAATGGGCGCATAGGCCACCATGCGCAGCAGCATGACGCAGACGAACTGCACCTGCTGGATGTCGTTGGTGGTGCGGGTGATGAGAGATGCGGTGGAAAAATTCTCGATCTCTGCATTGGAGAACCCGATGACGCTGGCAAAGGTCTCCCGGCGCAGGTCGCGGCCAATGGCGGCGGACACACGAGAGGCGAGGAAGCCCACCGCAATGGACACAGCCACCATCAGCAAAGTCAGGCCCAGCATCTGGCCGCCTACGCGGTAAAGATAGCGCATCTGCACATCGTGGGCAATGCCCTGAGCCTCGTATTCCAGCTGCACCAGAAGCATGGACTGGCTTTTGAGGCTCTCCATCAGGGTATCATCCAGACTGGCAAAAGCACCGGCCAGCTGCTGCTGGACAGCTTCGCGGGTGAAGCCGGGCATCTGGCTCATAGCGGCAAACTGGGCGCATACGGTGTCCAGATCTTCGGCAGTGGGGGTGACGGTCTCGCTATCCGTGGTGGTGCTCTCAGAGGATGCCGCCTGCATGTCAGCAAGACCGGTCATGCCCATGGTGTCCTGCCCGGCGGGGGCGTTCGCTGCCTGCGCGGCGGCCATATACAGCACGATGTCCGGCGTGGTGACGGCATCCTCCAGCGCGGTGCGCTCGTCATCGGTCAGGTCGGTGCGCAGCTTCAGCACGCCGTCGTCCTGAAGATAATACCCGTAGGCGTTCTGGAGCGCATCAGCGTCCTCTTCGCTCATCAAAAGCGTGAGGGCATCCAGCGTGCTCTGGCGTATCGTTTCCGGCAGGGGGCTTTCAATGCCGCCCTGCTGGATGCCGGTGTCCACGATCCTGCTGGTGTAGTCCGGCAGCGAAAGATCGCAGTACGCCTGCACGAACAGCAGCGCGAACACCACAAGACAGACGGCCCAGTGCCGGGCCAGCTGCTTGAAAATTTTCGTCATAGTTCGGTTCTCCCTTCGTTGTTTTTTGCTTCACGGGAAGCGTTTTCCGCAAGGATGGCGTCCATCAGTGCGCCGCGCAAAGTATTCATCTGCTGCACCTGCTCCGGTGTCAGCCGGGCCATCACGCAGGCAAAATAATCGCTGAGGGCATCCTCACACCGGGCACAGGCGGCATAGCCCTCCGGCGTGATGCGCACCAGCGTTTTGCGCCGGTCAGCCGGGTCCGCTTCGCGCAGAACAAGGCCGTCCTGTTCCAGCTGGCGCAGGCTGCGGCTGATGGCCGGCAGCGGCTGGTGTGCCTCCCGGGCAAAATCGGAAACATACACCGCTCCGTTCTGCCCGCGGGTACTGATCGTGTGAGCCAGACCCTCCAGCATGGGAAAGTGGCACTTGGGACAGCCCCGCAGAGCCGCCTTCATGCCGGCCCGGGACGCCTTGCTCAGCCGTCCGAAAAAATGGCACAGGCCGTGAAAGCTCGCCGCGGCTTCGGTCTCGTTCAACATTCTATCCCTCCTCATTGCAAAATGCTTAACAGCTGTTAACTATTAACGCCTGACAATAATATTCCTCCGGCACCCAGAATGCAAGGGCAGTTTAGGATAATTTTAAAAAAGTTCACAAAAAGGGGAGAACGGCAGAAAGCCTGAACCGCCCGGCAGCTGCATAAATAGAATAAGAAACGTTTCTGCGGGAGGGGCGGCGGCAGTGGAACAGAACCTGACAAGAATTTTTACACTTTTTGGCGGCTTGGCACTGTTTTTATACGGCATGGATGCGCTCAGCCACAGTCTGGAAACAGCGGCAGGCAGCCGCCTGAAAAGCCTGCTGGCCGCTGTGACCGGCAGCCCGGTGCGGGGCGTGCTGGCGGGGGCTGCGGTCACGGCGGTGCTGCAAAGCAGCTCGGCAGTCACGGTGATGGTGCTGGGCTTTGTAAGTGCGGGCCTGCTGACCCTGCGGCAGGCGGTCCCGGTGATCTTTGGCTGCAACATCGGAACCACCATTACCGCACAGCTGCTGGCCTTCCGGCTGGAAGATGTGCGCGGCCTTGTGCTGCTGGCCGGGCTGCTGCTCTGCTTTGCCTGTGCAGGGCGGAAGGCCCGGGCCATTGGCCGGGCGGTGTTCGCCTTTGGCCTGCTGTTCGAGGGCATTGCCGATATGGGCACTGCCATGGAACCGCTGGCGCAAAGCCCGGTGTTCGTGCACTGGCTGGGTCGGGTGCGGCAGCACCCATGGCTGGGGCTGCTGGCGGGGCTTGGCATGACCCTGACAGTGCAGAGCAGCTCGGCTACCATTGCCTTGCTGCAGAACTTTGCAGCTCGCCCCGGGCTGGACGGCAGCAGTCTGTTGGGTCTTGCTGGTGCGCTGCCGGTGCTGCTGGGCGATAACATCGGCACCACCATCACGGCAGTGCTGGCATCCTTGAGCGCAAACCGGGACGCAAAGCGGGTGGCTGCGGCCCATGCAGTGTTCAATCTGACCGGCGCGGCGGTATTCTGCGCCGGTCTGCCGTTGTATGTGCGGCTGACGGCTGCACTTTCGCCCAAAGGGCCGGAGCTTGCCGTGATCGCCCGGCAGATCGCGAATGCGCACACCTTGTTCAATGTGGTGTGCACGCTGGTGTGGCTGCCGCTGACCCCACTGATGGTGCGGTTTGTGTGCCGCCTTGTGCCGGACCGGGCAGTGCGGTAAGTTTTTACTGGACAAACATACCAATTGCGCATATACTGAAAGGGATGAAACCTACTGCGGAATAAAAAGGAAACATTGCTATGCGACAGAAAATCGGAAGAGTGTGTATGGTGCTGGGCGCGCTGCTGATCCTTGCGGCAGCAGCCCTGCTGGCCTATAACAAGTGGGATGCATCCCGTGCAGACAAGGCCTCGCAGGAGGTGCTGGGCGAGCTGGAGCAGACCCTGAACGCTGCCATTGAGGAAAAGGCAAAATCGGATACCGTGGCGCTGCAGCCGGAGCTGGACCCCACGCAGGAAATGACCGTGACCGAACTGAACGGCTGGGATTACATCGGCTATCTGTCCATTCCGTCCATCGGGCTGGAACTGCCGGTGATGAGCCAGTGGAGCTATGCGGGTCTGAAAATCGCACCGGGCCGTTACTCCGGTTCCACCTATGCGGATAACATGGTGGTCTGCGCCCACAACTATGCAAAGCATTTCAGCCCCATCAAGTGGTTGACCGAGGGCGCGCAGGTCTATTTTACGGATATGGACGGTATGCGCTGGACCTACGAGGTCTCCTATGTGGAAAACCTGCAGCCCACGCAAATTGAGGAAATGACCGAAAAGACGGAGGAGTCCGATGAATGGGATCTGACCCTCTTTACCTGCACCACAGGCGGCAGCGCCCGGTGCGCTGTGCGGTGCGTGCGGACGGGCTACCCGGCGCTCACAACGGAGACCGCAGAATAAGATGCAAAAAATCCCCTGTGCACTGGCACAGGGGATTTTTCATATCCGGTATTCAGTGGGCGGTGCCCACCTTCACAGGGGATTACTTGCTCTGAATGTACTCGTCAATGGCCTTTGCAGCAGCCTTGCCTGCGCCCATGGCCTTGATGACGGTGGCTGCGCCGGTCACGGCATCGCCGCCGGCGTACACACCATCGCGGCTGGTTTTGCCGTCGTCGCCGTCGGTAACGATGCAGCCGTGCTTGTTGGTTTCCAGACCCGGGGTGGTGGAGCGGATCAGCGGGTTGGGGCTGGTGCCCAGACTCATAATGACCGTGTCCACATCCAGCTCGAACTCGCTGCCCTTCTTTTCGATGGGGCGGCGGCGGCCGGAAGCATCCGGCTCGCCCAGCTCCATCTCAATGCAGGTGATGGACTTGACAAAGCCCTCGTCGTTGGCGTGGATCTCCACAGGGTTGCACAGGGTCTTGAAGATGATGCCCTCTTCCTCGGCGTGCTCCACCTCTTCCTTACGGGCGGGCAGCTCAGCCATGCCGCGGCGGTAGACGATGTACACGGTCTCGGCACCCAGACGCAGGGCGCTGCGGGCAGCGTCCATAGCCACGTTGCCGCCGCCCACAACGGCGACCTTTTTGCCGGTGCGGATGGGGGTCTTGCTGGTGGGCAGATAAGCCTTCATCAGGTTGG
>OOBM01001836.1_pt1 | contig 10258 bp, 7 predicted proteins | sample 1671581 | NCBI WGS metagenome assembly OOBM01 (sample SAMN06348171, study PRJEB24527) | human gut metagenome
CTATATCAACATTATCAAGTCCCTTATCTATAAGAAGCTTCTTTACTTCCTTTACCTTCTGTATAGACTCTGGGATGAACTTCTGACCTCCAAAACCAGGATGTACACTCATAACAAGCACCATATCAACCATTGAAAGATAAGGCTCTATAGCCTTTACAGGTGTTTCTGGATTAAGTGTAATAGCTGGTTTTATATTATATTCCTTAATCTTTTTAAGCGTTGCTGCTACATCCTGACACGCTTCAACATGAACTGTAATTATATCAGCTCCACACTTTACGAACTCCTCTATATATCTTATAGGCTCATCAATCATAAGATGTACATCAAACACCTTATCTGTACATTCTCTTATTGATTTAATGACTGGATTTCCGAATGAAAAGCTTGGAACAAAACTTCCATCCATAACATCAAGATGAATATAATCAGCTCCTGCTTTATCCACAGTTTTTATATCCTTTTCAAGATTCTTGAAATCTGCTGCCAGTAACGATGGCGATAATAACATCATAATATATTTCCTCACTAATACTTCTTCTGATTCTTAATCTCTTCATATAGCTCTACATAGCTTGTATATCGGCGGCGGCTTATAACACCCTTTTCAACTGCCATTTTCACAGCACAATCCGGCTCGTTTATATGCACACAGCCATTAAAACGGCAAGTGCCTTCATATTCATCAAACTCGTTGAAATAAAACCTCACCTGTTCCTTTTCAAGCTCCGGAAGGTTAAGTGATGTAAACCCAGGAGTATCACATATATATGTGCTTCCTGTTACGTTAAATATTTCAGAGTGCCTCGTTGTATGACGCCCTCGTCCTATTCTGCTGACATCTCCTGTCTTACTTATCTCTCCTTCTTCCTTCCTGTCTGGAAGAATAATGTTAGTAAGAGAAGATTTACCAACTCCTGACGGACCTGCCAGTATAGTTGTCTTATCTTTAAGAGTATCTATCAGAATATCTATGCCCGTGTTATCGTAGGCACTTATAAATATAACCTTACAGCCACATTTTTCATATATTTTTCTTAACTCTTCTATATCCTTTTCTTCAACAAGATCTGTCTTGTTAAATACAACAACAGTAGGAACATCCTGATAATCCATCATAAGTATGAATCTGTCTAAAAGATTATAGTTAGGTTCTGGAGATTTTACAGCAAATATGACCATAGCCTGATCTATATTAGCCGAAGCTGGTCTTATAAGTTCGTTTTTTCTTTCAAGAATATCACTTATATTTCCCTTTTTATTATCCTCATCAATAACGTCTATTAAAACATTATCACCTACTAAAGGTTTTATCTTTTTGTTTCTGAATATTCCTTTTGCTTTACATTCATATATACCGCAGGCTTCTACATGCACATAGTAGAAGCCTGCTATTCCCTTGATTATCTTTCCCTGCATATTATGCCGTTTCCATTAATTAGAACTATTGTTTGAATTGCCATTATTGCTTTTGTTATTAGCAGCTGTTGTTGTCTGCTGTGCTGTCTGCTGATAATGGCTTACATATATAGTAATAGTTGTTCCTGATGGTACAGAATCGCCTGCTGAATAAGGTGTCTGTGATGTAACTGTTCCATATTCTGCCTTAGATGATGTTTCATACTTGACTGTAACCTTAAGATTAGCAGAATCAAGTGTCTGGCTTGCAAGACTTTCTGACATTCCAAGTACATTAGGAACTGATACATTAGTTACCTTCTTTCCACGGCTTACATGTATAGTTACTGTAGAACCTTCTGCTACTGAACCTGAAGGACTATATTTTATAACATTACCAGCTTCAACTGAATCACTATACTGATAATCTACAGAAGCCACAAGATTAGCTGCTTCAATAGCTTCCTTAGCTTCCTGCTCTGACTTTCCCTTTACGTTAGGCACTGTCACTTCTTTGTTTTCTTTACCTGTACTTATAGTAAGTACTATCTGTGAATTCTTTTCTACCTTTGAACCGCCTACATTGCCCTGGCTTATAACACAATCCTCTGCAACCGTATCAGAGCTTTGTGTAACAGCCTTATATCCAAGCCCAAGCTTGTTAAGTGCCTTGATAGCATCCTCCTTTGTCATACCAACAACTTTCGGAACTTCTACCATATCTGATGAATTGTTATTAGCTGTATTAACAGTTGTTGCTTCTACTGAGGTTTTATTATTTTTTGCTGTATTTTTGCCATTTCCTACAAGCTTGATAACTACAAATATAGTTATCATAAGTATAATAACTGCAATACCGATACCTATGCATTTCATGACAAGCTCAAGCTTATCATTTCTCTCATCATCTATATCTTCATCCTTATCTGAATCATTCTCAAGAAGTTCATCATCTGTATCATCGTTATCATCATCCAAATCATGTCCTGCACTTTCAGTAAGAAGTTCATCATCATCTGGATTATATTCTTCTTCATTCTTCTTTAATACACTATCATATGCAGAACCCATTCTGACAAAATCTTCATCTGGCATAACAAGTGACTTTTTAAGGTCAACTATCAGTTCTGCTGCTGACTGATATCTTCTATCTGTCTTTTTCTGCGTACACTTAAGCACAATCTTATCTACACTTACAGGTACACCTTCTACAAGCTGTGAAGGCAGTGGTATACTATCCTGTATATGCTGGACAGCTACTGATACTGCTGAATCACCATCAAAAGGCACTGTTCCTGTGAGCATTTCAAAAAGAGTTATACCAAGTGAATATATATCACTTCTCTCATCTGAATATCCACCTCTTGCCTGTTCAGGCGAAATATAATGCACTGAACCCATAGATGCTGATGTGTTAATAGTAGCTGATGATGCAACCTTAGCTATTCCAAAATCTGTAACCTTTACTTTGCCCTCTTTTGAGATAATAATATTCTGTGGCTTAATATCTCTGTGGACAATATTGTGCTTATGTGCTGCATCCATACCATTAGCAACCTGTATTGCTATGCTGACAGCTTCTTTATATGGAAGCCTGCCTCTCTTCTCTATATATTTCTTAAGAGTTATGCCCTCTACAAGTTCCATAACAATATAATATATTCCATTCTCAACGCCAACATCATATACATTGACAACATTAGGATTGACAAGTCCTGCCGCTGACTGTGCCTCTGCCCAGAACTTGCTGACAAATGTCTTATCCTGGCTGAATTCAGATTTCATAACCTTAATAGCAACATATCTGTTAAGCTTATGACACTTGGCTTTATAAACATCAGCCATTCCACCCGTACCTATCTGTTCAATTATTTCATATCTGTCGGCTAAAAACATTCCTTCTCTTAACATGATTCTTTACCTTTCCAACTTATGGTTCAATCAATACTACTGATATATTATCTTTGCCACCATTATAATTAGCCTTTTTAACAAGGCTGTCAGCTGCTGTTTTAATATCAGCGCTTTCTTTGACAATGTGAAATATCTCTGAATCTTCAAGCATATTAGTAAGCCCATCTGAGCACATAAGAATAATATCATTATCGTTAAGATCCACTGAAAACATTTCTGCCTCCACAGTCTCACATCCACCGATTGCCCTGGTTATGTAGTTCTTTTTCTCATGTGTTCTTGCTGCTTTTCTGTCTATCTGGCCAAGCTGTACCATCTCTTCAACAAGCGAATGATCCCTTGTTATCTGTGTTATATCTTCTCCTATAACATAAAGTCTGCTGTCACCTACGTTAGCAACTCTTAAAGTGCTTCCAAAAATACTGGCAACTACAAGGGTTGTTCCCATACCTTCATACTCTTCTGACTCTCCTGCTTTCTTTAAAAGCAGCGTATTAACAAGCTTAATATTATCATCAACCGCATCAAGCGGATCCATACCTGCTGATTGCTTTAATAACTCAATAAGTGTATCTACTGTATATTTTGATGCCATATCGCCAGCCTTGTGACCACCCATGCCATCAGCAACAACAAAAATGTTTGGCAGGCACCCTATATTATCAAGCTTTGTATAGACATAATCCTGATTGACGGCTCTTTCAATTCCAACATCCGTCTTTGCAAATGCGTTCATCTCTCTCTCCATTCTCTTTTCAATAAGTATATGCCTATATACTTTTAACATTACAGGAAAAAATCTCCCATATAGTTCAGCAGCCTTTTATACACAATCTGTAAATCACGACCCCGAACAGTAGCATTTTATCATAAACATCCAAAAAAAGCGATATATTTCAACCGCTTTTATAATTATTTAAAATATGTCTATAACATTCCTTCTATATGATTCTGTCTTAGCTGCCCGCAGGCACCATCTATATCACGTCCCATTTCACGCCTTATAGTGACATTCACCCCTGCCTTTTCTAGTATTTCTTTAAAATTATGTATTGAATTCTTTTCAGACTGCTCATAATCTCTTTCCTTAATAGGATTAACCGGAATAAGATTAATATGACAGTTCATACCATGAACAAGCTTTATAAGCTGCCTTGCACACTCAGACGAATCATTCACTCCTTTAACAAGGCTATACTCAAAGGATATTCTTCTTGCTGTCTGTGAAAGATAGTATCTGCATGCATCCATAATCTGTTCTATACTATATGTATAAGCTATAGGCATCATCGTTTTTCTTAGTTCATCGTTTGGTGCATGAAGCGATATTGCCAGCGTTATCTGCAGTTTAAGTTCTGCTAACTGTTTTATCCTTGGCACTAATCCACATGTTGAAACAGTGATATTTCTCTGACTTATATTAAGTCCTTTATCGCTGTTTATAAGTCCAAGGAACTTTACAACATTATCATAGTTGTCCATAGGCTCACCAGAACCCATAATAACTATATTACTTACACGTTCACCTGTAAGACTCTGTATTCTGTATATCTGATCAAGCATCTCTGATGGTTCAAGATTTCTTACACATCCATTAAGTGTTGATGCACAGAATCTGCATCCCATTTTACATCCTACCTGTGAAGATATACATACTGAATTGCCATGATGATACCTCATAAATACACTTTCTATAAGATTACCATCATATAATCTGAAAAGGTATTTCTTTGTACCATCTATTTGGGACTCCTGTACCCTTACTGGTTCAAGACATGTATACAAAGTATTTTCTTTTAGAACTTTCTTTAACTTATCTGATATATTAGTCATCTCATCATAACTACAGGCAAGTTTTTCATGCATCCATGAATATAACTGTGCCGCCCTGAACTTTTTTTCACCAATGCTGACAATATAATCTGCCAATTCATCATAGTTAAGCGACTTTATATCAATTTTTTCCATATATACCTCATTTCTGTGTGCATTAACTGTTTTTTATTAGCCTTGCAACAAAAAAGCCATCATTATCCTTATCAGGTGATGGCAGCATCTGAACATACTCTCCATCCCTGGTAAAACCAAGGCTTGTGCATATCCAGTCTGCATTATCCTCATTTTCTGACCGGTTAATAGTACATGTACTATACACAAGTGTACCACCTGGCTTTACATACATGCTTACAACCTCTAGTATATCTCTTTGAAGCCTGATTATATCAGATATTTTTTCAGGACTTATATTATATCTTATATCAGGCTTACGTCCCATGATTCCAAGTCCTGAACAAGGAAGGTCGGCTATTACTATATCAGCTTTTCCAACAAGACTATCATCCTTATCTAATGCATTATATACCTGGACATCTATATTAGATATTCCAAGTCTTTCTATATTATCATCTATTAATGATACTTTATAATCGGATACATCTCTTGATATAACTCTTCCTGTTATGCTTTTAATGATATTTTCTTCAACACCATCATCAGGAATATCTTTTATATCCGCATATGCAGATTCCACTGCCTTCAGTGCTGCATTTACCGACTTTCCACCAGGTGCAGCACACACATCTACTATGAGGCTGTCTATTGAGGGCAAAACATACTCTCCTGCTGCCATTGAACTTATATCCTGTATCTGATACAATCCTTCATTAAAGCTTTCAAGTGCCGTCAGATGATCATATCCTGATATTTCATATGCATATGGTATGTCAGGGACAGCATTAACTGTAACTCCCTCTTTCTCTAACACATCCTTTATGTGTTTAACGCCACCCTTTAATGTATTACATCTGATATATGTCTTTTTATCTTTTTTCATACCAGCAAGAATACTCTTAACATCTTCATAAGACATGTATTCCATCCACATATTTATTATCCATTCAGGCATTGAATATTTCACCGACAGATATTTTTGTGGTTCCTGTACCATATCTGGATATACAATATTTTCTTTGTTACGTGATATATTTCTCAGCACTCCGTTAACAAAGCCCTTAAGTCCTGTAAAGCCTCTTTTAGCTGCAAGTTTTACCGCCTCATTACAGGCTGCTGAATCAGGTATATTCTCCATGTATATAAGCTGGTATACTGCCATTCTCATAATACGCCTTATTACTGGTTTCATTTTATTAACAGGTGTTTTAGAAAACTGATTAATTATGTAGTCAAGCTCTATCCTGCATTCAATAGTACCTAATGCAAGTCTGTTTATAAATGCTCTTTGTGCTCTGTCCAGATACTGATACTTTGAGAGAGCATTATTAATAGTTATGTGGGAAAATTCTCCTTCTTTCTCTATCTCCGTAAGTATATCAAGCACTACTGCCCTTAAGTTAACTTCCATATAAAATATGCCCTTTCATAGTAGTATTAAACATCCTATACTAATCTGCACCAAAAACCGTTCCTGCTTCAACCCTGCAGCCAAGTAAAAATGCATCTGTTTTCATCCTTTTCTTGCCTTCAAGCTGTACTTCATTGAGACTTAAATAATCAACTCCGCATTTAACTATAAGTCTTTTTTTATCTACATAGCATACAGTTGCAGGTGCGATGTTGGCATCACATTGTATTTCCTGCTCTATATCATTAAACTTAGATGAATCAGCTATATCTGATATGTTATGTATAACATCTGCATCCCATATTTTTAACATTTTACCATTGTAATGTGTATACGCACTTGGCCATGGATTAAGTCCTCTTATAAGACATTCTATATCATGTGCTGGCTTACTAAAATCAAGCTCACCCATAGACTTCTTCAACATCGTTACATATGAACTTTTTGAATCATCCTGTTTTACTGGCGTTATTGTCCCCTCTTCAAGTCCTTTCAGTGTTTCTATAAGCAGCTCTGCACCAACTATGCTTAATCTGTCAAAAAGGCTTCCACCTGTTTCTTTCTTATCAAGCTTCACTTTTTTAACAAGAAGAATATCACCTGTATCAAGTCCTTCATCCATCTTCATAGTCGTGACACCTGAATATTCACATCCATCTATAACTGCCCACTGTATAGGAGATGCACCTCTATATTCTGGAAGTAATGATGCATGTACATTTACACATCCAAAGCGTGGCATATCTATTATACTTTTTGGAAGCAGCTGTCCAAAAGCAACAACCACAAATATATCTGCATTATATGTTCTTAGCTTTTCTATAAACTCTTCATTTCTTGCTTTTTCTGGCTGCAGCACTTCTATCCCAAGCTTTACAGCCTCCTGCTTAACAGGTGAAAACACAAGCTCTTTGCTTCTTCCCTTTGGTTTGTCTGGCTGTGTTACTACTGCTGCCACCTCATGTCCTGCTTCTACAAGTGCTTTAAGTGTGCCGACCGCAAAGTCAGGCGTCCCCATAAATATAACCTTCACTATTCTTCATCCTCCATTTCAGTATCAAGCAGCTTTCCCTCAACCTTATCAACATACATTATTCCATCAAGATGATCTATCTCATGGAGCAGACATCTTGCAAGAAGTTCTTCACCTTCAACAATAATCTCCTCCATATCTTCATTAAGTGCCTTTACCTTAGCATATGATGGTCTTGTAACTATACCTGATTTACCTGGAACACTAAGACAGCCTTCCTGTCCTGTCTGTGAACCGCTTGTTTCAAGCACTACTGGGTTAATGAGTACTATTGGGTCATCGCCACAATCAATAACAACCAGTCTTTTTCTTATGCCAACCTGTGGTGCTGCAAGTCCAACACCATTCGCATCATACATTGTCTCAAACATATCATCAATAAGTTCCTGTATTCTTGGTGTCATTTCTGTTATTTCTTTTGCCTTTTTTCTTAGTATCTCATCACCAAGAGTTCTTATATTTCTTATCGCCATTATTATTCCTCCGTTTTAACATTATTTATAATCATTAATTGTTGTAAATATCTGGTACATCGTTTTCGAAACGATGTACTAGTTAACATCATACTGGATGCTTATATTTTTAAACATATCATTATCCTGTATGTATTTATCTATGCAGTCCATAAGATATGAAAGCCTGCTAAAATCAGCACTTCTTAAATATATTATTTTAGTGTATACATCACTTATTTTATATATAGGTGCATTCGATGGGCCAAGAAGCTTTATATTATCTGAAAGCCCTGCTGTCTTTTTATCAAGCAGCTGCTTTATATTTTCTGCAGCTTTCAAAAGCTTATTCTCATCTTCTGAACTGATATTTATTTTAATCATATTACTTACAGGTGGATATGAAAGCATTTTTCTATATGCTATTTCTTTATCATAGAAGCCTATGTAATCCTGGCTGGCTGCACATATTATACCATAATTATCTGGTGAATACGTCTGTATAACCACTTCGCCCCTTCTTACACCTCTTCCAGCCCTGCCGGCTGCCTGTGTTACAAGCTGGAATGTTCTTTCAACAGCCCTGTAATCGCCTGAATAAAGTGACATATCTGCTGCAACTATACCAACAAGTGTAACCTTTGGAAAATCATGTCCCTTGACTATCATCTGCGTTCCTACAAGAACGTCTGCCTGCTGTGTTGCAAATGCATTCAATATATGTTCATGTCCATCTTTTCCTTTGGTCGTATCCAAATCCATACGCAGTACTGTTGCATCCGGAAACATCTTATGTACTGCATCTTCAACAGCCTCTGTTCCTGCCTTAAAGCCTGATATATATCTTGAACCACATTCCGGACATATCTTAACCTGCGGTGTTTCATAGCCACAGTAATGACATACAAGCCTTCCGTTACGATGTGCAGTCATGGAAACATCACAATGTGGACACTTACAGACATATCCACAGGCTCTGCATGATACAAATCCAGCTGTTCCACGTTTATTAAGGAACAACATTATCTGTTCTTTCTTATCGAGCCGGTCACGTATAAGCTCCTGAAGCTTTAGAGAAAATATAGTTCTGTTACCAGACTTCAGTTCTTTTCTCATATCCGATATATATACCTGCGGCAATTCACTTTTTCCTGCCCTGTTTTTTAATGTAAGTAGCTTAAACTCACCGTTTTTAGCCCTGTAAAAGCTATCTATAGATGGAGTCGCTGAACCAAGTATAACCGATGCATTATGTTCCTTTGCTATATGTATGGCAGTTTCAACCGCATGATATCTTGGAAGCTGTTCAGATCTGTAAGCGCCTTCATGTTCCTCATCTATAACAATAAGGCCAAGATTAGGAAACTGTGTAAAAAGTGCTGATCTTGGTCCTATCATTATACTTACCTCACCTTTTAGTGCACGTAAAAACTGATCATATCTTTCACCCTTAGACATACGTGAATTAATAATAGAAACCTTGTCTCCAAATCTGTGATAGAATCTTTGTACAGTCTGAAAAGTAAGTGCAATCTCGGGTATAAGCATAATAACCTGTCTTCCGCTGGCTATAACATGCTCTATAACATCCATGTATACCTCAGTCTTACCACTTCCAGTCACACCATGTATAAGATAAGTTTTATAAATCCTGTTATTATAATCAGCTATGATACTTTGTACCGCTGCTCTTTGTTCCTCGTTAAGCACTACATCCTTGCCAAACACTTTTTTATCAGAAACAGGATTTCGGTAATATTCCTCTGTTTTAACGATGATAACCTTATCCTCTTCCATAGCTTTTACCGTGGATGAAGATATATTAAGCTTACTTCTTACTATCTCACTATCTATAACAGGCTCTTCTATAAGCGCTTCTAAAAGCCTGTGCTTAGCCTTTGCCTTTTTTTTATATATCAAAAGAAGCTCTCTTGCCTTATCTTCATCTATATTAAGACACACTGCCCTCTTAACCTTCTGATTTATCTTATCTTTAACAGGAATAACTGTCTTTAATGCCTGGTTCATGGTACAACCATAATGAGTCTTTAACCAGAGATCGGAAGAGCACACGTCTGAACTCCAGTCACACTGATA
>OOBM01001837.1_pt1 | contig 10243 bp, 9 predicted proteins | sample 1671581 | NCBI WGS metagenome assembly OOBM01 (sample SAMN06348171, study PRJEB24527) | human gut metagenome
ATACGAGATATCAGTGTGACTGGAGTTCAGACGTGTGCTCTTCCGATCTAAACAGAGTTAACATACCATGTTCAAAGTGAGCTTTGATGTCTTCCTGTTTTACATCTGCTCCTACATAAAAGCTACGTTCACAAGCGCCTGAATAACGTTCACGTCTGATGTAGCGGCCAGTTTCTTTTTCTTTCTCGTCTTTATCAAGTCCTTTTGCTGCTGCTATGGTCAGATAACCATTTTCAAGTGCTACTTTGACTTCATCTTTCTTAAATCCTGGCAGATCCATTTCAATGGTGTAACCTTTTTCAGTCTCTTTGATATCTGTTTTCATCATATTTTTACTATGATGTCCATACAGTTTCTTTTCAATGTTTTTCTGTTCTTTACTGTTATCAAAAAATGGGAATTCCCAAAAATCATCAAATAAATTTTCTCCAAAAATACTAGGCATCAACATAAGTCATCTCTCCTTTTCTATACCGTTCATCTGTATGTGATGGACTCTCAGTTATGCATCTTTACCTTGTTTCTTTGGAACTTAGGTTATCAGGAATCTCATAGAACTTATTTCTTTGTTCTCTTTTTGTTCCCCTTCCTTTGTTCTAGTTGTAATATAATACCACGAACACAATTTGTCAACCCGGATTTTCCGATTTCACAGTTTCTTCACATTTTCAGCACGCTTCCTTATATTCCATCAGTTTCTGGCGTGCTGTGCGGTTCAGACTGCGCGGTACAGCAATCTCAATCGTCGCATAATGATCACCGTGCACGTTCGCATCTTTCATCGATACCATGCCCTTGCCGCGCAGACGGAGCTTACTGCCGGACTGTGTTCCTTCCTTGATTTTGCAGACCACATCTCCGTACAGTGTCGAGACACGCGCTTCGCCGCCAAAGACTGCCGTTGTGTATGGAATCTGAATCGTCGTGTAGATGTCCATTCCGCGCCGTTCAAAACCTTTCTTTTCTTCTACATTGACCTTCAAAAGCAGATCGCCGCGGCGGCCGTTTGATCCTGTATGGCCTTTGCCGCGCAGACGGATGCTCTTTCCGTTCTCGATACCGGCCGGGATTTTAACCAGCAGCGTATTGGTCGTTCCATCCGGGTTCCGCAGGGTAATCTGTTTTTCACAGCCCGATGCCGCTTCCTCCAGGCGGATCGAAACCTCAGCGTGCAGATCGAGATCCTCTGCCGTACCGCGGCCGGAAAATGCATCCTCAAACGGATGTCTGCTGCTTCCCGAACGCGTATACCGCTCGCTTCCGAATCCACGGCTTTTGCCATGAAACATCTGATCAAAGAAATCGCCGAACATATCGTCCGCGTTTCCTTCAAAGTGAAATTCGTGATAGCCGCCGTTGTTTCCGCTTCCGCCGAACGGGTTTCCATACGCACTGCCGTACGGATTTCCACCGCCCTGCTGGCTGTACGCGCCGGCTCCCTGGTCGAACGCCGCGAATCCGAACTGATCGTACATTTTCTTCTTTTCCGGATCGCTTAAGACAGAATACGCTTCTGTCACTTCCTTAAATTTCTTTTCCGCATCCGGGTTTCCCGCATTCGTATCGGGATGATATTTTTTCGCCAGTTTCCGGTATGCACGCTTGATTTCTTTCTCGTCTGCATTCCGGCTGACGCCTAATACTTCATAATAATCTCTTTTTGTTTCCATCATCAGGCACCTCCAGTCAAGCCTTTTCCTGATTTCCCAGGTGAACAATTCCTGGCTCTCTTTATCTGTTCTATTTGTACTATAACACGCATTTTTTACACTGTCAATTCTTTTCACGGAAGATTCAAAATTCCTATACGAATTGAAAAACCTGCCGTGCACTGTTACAATAAGAGATATACGATTCTCACGATTTTTTATGGAGGTACTTGATTGATGCATTCCATTTTCTGGTTCCGCACCCGGCAGTGGGTGTTGAGCCGCGTTCTTCATCTGACAGAGCATAAGAAACAGACACTCCTTGCAGCACCGGATGCCGTTCTGCTGCTCCCCGCGTTATTCCGGAAACGCCGGATCTCCCGGATTCTCCTGGTGACTACCCCCGGCTTTGTCCGCCGCGGAACACTGACGTCTCTGCTGGATGGCTGTAAAAAAGAAAACATTTCCGTCACCATTTTCTCCGAAATCGCCCCGGATCCGCAGATTGAGAGCGTGGAACAGGGTTTCCGTCTTTATCAGCAGATTCAGGCTCAGGCTATCCTCGCCATCGGCGGCGGATCCGTTCTCGATACAGCAAAGCTGATCGGTGCCCGCGTCTGCTGTCCGAAAAAGACGGTTCCTGCGATGCGGGGCCTCCTGAAAGTCCGTCGGAAACTTCCGCCGCTGTTTGCCGTGCCGACGACAGCCGGAACCGGTTCGGAGGCAACGGCGGCAGCTGTCATCACAGACTGTATCGACGGGAAACCATACAAATACGCCGTCAATGACCTCTGTCTGATCCCGGATACGGCAGTTCTCGATCCGCGTCTTACGATCAGCCTCCCGTCCTCTATGACCGCAGATACCGGTATGGATGCCCTGACCCATGCCATGGAAGCTTTTCTGAACCTCTTCGCCTCCCGCAGCGTGCAGAATGCATCCATCGAGGCAGTCTGCGAAAATTTCCATGCCCTGCCCGAAGCCTGGCGTGACGGCTCCCGTCTTGCCGCACGGCAGGAAATGCTTCATGCATCGTATCTGGCCGGTTTCGCTTTTACCAACAACTTTGTCGGCTACGTCCATGCCATTGCCCACGCCGTCGGTGCACTGTACCACATTCCGCACGGAAGAGCCAACGCGGTTCTGCTGCCTGCTGTTCTGCGCGAATACGGTTCCTGCATTGCGCCTAAACTTGCCGTTCTCGCCGATGCGCTTTCTCTCGGCGGAGATACCGTTTCTGAAAAGGCTGAGCGGATGATTGCAGCTATCGAGGCTATGCGCGATTCGTTTGACATTCCATCCACTCTGCCGCACCTTTCGCCGAATGATTACACAGAAATAGCACGCCGTGCTTTAAAAGAAGCAAATCCCACCTACCCTGTTCCGCAGATCTGGGATTCTGAAAAAATCTTTTCTGTGCTCCGCCGTGTACAATCCTAAAGCCGCTGTTTTCTCGAATTTAAATTTGACAGAACGCAAAAAACATGGTAATTTATTAGAGATATCGCATAGAGGAGTGAATAAAATGAATAAAAGAACCATGAAAAAAATGGCCAAAGCGAAACAGCAGGCTGCAGAAGCTGCAAAAACAGCGGAAACCGTTGTAAAGACAGCGGCACCGGCAAAAGAAGTAAAACCAACGACTGAAAAAACCTTACATACAGAAGCAGCAGAAGGAAAAGCAGAAGCTGCAAAAGAGCCGAAAAAAGCAACCAAAAAAGAAACCGTTAAAAAAACAGTAAAAAAGGAGACCACGGAAACCATGGCAGAAGCAACCAAAACCCCACGTAAAATGACAAAAGTATCTGATACCGTTCTTGAGATCTTCGAGACAAAAGTATCTATGAAAGACCTCGAAGCAGTCATCAAAAAAGAAGTAAAAGCAAACGGATTAAAAGGCGAGATCAAAATCTACCTGAACGCAGAGCAGAGAGCCGCTTACTACACCGTAGACGGACAGGGATCTGACGATTTCAAAGTAGATCTGACCACTCTTGCTGAATAATTTTTCTGTCAGCTGATCTATCAGAACAGACCAAAAGCGGCATGTCCGAAACAAAGTCTTCCGGATTTTGTTTCGGGCATGTTTTTTGCTGTCTGTTCCCAAACCTAAAAAACGACAAGGTATTTTTCTATGAAAACTGTAAACCATCTCGGAACCGACCCGATCGGAAAACTGGTTCCCCGTATTGCTTTTCCGAGCATGCTGGCACAGTTCGTGAGTGTTCTGTACAGCATTGTAGACCGTATGTACATCGGCCACATTGCCTCTGTCGGTGATCTGGTGCTCGCGGGTGTCGGCGTCTGCGGTCCCATTCTCACCATGATCGGCGCGTTCTCCTCCCTCATCGGGGTCGGCGGCGCACCGCTGCTCGGCATCCGGCTCGGAGAGAAAAATGAAAAAGAGGCATCCCGCATCCTGGCTAATGCGTTTCTGATGCTTGTTTCCCTGTCCCTCGTTCTGACAGCCGCGGCGCTTTTTTTAACCCGCCCGATGCTGATGGCATTCGGAGCCAGCACCGTTACGTATCCTTACGCCAGAGCCTATTTTATGATCTACGTTTCCGGCTCTGTGTTTGCGCTTTTATCGACCGGCCTGAACCAGTTTGTGATCTGCCAGGGCTTTGCCAGTGAGGGAATGAAATCTGTTCTGCTAGGCGCCGTCCTGAATCTGCTGCTGGACCCTGTGTTTATCTTCGTTCTGCATCTCGGCGTGCGCGGCGCAGCAATTGCAACCGTGCTCTCCCAGATCGCAAGCTGTCTGTATGTGCTGCATATTCTGTTCGGAAAGACGATTCCGATCCGCATCACCTTCGGCGGGTATTCATTTGCGATCATGAAACGCATTCTGACAGTCGGTTTTACTCCGTTTCTAATCATTGCCATCGACAATGTGATGATCATTGCGATGAACGCCGTCCTGCAGCAATATGCACCCGCCGGACAGGGAGACAGCTTCATCACCTGTGCAACGATCGTTCAGAGCTTTATGCTGATTATTACGATACCGCTCGGCGGAATCAGTGGCGGAACGCAGTCAATCCTCGCATACAATTATGGAGCTGGAAATTCCAGGCGTATTCTTGAGGCACAGAAAACCATCATCGCACTCTGTGCCGGATTTACGACCTTGATGTTCCTCGTCTCCAATGCCGCCGGAACACTGTTTGCGCAGCTTTTTACTTCCGATCCGCAGATCGTCTCGATGGTGGTCCGCGCGATCCATATTTCGACACTCTCAGTCATTCCGCTCGGCATTCAGTACGAGATTGTAGACGGCTTTACTGCAATGGGCTGCGTGCGCTATTCGTTTGCACTCTCCTTCTTCCGGAAATTCGTCTACTTTACCGCTCTGTTTCTTCTGCCGCGGTTCTTTGCACTGGAAAACATCTTCTACGTGGAACCTATTTCCGACCTGATCGGGCCGGTTGTCTCAATGATTGTTTACTGGACTTCGATTCAGAAGATTCTGAAACAGCGGGAAGAGGCGGTACGGCTGATGCACACAAAAAAAGCATAAAAAATCTCATATCAAAAAAGCTGTTCTTTTCCGCGGAGTTTTCAAAACTCTCACCAGAAAAGAACAGCTTTTTCTGCTTCTGTTAAAATGTCTTCGGCATCGGAACGGTTTCCTGTACTTTCAGACCGTATTTTGCTGCCAGCTGCAGTGCCTTCTGTTCCGTCTCCGGATTCCAGACGGCTTTCGGCGTATGGGCATCACAGCCGAAAACGGCGGTGTTTCCTTCTTCGCCGGCGATCTTCCAGAACTTCTCGTTCGGATACCATCTTTCTTCCATCAGACCAAGGAAATTGATCTCCAGCGGAATGTTTCTCTTTTTCACCTCACGGCAGAGTCTCCGGTATTCCCGGTCGAACACTGCTTCGTCGCCGTTGAATAAAAAGAGATCCGGGTGTGCCAGATACAGGTATTTTCCGGTATCGATGCCTGCCAGGCACTGGTCCACATACTGTTTCAGGTAGCTTCCGTCTGTTGTTCCATGGCCGCTGTAGAGAATCTTTTCGATCTCATTTCCCAGGCTGTGCTGGCCAAGCACAAAGTACTCAAACGGATAGTCCGACAAAAAATCAATCAGCTGATCCCAGAATCTCGGGAAATACTCTGTTTCGAGTCCGAGATGGATTTCAATATCCTTGTCATACTCTTTTTTCAATGCCAGCACGGTGTCTACATAGCCTTCCACCTGATCGAGCCGCATCCGCATGCCGGAATCGTAGCCGTCCGGGAACGGATAAGGCGAATGGTCGGAAAAACCGAGAATTTTAAGGCCGCCCTCAATCGCGCGCTCCACATACTCCCGCTCCGTCCCGTCCGCATGGCGGCACCGCCATGTATGGGTATGATAATTTGCAATCATGATCTGTAACCTTCTTTATTTTGTATCTTATTCTGCTGCTTCTTTGGAGATATCCGTTCCAAAATATTTTTCCGAAAGCTCTGTCAGTGTTCCTTCTTCTGCGAGCTCGCCAAGTGCTTTGTTGACTGCCTCAAGCAGCGCCTTGGTCTCATCGCCTTTTTTCATCGGAATACCGACTTTTGTGGATTCCGGATCGAGACATGCAATTTTGATCTCTGCATCCGGGTGTGCTTTCATATAATCGTAATACGTTACCTCTGCGTTCAGAGTTGCATCGATACGGCCGCTTAAGAGAAGCTCGAAAGTCTGCTCCAGATCGTCAACACCGGTAACGGCTGCGCCATATTTCTCGGCAACTTCTGCATACGTACTGGAAATGGTGTTCGCGGTGCTCTTTCCGTCGAGATCCTCCATGGACTGGATTTCATCGTTAGCAGAGTTTACGATAACAGCGGTGCGGTTGTATGCGTATGGATCGGAAAAGCTGTATTTCTCAGCGCGCTCCTCTGTGATATCTACGCCGTTTACCATGATATCGTACCGGCCGGAATCGATTCCTGCAAGAAGGCCGTCCCACTCACCCTCTACAAAGGTTGCTTTCACGCCGAGTTTCTCTGCGATCTGCTGTGCCACTTCTACGTCATAGCCGACCAGGTTGTCGTCCTCATCGTGATACGTCCACGGTGCCCAGGTTCCTTCCATTGCCACAACGATCTCACCCTTGCTCTGGATCTGCTCTAAAAGATCCCCAGACGCACTTGCAGAAGATGCTGATGAAGAGGAAGAAGCACTGCTGTTATCTGCCGTGCTGTTTCCGCATCCGGTCAGTAAAAAGGATGATGTCAGGATACCTGCCAGAAATACTGCTGCCATTTTCTTTTTCATAATATTCGCCACTCCTTTTTTGTTTTGTTCTGGAAGAAGCTGCCTTTGCTTCTTCTGTTTTCTTTATTGCAAACTGTCCGGATTCCGTGCTCCGGGCAGGATTTGCCGCTTTGCGGGATACCTTACTCGTAATGCTGTTCAATATTCTGCAAAAATGTTCTCGTCCGCTCTTCCCGCGGATTTGCGAAAAATTCCTTCGACGGACCTTCCTCAACGACAACGCCGTTTTCCATAAAGACAACTTTGTTCGAAACGTTTCTTGCAAAGCCCATCTCATGCGTGACAACGAGCATTGTCATTCCCTCTTTGGCAAGCTGGCGCATAACACCAAGCACCTCGCCGGTCAGCTCCGGGTCGAGTGCTGAGGTCGGCTCATCAAAATAGATAATTTCCGGATCGGTTGCCAGTGCACGGGCGATTGCCACCCTCTGCTGCTGTCCGCCGGAAAGCTGATGCGGATAGTAGTCCGCACGGTCCAGCATGCCTACTTTTTCAAGCGCTGCACGCGCTTTTTCCTCCGCCCTGGTTTTTGGCATTTTTCTGCCGATGATCAGGCCCTCGGTTACGTTATGAAGGGCTGTTTTGTTCAGGAACAGGTTATAGTTCTGAAATACAAATGCGGTTTTCTGACGGATCGCCGCAATATCTTTTTTGCTGATGTTGTGGAACGGATATTCTTTCCCGTCAAAAATCAGGCTGCCGCCGTCCGCATGCTCCAGAAAGTTGACACAGCGCAGCATCGTCGTTTTTCCCGAACCGCTCGGGCCGAGGATTGCGACAACATCGCCCTGGTTTACTTTTAAATCTACACCTTTTAACACTTCCAGGCTGCCGAACGCTTTCTTTAATCCTTTGATTTCCAGCATGGCTTATTCCCCTTTTTTCTGATATGTACTCAGTTTCTTCTCTCCGATTCCCTGCAGCTTCGTGAGCACGGTGGAGAACAGCAGGTAGATCAGTCCTACTTCAATATACAGTGCCAGCGGCTCATGGGTGCGCGCTACAATCCGCTGCGTTACCATAAACATCTCCGTTACGGTGATATTTGCGGCAAGGGAAGTATCCTTTACCATGGCGATCAGAGAGTTGGAAAGCGGCGGGAACGCGGTGCGCATCGCCTGCGGAAGGATAATTCTCCGCATGATCTGCAGATACGACATGCCGACACAGTAGCCGGCTTCAAGCTGGCCTGCCGGAACGGCTTCCAGGGCCGCACGCATCGTCTCGGCACTGTAGGCGCCCTCATTCAGGGAAAAGACGAGAACTGCCGCCGGAAACGGATCGATCAGAATACCGGCGCGCGGAAGTCCGTAAAACACAACGAAAAGCTGGACCAGAAGCGGGGTTCCGCGGAAAATCCAGATATAGAAACGTGCAATCTGACGAAGGCCTTTGATGTTTGCAAACTGTACCATAGCCATTGCCGTCGCAATTACAAGTGCAATGGAAAACGAGATTACAGTAAGCGGAATCGTCACCTTAAGGCCCGGCAGAAAGATTTTCCAAAAAGAATCCAGAAGAATATTCCATAATCTTTCGCTCATTTCGATATATCCCCCTTTTTTTACATTTTCCTAGATAGGATAACACTTCAAGTCCGCTTCAAGTCAAGTGTTTTTTCATATACCCCTCCCCCGCATGCAAGAATCCCCGGGAAACACGTTTTTCAACGGCCCCGGGGACACTTATTTATGGTTGGTTTTAAGAGGAAGGATCTTGTCTTTTTTTATGGTATTATGTTATTTACTGCTTAGTCCTGTGTCACATTAAATGCTCTTGCACCAGGGTATACAGCGGCCGTTCCAAGTTCTTCTTCGATTCGGAGAAGCTGGTTGTATTTTGCAACACGCTCGGTACGGCTCGGTGCACCGGTCTTGATCTGGCAGGTGTTCAGGGCAACAGCCAGGTCTGCGATGGTGGTATCCTCGGTCTCACCGGAACGGTGGGAGGAAATTGCGGTGTAGCCTGCTTTGTGAGCCATTTTGATTGCCTCAAGGGTCTCAGATACAGAACCGATCTGGTTCAGTTTGATCAGGATGGAATTTCCGCAGCCAAGGGAGATACCTTTTGCCAGACGCTCAGTATTGGTTACAAACAGGTCGTCACCGACAAGCTGTACTTTTCCGCCAAGCTCTGCGGTCAGCTCTTTCCAGCCTTCCCAGTCTTCTTCATCCAGAGCATCCTCGATGGAGATGATCGGATATTTCTCTACCAGTGCTTTCCAGTGAGCGATCAGCTCTTTGGAAGTAAATACAGTGCCGGCTTTCGGCAGTTTGTATTCACCCTTGGTTCCTGTCTTCCACTCGGAGGAAGCAGCATCCATCGCGATCTTGAAGTCTCTGCCTGGCTCGTAGCCTGCTTTTTTCACTGCCTCAAGAATGGTCTCGATGGCTTCTTCATCGGATTTCAGAGCCGGTGCAAAACCGCCTTCATCTCCAACCGATGTTGCCAGTCCGCGCTCTTTTAAGATGGCAGCCAGTGCATGGAAGACCTCAGCGCACCATCTTAAGCACTCTTTGAAAGAAGATGCTCCAACCGGCATGATCATGAACTCCTGTACATCCAGGCCGGAAGAAAGTGCGTGGCATCCGCCGTTGATGATGTTCATCATCGGAACCGGCAGACGATTTCCGGAAACGCCGCCGAAGAAGCGGTACAGCGGAATCTCAAGTGCGTTTGCTGCTGCTCTTGCGCTTGCGATAGAAACTGCCAGGATTGCATTTGCACCCAGCCTGGATTTATCTTTTGTGCCATCGGCCTGAATCATTGCCTGGTCAATCGCATAAACATTAGACGGATCCATGCCGCACAGAACATCAGAAATGACAGTATTGATGTTCTCCACTGCTTTGGAAACGCCTTTTCCGCCAAAGCGGCTCTTATCCTGATCCCGTAATTCCAGTGCCTCAAACTCACCGGTAGATGCGCCGCTCGGTGCTGCACCTCTGCCGACGGTGCCATCGGTTAAATACACCTCAGCTTCTACGGTTGGGTTTCCGCGGGAATCGATAATCTCTCTTCCAATTACTTTTTCAATTTCCAGATACATCATAGTCATGTCCTCCTGCCTGTGCCTTATTAAGTTAGTTATCGCTAACCAACCACAGTCTACCACACGGCACTTTTTCTGTAAATCATCCTTATTGATCATGTTTTCTCAGTATCTTCAAATTCGCTGTTTTTATTCAGAAACGAAGGAGTGTTTTCCTATAAAAATGATTGACAGCATTTTGATTTATGCTATGATGTTAGCTGCAACTAACTTTCTATTAAAATGTTCCAGAGGAGGAATTTATGCCACTGAATTTAGCTGAGATCAATCAGCAATATACG
>OOBM01001847.1_pt1 | contig 10214 bp, 8 predicted proteins | sample 1671581 | NCBI WGS metagenome assembly OOBM01 (sample SAMN06348171, study PRJEB24527) | human gut metagenome
CATGAAAATTCATACAATCCATTCATCACAATCGGTTTGAACTGACCTATTGCACAATGGTGAATGACCTGCTCATATTTGTAATGCGGTTTCAATATACGGCGTGTTTTCTTGCTGCTGCTCTCGTTGATGATGCTCGGTTTGTGATAGTCCGGAATGAACAACTCCTCTGTCAACATCTTTTTCAAGAGTTCTGTGTGTTCATTGAGGTTCTCTAATACCTCCCGCACATCATTCCTGTTCTTTTTCTTTTTGGATGCATTTATAAAACACTGTTTTATGTAGTCGTCTTGTAACATTGGTTCATATAGGTTGTTGTAACTTCTCATATAGTATTTTCTTATCTCCTATCGGTTTTTGTGCGGATGCTTACTCAACCGACCCTATATCCGGAATGATTTTCGCCTTGTGGCGTGGGATATAGGCTGCATTTGATTAAACGCTCCGATATGAGAAGAAATTGGACGCACCGATGTTCCAGTTCGCATTGCCCGCAGAATTGTTCAAATTCAAGTAATCCGCACCGCAGTTCTCGCCATTGTTACAGTTACCGCCGACAAGAGCGACCGCAGTAATTCCGGCATTCCACCAAAAATAGTCACATGTGTATGTGCTACTGCTGCCACCTATTGAATTGACAATGCGTCCGAATCTGCTTGACTTTGTTCCTTTCTGATAACCGTTGCCGGATGATGTGAATGTGATTCCGACCTTTTCAAAGTCCTTTCCTGTCAGATTGTACGGTGGTGTCATCTTTGTAAGGATTTCACCGCCTACCATCAACAGACCGTTGATTCTATCCCAACGGTTGCCCCACGGTTTTTCCATGTAGAACACTTTGACCTCATGTGTTGTGTCGTTATATCCGAAAAACTGTCCTTTGTCCTTGAGTGTTCCGGTTGCAAGATGCCCGTAATTCTGTGATGCGTCGTTCACATATCCGGATGTCTGACCCTGTCCGAATGCAGTCTGTGAATTGTCTGTCTTTGACATAATCTTGAGCATACAATTCAACAGGTTTCGTTTGCTCCATGAGCCGATATTCCATCCCGCACCGTTTGCCTTTGCTCTTGCAATCTCTGTTGATGCGTTTGTGTTATACATGAGTGCCTGTCCTGCAAGTGAACGGATGCGTGTTCCATCATACGAACCGCCGAACATCGGGAAATAGAGTTTGTCCGCATGTGAACCGTCCTCTCTGACATATGCGTCATCGTTGTATGATTCATCGTACTGGACGTTTGAAATAATCATGTACTCATAGTTTCCGACTTCAAACTGTGAGAGCCAAATCTTGCCCTTGTCACCGCTGCCATCGAATACACTCATTGCATTTCCTCCGTATGCCGTGTTTGAGACATCGGATGCCGTTTTTCCGTCTGCTTTCTTTGTGTGGTCGTTCGGGTCGAGTTTATAATCTTCTGTACCGTCATATTTGACCATTGCCGGATAATTGTTCTTTACAAAAAAGACGTTTCCCCAGTCTCCAAAATCGAACCGTCCGGCAGAATAATTCATCGCAGCGGGTGTCATTCCCACCGCATCGAAAAGATATGTGCATCGTGTCGCCGGATTGCTGTCATTTTTGTTGATTTTCATTCCGTAACGCTTTACACCCTTTATTCTTACATCTTCCCCGACTGCTGCCAGTATAGCGTTTGTATTCGCATATGTGCGGTCGAGTGTGTCTTTGTCTGCTACTTTTACAATCAAGTCTCCACTTGCCATTTTTTACGCCTCCCTTATCGTCAAAATTCCATCCTCAACCGTGAGGACACATGATTTCTTTGTGACGGTGTCAACCATAGTGTTGAGACCGTTCACAATGCCTTGACACGCTTTTGCTGCTGCACTCGCTGTCGACGCTGCATTGTTTGCCGTTGCTGCTGCACCGTTTGCACTGTTCGTCGCCTCTGTCATGTTCTTGCTGAAATTGTTCACGGTGTTCATATATCCCTGTGTCAATGTCAGTATTTCCTCATAACGGGCATTGTTGACGATAATCGGCAGGTCAAAGAATTTCTTTTTACCATCTCCCTGTCTGATTTGATAATGACCGGATGTGTCAATCTCAACTCCGATTTCTCTTTCCTTGAGAATCAGAGTGTCCTCAACCGCTTTCCAGTCTGCCGTTGTTCCGGTGCATGGTCTGATTGCTGCCATTGTTCAACCTCCTTTGCTCCGTGATTATGGAATATATCACACAATCACTCCTTTGTGTTCGTTTCGCCGTCTGTTTCCAGTATCATGGAATTATACTGCTAATTGTCGGGAGGTCGGCGTTCCTCCGTCAAAATCAACGCCCTCATTCGCATTTCTGACCTGTGGCGTTGCTCCGTCAATGAAAATCGGTGTCACTGTTCGCAGATACGGTGTTTCGCCGTCACAATCAAGATACATGCTCGAATATAAAGCCTCGGCACGGTTGAAATAGTCCTGCACACTCTCAAGGATTTTCTCTGCGGATGCAAGCAGGGAATTTTGAATCGTGTCGTCAATATCCTTTTTGTCCTGCTCGACCTGTTTCTTTGCCTCTGCAACTGCTGTCTGCATCTGTGAGACATCCTGTCGAATCTGCGTCGCTGTATTCAATGTCGCCTCAAGTTGTTCTTGATTCTGCAATGCATCCTCTGCCCGCTCTGTGACCTCTTTGCAGGCTGTTGTCGCCTTTTGGGATGCATCCGTCGCCTCATTCGTATTCTTGACCGCCTGTGAGGTGTCCTGCTGCCTCTGCTGTTCCTGTTGGATGCGGGTGTTCTCATTTTCCTGTCGCTTATTTTCTGCCGTCACCCTTGCCTGTTCCGCTTTCACTCTCGCATTCTCTGCGGTCACTCTTGCGGATTCCGCTTTCTTGACTGCTGCATCTGTGTCATCAATATTCTTGATGTGTCCTGCAATCCGGTTCTCAAGGTCTGTGAACTCATTCGCTGACAAGATAGCATTTTCATTCCTCTGTGACGGTTCAATCTCCATTGTGAATGATGCGGATGTGATAACCTGTGAATCATCGCTTGTCCGGATTTCAATGTCGCAATACGCCGTTCCGGAGGCTGCAAGTGCTTGATTCGTCAATTCGACTGTCACATCCGAACCGGAATATGAACATGTGTTATACACATGCTTTCCGTCCGGCTTTGTGATGTTGATGACCGCTCTCGCACCCGTCGGGATTGTGTACGGTTCACCGTTGTTGAGCAGTCTTGCGACAATGAATCGTGTTGCCTTGTCTCCCTGCTTTGCAGATACTAAATATCTTTTAGTGTCTCCGGACATTTCAAGATTGATGTTCGTTGTCAGTTTCGTCAATGCTGCCATGCTCTCACCTCCTCTCGGTGTTTACTTCTTATTCCTCCGGATTCTCCGGTTCATCCTGCTCCGGCTGCTCCTCGTCCGGTTCTGTTTTCAGAACTCTCTTTGCTGCTTTCTTTGCCTTTTCAAGTTCCTCGTTTTTTTCTGCCATCATTGTATTTGTTGAGTTTATGAGTTCAATCTTTGCCTCACTCCTTACCTCTGCCAGTACGGAGGACAAAACTCCGTCCATGATGCACGGAGGCAATGCATGTCTTTTCTGTATCGTTTCCATAGCGTTGAGGATTTCTCCTTTTGCACATTCAATTCTTACTGCAAGCGGTGTATTCATGATTATTCCTCCTTTGCTGCCTGTGTCGCTGTTTGTGCTGCAAGCAGCATGTCAAGTTTCTTGTCGATACTCTGCAAGAGTTCTGTGTTTGTCTCCTCTGCTGATTCCCTCGTCACAACCTCTGCTGTTTCGTTTGGTCTTGAGTTGTCGGTAGCATCTTCCGGAATTTTATACTCCGGTTCTGCTGCTCGTTTGACTTCCTCTGTCTGAATATTTTCGTCATTCATCTGCATTTCTTTTCCTCCTGTTTTATCCATTGCTCCATGTTCCGGACACTAATATTCCTCTTTTGAACTCAAGCGTCGCCGTTGACCACTTTGCCAGTTTCCCGTCGCTGCCTACTTCTAAAGGTTGTTTGAATGTTAGCGTTCCACTTATTGAGCCATTCTCAAAACTTACATTCCTTAATGTGAAGAAATGCATGTTGATGTCTGCTCCCGCATGTAGCATATTCGCCTCGTAATTTCCACACTGCTGTGTGCAGTACGACCATTTCATCGTGTACACACTTGCATTTGCACTTTCTTTGTTTGACCATGACATATAGGCGGTGTTGCTCTCTATATCAAAGACAAGTCCTCTCTGACTGTCGTTGTCTTTCATCGTGTTCGTTCCGATTTTTCCAACATAATATCCGTCACGATAGAAATGAGTTCCGTTGTAGTCAAATCGTGTTCTTTTTTGGTTATCCGTAATCGTTCCGGTGTACATCGTGATTGCGGTCGAATCAAACTGCATGTACGAACTGCCTTTATTAAATGCAATTCGGACATTGTATGCGTTCTGTGTGATTAGTGTTCCGAAATCATCGCTGTTCACTTTTTTGTTGACCTCGGAGGTTATTTCCTCCGCAGTCACTTGAATCTTTGCATCCGCATACAATGAATACAGTCCTAATACCTCAATATCCGTGATATACACGGGTGCGTTCTGTGTGTATGCGTAAATGTAAATATATTTCGTTCCCTCTGATACCGTGATTTCACGTTCAATCGTCGTGAACTCTTTGCTCTTTAACATTCCGGAGGATGTCGTTGAATAACTTCCTAACGCCCCCACCTGCACCCTTGCCGTGCTTTCGTACCCTGCTGCTGTTGCTGCCTTATATCTCACACGATATGTTCCCGCAGGTATTTTTCCTAAATTCTGCCGTATATACGAACCGCTTGAGGATGTTTTCAGTATTTTCGCAACCGTACCCAAACCGGACACATCCATCACAGAGTTGTTTGTCTCGTCATTGTTGTACCAATTATCATCAAACCCGTTTGAAAAATCTCCGTTCACAACATAGTTGTGCATCGAATTTTCCTCCACATGTTTGACCTCTTGTGAGATTTTATCCTTTGTCGCTTTTATCAAAGAATCCATCTCGACCGACGTATAATAATTTTTCAGTTTATAGGAAACGCCCTCCTCAATAGCCTCTTTTGATGCCGTGATTTTGGTTTCTATTTCCTCCGTAGTCGAATAGCTCTCAAGGACTTTCTTTGTCGCCCTGTTGGAGATGGAGACCGCCTCCTCTGTGGCTGCTGCCGTCTCCTCTTTCTGAATCTCTGCAAATGTCTTTCTTGCATTAGAAATCTCAACCGTGTTCTTTTTCGGTGTCTCCGGATATTCTGTTATTTTGACAATCCTCTGTTTTTCTTTCGTTCTGGTTTTCTTTGACACAAGTGTGACCGTGTCTCCGATTCCGTATAAAAGAATGTCTTTGTATTTTTCTGACGCTTTCGCAAGGTCGACCACCTCCGCAGTATATGCCTTGTATGGTCGTGACATTTCCTCAATCTTTGCCGTCGCATCCTCAATCAGACTTGTGGTGTTGGTGTATCGCTCATCTTTCCACACGTACGCCTTGATTTTGGAACTATACTGAAAATTGTCGATGTAATCTTTTCCGGTCAACCATTCCGGCGTGATGCCGTCCTTGCCTATCGGATAGATTCTTGTATAAAAATCATAGGTGTCGGATTTCAAAGATATTTTCCGGAGGTTCAATCCCTCCATGAAATAGCATCCTTTATCGCTGCCTATCCGGTCATATATGTCGATTGTCTTTGTCAGTGAATGGATGATGCACTCGCAGCGGTATGTTGTGAGGCACTTTTGCAGGACATTCCATGCCGTGACGCTCTCCTGCTCGTCAATAGTTCTTTTCTTTTTTACCGTGCATGTTCCGACATGCCATCCCGTACCCTCGAACGCAAACTCAAGACACGCTTTGATTGTTTGTTCATTCGATTCAAAGCCATACGGGAACGGCGTTCCCTCCAATTCCTCTACATTGAGGACGGCTGTGTATTTGTTGAACTGTTCACCCTTTTCGACTGCTTTGATAACAAATTCGTCCGTTTTGGTGCGTATATAGTATTCTTCTTTTAGCAAGTCGACCAACGCTCCCGCTGCCGGATAACTGAACGACAACTCTTTGTCTCCGGAATCCAGTGTCGTGGTGATTTCCCTGTCCTTGAATCCGGACAATGTTCCGATTCTTTTCTTTTTGTCATTAAAAATCTGCAATGTTCTCACCTCCTAAATCCACATAGGCGTGTATCTGATAGTCACTCTCGCCTTTGTGCTGGAGAATGTGAGTGCTGTTTCTCCGGTCTTTAATACCGGAAACGTCCACATGTTCACCTTGTCGAATGCATTTGCCCCGTCGATTGTCACAAGTCCGGTCTTTGCGTCTATCACAACCGTCTTTCCTGCTGCCAAACTCTCAATGATGATGTCGTCCTCTCCCAGTCCGGCGATTGTGTAATTCGTCAAGGCACTCTTTGCATATACCTCCACAACGCACGGAGCGTCTCTTGTACCCACTTTATAGAACGATGCAGAGGTTTTCCCATCAAATGTGATTGAGAGGTCGTCATCGACAAAAAAACCGTCAAATTCGAGATTTACAATGTACCTCTGTTTTACATTCTTTTTTTCATAGTCATTCGTTGTGATGAATCCGATGTATGTTCCTTTGTATCCGTCGAGTTCCATCTTGCAAGCCTTTGTGAAATTGCTCATGAACTCCGATGCAGCACGGATGATGTTGTTCCTGTCCTTGCCTTTGAAATATATTGACAGTTTTAAATGACCCATCTGAACCTCTGTCTCAAATTCCGTCGGCATTGCTGCACCCGTCAACCATTCGTATGAATTAGAAAAAGAGGGAGGCTGCACATCGGCGGTCAACTGCTTTGCATCGTATTTCTTGATGTCTATTCCGTTTATTTTCATCGCCCTGTTTTACCTCCCTTTTCGCTTATTTATTACCATTTCCGCATCAACCTTTGACACGGTTCTGCTTGCGATTTCGTCGCCGTCAATGTATGTGTGATTTGTCACATATACAACTTGTGATTTCTGAACTGCATCAAGTTTCTTGTCAAGGATGCTGTTCAATTTGTTGTAAAATTCTGCAAGAGGCAATATCGCCTCGTCTCCTGCCTCTCCTCCTACCATGAGGCTGTTGCCGTTGATTCCGAACACGGTCGGATTTGTCATAATACCGCCGGATTTATACCACTGAATCGAGAATGACGGGAGTGAACCTTTTCCTCCAATTCCGAACGGTGCAACACCTCCGGACACACTGATGTGTGGCAAATTCAAATGTGGCAATGACCATCTGAAATTGAATGCCGATTTGATTCTCGACAATGCACCTGTCACTGCTCCGTGTGCGGATTCCATCTTTGAGGAGAATGATGACTTGATATTCTCCATCGCAGATGATGCGGTTGATTTTGCACTTGCTAATTTGCTTGAGAACGCCGATTTGATGCTGTCGAGCTTTCCGCCCGTCAGAGTGTTCGCCGTACTCATGAGAGAGTTCATTGTGTCCTTTACACCCGTGAATGTAGCAGACACGATTCCCTTGATTCCCCCGCCTTTTTCACTGTATGCGGATTTCATGTTGTTTAGTTTCGTTGACACATTGGACTTTGCCGTCTCCATGAGTGAGGTTGCCTTGTCCTTTATATTCGTGAAATCCGTTGACCATTTCGTTTTTATCTCCGAAACTTTTGAGGAGAATCCGGACTTGATTTCCGTCAATTTATTCGATGCATTGTTTTTCCATTCGGTCATTTTATTCGTGACCGTGGTTTTCATATTCTCCCAACCCTCGGAAACTTTTGTTTTGATTTCCGATGTCTTTTCAGAGAATTTTGATTTGATTTCAGAGAGTTTTCCTCCGGATAAATTATCAACGAATGTAAATCCTGCTGAATAATATCCTTTGATTCCCTCCCATCCGGCAGCAACAACGCCCTTGATACCGCCTCCGTTTTCTTCATAGGCGGTTTTCATGTTCCCCAGTTTTTCCTTTGCCGTTTCGGTCGCTGCCGACATGACATTGTGAACCGTGTCCTTTACGCCGTTGAATACTTTCGATGCAGCTTGTCCTATTGTGCTGTTTTTTATGTTGTCGCCGATTTCCTTGACCTTATTCGTGACCGCCTCTTTCGCTTTCGTGAATGCTCCCGTGATGGTCTCTTTGATTGCATTGAATTTTTCTTTGATGTTGCCCCACAATTCGGACAGTTTTTCTTTGACTTTATCCCAATTTTTATATAGTGCGACACCTGCTGCAATCAGTCCGGCAATCAGTGTCACAATCAAAATAATCGGACACAAGTTCATAACTGCATTGAGTGCCGTCTGTGCTACCGTCATTCCTCCGGTCGTCGCCGTGGCTGCTGTTGTAGCTGCCGTGTGTGCTGCCGTGGCTGCTGTTCCTGCCGTATCTGCTGCCGTTCCTGCTGCCGTGGCTGCTGTCTTTGCTGTTATCTTTGCAATGATTTTCGCAGCACCGGAAACAAATTTCTGTCCGGTCGTTATTGTGTCGGAGATACCCTTTGCCACCTTACCGAATCCGATTGACAACGGACCGATAGCAGCGACCACAAGACCGACCTTGAGGATTGTTTCTTGCTGTGCCGGAGAGAGCGACGTGAACCACTTTGTCAACTCTTGAATCTTTCCGGTCAGTTTCTCAATCATAGGTGCTGCGGATGTCTGTGCTGTGGATGCCAGTGTCGACAATGCCAGTTTTGCGTTGTTCATCGCAACTTTTGCATTATCAATCGGGTCGAGAGTTCCGTTGTAGGTGTCCTCGACCGTCGTTCCGTATTCCTCCATTGATGACGACAGACTGGTGAGGTCGATTCGATTCTCACGAATCGCCTTTGTCATTTCTGCTGCACCTTTCTTTCCAAACAGTTCCGTTGCAATCTGCATCGCCTCGGTCTCTGTTTTTGCGTTCTTGATGCTGCCGATGGTCTCTGACAACGCCTCGTCCATTGATTTTCCCTCTGCTGTGGCGTTCTGTAATGCCTTTTTAAGACCCGCCATTGCTTGAGTTGAATCAACACCGTTTGCATCGAATTGAGCCATCAAATTGATTGCTTGAGGCAATGACAGACCCATTTCTTTGAACGCTGCGTTGTTATCAAGCACATTTGATTCAAGCGTGTCAACGGAGATTCCGGTTTCCTGTGCCTTTGCCGTGAGCAATCCTAACAGGTTTCCCGTCTGTGATGCATCCACGTTCCATGCTTTCATGATTTTGTCGACTTGGTCAACTGACTGTGTGACGTTTGTTCCGTTGATTGTTGCAAACTGTATGAACTGTTTTGAGGTCTTTTCAAGTTCCGTTCCTGTTGTATGGAATCTTGTGTTGACTTCTCCGATTGCCTCGCCTACCGTCGACATATCCTCCGGCATTGTGCCGAAAACATTATCCGCAGACTTTGTCAATCCCTCAAGTGCCTCTCCGGTTGCTCCGGTCTTTGTCACTATTGTGTCATATCCCTCGTCGAGTTCTTTGAACGCTGCAATAGATGCTGCACCAATGCCCGCAATTCCGGCAGAGACAACCGACATTTTCTTTCCGAAACTTTCCATCTTTGTTCCCGCCGTATCGCAAGCGGTCGCAAATTTTTCAAGTTTATTATCTTTCAACTGGTCATTAACATTTTTTAGTTCTGCCTCCATGTTCATGAGAGCAGTTTTTGACTTTTCCGTCTTTACTGTCTGATTTGCAAGTGCGGTCTCTGTCTTTCCGATTGCTGTCTCATTTGCAGTAAACTCTTTCTCTAACTTGTCAAGTTCCTCTTTGAGTGCCTTTGACTGTTCGGAGTTCTTTCCGGTCTCTGCTGTCGATTTCTCATAAGCCTCTTTTGCAGCATCAATCTTTGTTTTGAGTTCCTCTTGCTTTGTCTTTTGGTCTGACAGTTTCTTTGTCAACTTCTCCTGCTGCTCACTGTTCAATTTCACGATGTTTTTCTGCACCGTAATTTTTTGAGTGAGCGATTCGGCTTTTGCCTTGAGGCTGTCTGTTTCCGACCCGAACAACTTTGCTTTCGTCGCTGCCGTCGTATATTCCGCAGACAAGACTTTCATCTGCGATGCTGCTGATTTCATTTGCGATTGATAACTGCTCGAATCTGCCGATATTTTGACGCTTGTATAAGCCATTCGGTCGCCTCCTCTCTTACTGATTTTCGTTGATTGTATCTAATTCAAATTTTAAGTAGTCCAACAACGTGACAATGTTCTCTTTCATGCATTGACTGTA
>OOBM01001854.1_pt1 | contig 10185 bp, 10 predicted proteins | sample 1671581 | NCBI WGS metagenome assembly OOBM01 (sample SAMN06348171, study PRJEB24527) | human gut metagenome
CGGACGCAGTGCGCTGGGTGCTGGGCGAGACCAGCTCCCGCCAGCTGCGTGCGGCAGGCAAGATGGAGGACGTGATCTTCGGCGGCACCCGGCGGCGCGGAGCCATGGGCTTTGCGCAGGTGCGGCTGACGCTGGATAACGCAGACCACACCTTTGATGTGGATGCGGACGAAGTGACCATTGGCCGCAAATATTACCGCTCCGGCGACAGCGAGTATACCATCAACGGGCAGGTGTGCCGGTTGAAGGATGTGTACGAACTTTTGCTGGATACCGGCATTGGCCGCGACGGCTACTCGGTGATCGGGCAGGGCCGCATTGCGGAGATCGTGGCCGCAAAAAGCAGTGAGCGCCGCGAGATCTTTGAGGAAGCCTGCGGCATTGCCAAGTACCGCTACCGCAAGACCGAGGCAGAACGCCGCCTTGCTGCGGCGGGCGAAAACCTTGAACGCCTGCGGGACATCCTTGGTGAGCTGGAAAGCCGGGTAGGCCCGCTGGAAAAAGAGAGCGCCAAGGCAGAAAAGTTCCTCGAGCTGGCCGCACAGCGCAAAACGCTGGAAGTGACCCTGTGGACCGACGGTGTGCACCGCGCGCGCGAAGCCGTGCGCCAGCAGGTGCGGGACTACGAGACAGCGCAGGCCGACTACGAGCGCTTTGACCGGGAGACGAAAGCCGCCGAGCAGGAGGCTGAGGAGATCCGGATGCAGGCACAGCAGCTGACGGTTGCTGTTGAGCGCCTGAATGGGGATATCCGCAGCATCACCGAGCAGATCAGCGGGTCGGAAAGCCGTATCGCTGTGCTGGAAAACGACATCCTCCGCAACGAGGAGAGCGCCGCATCCCTGCAGGAAGAGATCAGCGCCGGGGAACAGGACAGCACCGAGGCACAGGCCGCCTTGCAGCGCCACCGTGCCGTGGCAAAGACCATGGAAGCGGAGGGCGAAAAGCTGGCGGCAGAGATCGAGGCGCTGAACGCGGAGATCGCACGTTTGACCGATGCCAGCAGTGCCAGCGGTGCCCGCAAGGATACCCTGAAAGCAGAACTTGCCGGCCTGACAGCCCGGCGCACCGAAGCGCAGGTGGCGCAGGCCGCTGCCGAAGCTGCCGGGGAAACAGCCCGCCAGCGCCTGCCTGCCCTTGAGCAGAGTGTGCAGGAAAGCACCGCCCAGCGGGACGAAGCAAAGCAGGATCTGGACGACACCATCAAGTATCGCCGGATGCTGGAAGAAAACGAGAAGCAGCTGGCAAATGTCCGTTCCGGCGTGGAACTTAAGCTGAAAGGCCGCAAGGCTGCGCTGGACGATGCCGACGCAGCAGAGCAGTGCCTTGGCCGTGAGCTGGATGCGGCCCGCCAGCGCCTTTCCGTGCTGCGGGAACTGGAAAAGAACATGGACGGCTACCAAAACTCGGTCAAGGCCGTCATGCGTGCTGCCGGTGCACGCCGCCTGCGGGGCATCATCGGGCCGGTGTCCGCCATCTTAAAGGTGGAGCCGGGCTGTGAAGTGGCTGTGGAAACGGCTCTGGGCGGTGCGCTGCAGAACATCGTGGTAGAGAACGAAGCCGCTGCCAAAGCGGCCATTGCCCTGCTGCGCAATGACAATGCAGGCCGCGCCACCTTCCTGCCGCTGGATACCGTCCAGCCCGGCGTGTTCCGTGGCCGACTCTCCGGTACGGCACGGCTTGCCTCCAGTCTGGTGCAGGCCGACCGCCGGTATGACAACATCGTATCGAACCTGCTGGGCCGCATCATCGTGGTGGACGACATCAACGAAGCTTCTCGCGTGGCGCGGGACAACGGCTTTCGCAGCAAGATCGTGACCATGGATGGTCAGGTGATCAATGCAGGCGGCAGTTTTACCGGCGGCAGCGTCCAGCGCAGCGCAGGCCTGTTCACCCGCAAGCAGGAGATGGAAGAGCTGCGGGTGAAAGCGGCCAAGTTACAAAAAGACTGCCTTGCTGCACAGGAAAAGACCGACCGCTGCAAAGAGCAGGTAGATGCCCTTCAGGCAGAGCTGACCGCCACGGCCAGTGAACAAATCACCGCCGCCAACGACAAAGTGCGTGCCGAGGCAGAGCAGAAGCGGCTGGAAGCTGCTGCCGCCCAGCTGGAAACGGCTCGCAGCAACGGCCAGCAGCAGATCGACGCTTTGCAGGCGGCCATGACAGAGAGCCGTGGCAAAGCAGAGGAAGCTGCCAGCCTGCAGGCCCGGCTGACGGCAAAGATCGACCTGCTGACGGCGGAGATGAACCGAATTGCCGAAGGTGACGACAACTTTGTGGTCCAGCAGACCGAACTGAGCCAAAAGCTCAGCGCAAAGCGGCTGGAACAGGTGACCCGCCAGAAGGATGCAGAACTGGCCTACAGCCAGATCGCGGCACTGCAACAGCGGGCACAGGATGCCGCTGCCCGCCGCGCCACGATGGAAGAAAGCCTTGGGGCACTGGCACAGCGCAGCGAGAGCTGCCGGGCAGAAATTGCAGCCATCCGGCAGGCAAAGTCCGACAGCCAGACCGAGATCGCCCAAAAAGAAAAGGCAATCCGGGAAGCCACGGAACAGCGGCTGGAACGCCAGCAGGCTGAAACAGCGGCACTGAGCCGGGCGCGTACATCCTCCGACAGCCGCGAGGAAATGGGGCGCGAGATGGCCCGCCTTGCAGAGCGCAAGGCCGCTGCCGAGACCGAGTACGACCAGACCGTGGCAAAGCTGTGGGATGAATATCAGCTCTCGGTCAGTCAGGCAGAGAACCTTTGCGTGGAGTTTGAAAGCCTGACGGCCCTGCGCGCACAGGTGGCCGACCTGCGCGGCAAAATTCGCGCCCTTGGCAGCGTGAATGTGAGCGCCATCGAGGAATACAAGGAGGTCAAGGCCCGCTACGATGCCCTGATGCATCAGGTGACCGATGTGGAAGAAAGCCGCAATGAGCTGACCCGCATGATCTCCAAGCTTTCGGCACAGATGCGGGAGATCTTCTCCGACAGCTTCCGCGCCATCAACGAAAACTTTGGCCGCGTATTTACCGAGCTGTTCGGCGGCGGCGAAGCCAGCCTTGTGCTGGAGGATGAAAGCAATGTGCTCTCCTGCGGCATCGGCATCCGGGTGGCACCGCCGGGCAAGGTGATCAAAAATCTGGAAGCGCTTTCCGGCGGCGAGCAGGCGCTGGTGGCCATCAGCATCTACTTTGCCATTCTGGCGGTCAACCCGGCCCCGTTCTGTATTCTGGACGAGATCGAAGCCGCTCTGGACGATGCCAATGTGGTGCGTTTTGCCCAGTACTTACGCCGGGTGAGCGACAAGACCCAGTTCATCGTCATCACCCACCGCCGCGGCACAATGGAAGCCGCGAATGTGCTTTACGGCGTTACCATGCAGGAGGACGGCGTGTCCAAGCTGCTCAAGCTTGATCTGGAACAGGTTGACGCAACGCTGGTTTCCTGATATATATTAAAGAAAAAAGATAGGAGGACACCATGGGGTTCTTCGGATTTGGCAAGAAAAACAAAGAAAAAGAACAGGAAAAAATGAAAACGGGTCTGGAAAAGACCCGCACCGGTTTCTGGGGCAATATCCTCAACACCCTCACCGGCAGCGTCATCGACGATGATATGTACGATGATCTGGAAGAGCAGCTCATCCTTGCAGATGTGGGCGGCGAGGTGGCCGTGCGTCTGGTGGACAAGCTGCGCGACCGTGTGCACGAAAAGGGCCTGAAGACCGGCGAAGAGGCGGCGGATGCCCTGCGCGACATCATTGCCGAGGAAATGACACCGGATGCCGAGATGGATCTTTCCGGCAAGCCGGCCGTCATTCTGGTCATTGGCGTGAACGGCGTGGGCAAGACCACCAGCATTGCAAAGCTGGCCGATCACTACACCCGCGAGGGCAAAAAGGTGATGCTGGCCGCAGGCGATACTTTCCGTGCTGCAGCCAGCGAACAGCTGGAGATCTGGGCCGACCGCGCCGGTGTGCCCATCGTCAGCGCAGGCGAGGGCGCAGACCCGGCGGCTGTCATTTTCGACACCGTAAAGTCTGCCACCGCACGCGGTTATGACATGGTCATTGCCGACACCGCAGGCCGTCTGCACAACAAGGCAAACCTGATGGCAGAGCTTTCCAAGATCAGCCGCAGCGTCAAGAAGGCCAGCCCGGAAGCCAGCCTTGAAACGCTGCTGGTGCTGGATGCCATCACCGGCCAGAACGCCATCAGTCAGGCCAAGGAATTCTGCAAGGCTGCAGATGCTACCGGCATCATCCTGACCAAGCTGGACGGCACCGCCAAGGGCGGCTGCGTGGTGGCGGTCAAGCAGCGTCTGGGCCTGCCGGTGCGCTTCATCGGCGTGGGCGAGGGCATCGACGACCTGCTGCCCTTTACCCCGGAGGGCTTTGTGGAAGAGCTGCTCCCGCGCCAGTGGAAGCACTAAGGAGGGTCGCAGCATGAAAATTTGTGCAGCCACCGGCAACGCCGGAAAGCTCCGCGAACTGCGCCGCATTCTGGAAGCGCAGGGCCACGAGGTGGTCAGCCAGAAGCAGCTGGGCATCACCATCGAGCCGGAGGAGACCGGCACCACCTTTGCCGAGAACGCCCTCATCAAGGCCGAGACCATCTGCAAGGCATGCGGTCTGCCCACCATCGCCGACGATTCCGGCCTGTGCGTGGAGGCGCTGGGCGGTGCGCCCGGCGTCTACAGTGCCCGCTACTGCGGCCGCCATGGCGACGACGAAGCCAACAACGATAAGCTTCTGGATGTCATGCAGGCTGTGCCTGCCGGGCAGCGGGGTGCAAAGTTCGTGTCCGCGGTGTGCTTCATCCTGCCGGATGGGCGGCATCTGACCTGCATGGGCGAGTGCCCGGGCAGCATCGCCTTTGAGCGGCTGTGCGGGGACTACGGCTTTGGCTACGACCCGCTGTTCATCCCCACCGACTGCGGCGTGGGAAAGCACGATAAGCGCCCCAACACCGAGGGCCGCAGCTACGCCCAGCTGACCCCGGATGAAAAGGATGCCATCAGCCACCGCGGCAATGCGCTGGCGGTGCTGGAACAGCAGCTGCCGGGATTTCTGGCAGAATGAACTCCCCCAGTCTGCTTCGCAGACAGATTCCCCTTTTTGTCACCTACGGTGACATCTTCCCCCGGCCGGGGGAAGTCGTCCTCGGAGATGGGGCCTTTGGCAGTCCGGCAAGCGTTTCGTTTCTGCCAAAGGCTCCCTCTTTGAGGGAGCTGGCAAAGCCGCAAGGCTTTGACTGAAGGAGTTTCTCACCGCAAGCGGAGACAATTCTAAATCGTTTCTTTATCGAAATATCAACCTCAAAATAAAGGAGAAAAAACTATGCTGACAAGCAAACAGCGCGCCATTCTGCGCGGCAAGGCAAACACCATGGACCCCGTTTTCATCGTGGGTAAGGGCGAGATCGACGAGACCATGATCCAGGGCGTGAAGGACTGTCTGGATGCCCGTGAGCTTATCAAGCTCAAGGTGCTGGAAAACAGCATGTACAATGCCCGTGAGGCTTCGGTCAAGCTGGCTGAGGCCACCGGTGCCGACTGCGTACAGGTGATCGGCTCCAAGTTCGTGCTGTACCTGCAGAAGAAAAAGGACAGCGCCTACGCCGACCTGCTGAAGTAAAAATGAAAGTTCTTCTCTACGGCGGTACGTTTGATCCGCCCCACAACGGCCACCTGAACAATCTGCGCGCTGCCGCTGCCCGCGTGCAGCCGGATAAGGTGGTGGTGATGCCTGCCGGGCTTTCGCCCTTCAAGCAGAAGACCTCTGCGCCGGGCGCACTGCGGTTGGAAATGTGCAGCTGCTTCCATGCACTGGAAGAGGATGCGGACACGATCCCGCAGCTGGAAGTCAGCGGCTGGGAGATCGAGCAGGCCGCTGCCGGAAACCGCAACTATACGGTGCTCACGGTGGAAAAACTGGCCCGGGACTACCCCGGGGCACAGCTGTACCTTGCCATTGGCAGCGATATGCTGCTAAGCTTTGACGGCTGGCACCGCTGGCAGGATATCCTGCGCCTTGCCCATCTGGTGGTCACCAGCCGCCATGTGGGCGACGACCCCGAGCTGCACGCAAAGGCTCTCCGGCTGGACCCCACCGGGGCACGCATCCTGTTTGCACCGGTACAGGCGCTGCCCATGGCCAGCAGCGAGATCCGTGCACGCCTTGCAGCAGGGAAAGCCTGCGAAGCAGAGCTGCCGCAGGCCGTGTGGGAGGTCATCCGCCGGGAGAAACTCTACAAAAAGGAAGTATCAGCCAATGAACCTCAAACAGGCAAAGGAGCTTGTGCGCGGCCGCTTGAGCGATAAGCGCTATGAGCATACCTTGAATGTGAAAAAAATGGCCGTCAAGCTGGCAAAGATCTACGGTGAGGATGAGGAGCGCGCCGCGCTGGCAGCCCTGCTGCACGATTCCGCCAAGGAAATCAGCAAGGATGAGATGCGCGAGATCCTGCGCGCTTACCCCCAGTATGCCGAGGGCGGCGAAGAGCGCCCGGCCCCGGTGTGGCACGGCGTGTGCGCCGCCATTCTGGCCCGCACCCAGTGGGGTGTGACCGACGAAGCGGTGCTTAGCGCTATTGCCTGCCACACGGCGGGCAAACCCGGCATGACCCGGCTTGACAAAATTTTGTATCTGGCCGATATGACCAGCGCGGAGCGGGACTGGCCCGGCGTGGAAAAGCTGCGCAAGCTGGAAAAAAAGAATCTGGATGCCGCTATGCTGGCCGCGCTGAAGCAGACCAACGATTTCGTGCTCTCGCAGGGCAAGCCCCTTGACCCGATGTCCAAGGCTGCCTATGAGGATATCCTTGCCCGTAGCGGGAAGAATGAACGGTGAGAGCACAGCTGCTCTGAAACAAGCGGAAACAGAAAACGGATTGCAGATTTCGTCGGATAATGCTATACTTAAGAGCATGACAGGTCTGCAGGAACATTTTTTTGCAGGACCGCGAAAATCTGGAGGATACAAAAAAGCATGAGCCAGACGCCACGCCATATCAATACTTCGCGTTCTCTGAACCGGCCGGATCCGGCAGCAGCCGCACCGCGCCACGCTGCGTCCAGAACGGATGCAAAGCAGAGCGCAGGCGGTGCACACAATGAGCCGCCGCGCCGCCCGGCACAGGGAGCAGGGCAGAAGCCGCCGCGCCGCCGCAAAAAGAAAAAGAAAATGCCCCTCTGGCTGCCTTTTGCAGTGGTCATGGCCATCATCGCGGTGATCTCCGGTGTGGTGGTGTACGGAGTCAGCCTTGTAAACAAGGTGGAGGACAGCATCCGCCCGGACGACAGCACCCCTATCATTGAGGAAGAGGTGAAGACAGCCGAGGAATACAAGGGCGATGTGGTGAACATTCTGGTCTGCGGCATCGACTATGAAGAGGGCCGCAATTATTCCAACGACCCCACTTCCAACGACGGCATGACCGACATGATCCTGTACGTGCAGTTCGACATCAAGAACGGTGCACTGCGGATGCTGCAGATCCCCCGCAACAGCCTTGTCACCACCAAGAACAAAAAGATCACCCTTTCCAATGGAAAGACCTACGCCGCCACGAATTATCAGATCAACTCGGTGGCAATCTCCAACGGCGGCAGCATCGCCGCTCTGGCCGATGTCATCTACGATCAGTTCCGGCTGCCCATCGATTACTATGTGACGGTGGATATGCAGGCACTGGTGGATATGGTGGATAACTTTGGCGGCATTGAGGTGTATATCCCTCACGATATGTCCTACGGCGGCAGCAAGCTGCTCAAGGGCTACCGCAATCTGAACGGCGCATCGGCAGAGTTCTTTGTGCGCTGCCGCCACGGCGACGGCTACGCCAATTCCGATATCGACCGCCTGAACATGCAGCGCTATTTCTATGCCGGCCTGTTCAAGCGGGTGCGCAGCATGGGCGTGACCGACGTCATCAACCAGCTACCCCTGATCTTCAACAATTATATCCACACCGACATGGACCTGACCACCATCGCCAAGATGCTGGTCTCCTTTACCCGGATCGACAGCGCCAACATCATGCTGGCCCAGACGCCGGTGTTCATGGGTGTGCCCAATGTCGGCAAGACCGACAGCTTTGACGGCTACTCCTGCGTGGTGCCGGATGCCGGTTCCATCGCAGAGCTGCTCAACACCTACTTCCGCAATTATACCGGCCCCGTCAGCGCCGAGGAGCTCAACCTTGTGACCAACGACTGGCCCCACGGCACGGCTTCCACCAGCGCCAACGTCCAGTTCGTGGGCCAGCTCGACAAGGAGTCGGATGACGCCATCCTCAGCGGCGACACCGACGTGGCGGGTGCCACCACGACCGACGGCCAGGCGGCCGGGCAGTAACGCAAACAACAGATAGGAGAAATCAGATGGAGAACAACATCGACAGCAAGTCTCTTGCCATTGAGATCGCAAAGATCCTGGATCAGAAAAAGGCACAGGATGTCCGGGTGCTCAAGGTCGAGAGCCTGACCGTCCTCACCGACTATTTCGTCATCGCCTCCGGCACCTCCACCACGCAGGTGGGGTCGCTGGCCGACGAGGTGGAGTTCGCGCTCTCCCAGAAGGGCATCGAGCCCATCAGCACCGAGGGCTTCGACTCCAAGAACTGGGTCCTGCTGGACTACTCGAACGTCATCGTGCATGTGTTTGTGCCCAACACCCGCACCTATTACGATCTGGAGCACCTGTGGGCCGACGGCGAGCCCATCGACATCTCGGAGTATCTGACGCCGGATCACAGCCTGTAAGGGAACATATCCCGGCCCGATGTTTTTTCGGATGCCCTCTCCGTCTCGCATCCGCTCACCAGCCCCCTGGCAGGGGAACCTCTGGCGAAAACGGAACCGTTGCAAGGACTGCCAAGGCCTCTCCTACAAGGAGAGGTGGCATTGCGAAGCAATGACGGAGAGGTTGTATGAAGGACAGGGCGCTCCGCAAGGCGCAAAAATCCCCCTCGGGGAGTCTCTCCGAGGGGGATGCTGTCCGTTTTTCTTATCTTCCCGCCGCAGGAGCGTCAGCTTCTCCCCGGGATGTCGCCTACCATGATGACGAAGAGCCTGGGTTTGTTGTAATCATCCGTCCAGCTTCCGAAGCCGACCCGGTAGCTGGATGCGAGGAAGCTGATAGTGGCCCAATTATTCTCATTCGGTTCCGGCAGTACCAGTCTGTAGTCGTTACAGAGGTCGATGGCCTGCTTGACGGGGTCGTCCGAGCCTCTGTCCACTCCAGTATAGAAGATGACCTGTTTGTTGGCGGTGCCGGGGGCGATGCCGATGGTATCCAAGAGAGCTTTGCGAGGCTCAGAACCGGAAGAGTTGTAATTGCCCCGCTTCAATTTGTTAATGAGAAGAGTTCCCTCCCCAGAGCTCACCTGTGTGTACCTCTCCGCCGCCTCACTCAGCTGCGGGTCGGCCTCGCAGGTGATGTTCTTACCATACCGCGTATTTATGATGTCTGCCAGAGCCTCGGCCCGGAGGGTGTCCTCCGGCTTATCGCCCGGCTTATCGCCGCAGCCGGTGAGCAGGGCCAGCGTCATCACGCCTGCAAGGGCAAGGGCAAACAGCTTTTTCAATTTCATCGTCGTTTCCTCCTGTGTCAAGTCTGCGGGGTCTTAATGGTGGCGAATGTTTCCAGTGCAAGGTAATAGCGGCGGCCGTCACTCTTCTTGCCCGTCATTGTAAATGCTATGGCTTGCAGAGTCGATGTGTTGGGAGCTAGCGGAGCAATCACTATCTCCTGGATGTACTTCATACTCTCCGCCTGCGCCAGCGCACTCTGCTCCGGCTTCACTTCTCCATACCAAAGATGAACACTGCCTGTCACCAGATAGTTTCCCAATTCTTTTTTAATGATGTTCTGTGCATCCCCGGTCAGCCTACCATTTTTATCATCCAGCCAGCTCGGCTGGAACTGCCGTGCGATGACCTTGAGCTTTTTGTCCAGCGTTTCGTCCTTCTGATAGTCAGCAAATTGTCCCCTCCTGTACCGGAAATACTCTTCTACCTGCTTGGCTTGGGAGCTGCTGTCCGAGCAGCCGGTGAGCAAGGCCAGCACCATCACGCCCGCAAGGGCAAAGGCAAGGAGTCGTTTTGCAGTTTTCATCGTCGCTACCTCCAATCGTGGGGTGTGTAGATCGGAAGAGCGTCGTGTAGGGAAAGAGTGTAGATCTCGGTGGTCGCCG
>OOBM01001861.1_pt1 | contig 10152 bp, 10 predicted proteins | sample 1671581 | NCBI WGS metagenome assembly OOBM01 (sample SAMN06348171, study PRJEB24527) | human gut metagenome
ACGCAGACCCCCTTGCCGCTGTGGAAGCCTACTTTGCCGAGGTGGAAAAGGTGGCCGCCCTCAAGCCGGATATTCTGGCCCACATCGACCTGATCAAGAAGCTGAACGCCAAGGGTGAGTTCTTCGACGAGGAGTCGCCCCGCTACAAGGCTGCTGCTCTCAAGGCCCTGCAGGCCGCAAAGGACAACGACTGCCTGCTGGAAGTGAGCACCGGCGGCGTTTACCGCGGCTACCGCAAGGACTTCTACCCTGGCCCCTGGCTGCTGGGTGAGTGGCAGAAGATGGGCGGCAAGGTGATCATCACCTCCGATTCCCACGATATTGCCAGCCTGACCTACGGCTTTGACGAGGCCGCTGCCGCCATCAAGGCCGCAGGCTTTACCAGTGTGGAGGTGCTCACCGGCCACGGCTTTGAGACCCAGGAGCTGTAAAGAGCACGATTGGAATTGCCGCCGCTTGCGCTCTGGCAATTTTCAGCGGAAAAATGTTTTTGATTTTGCAGTCAGAGCGGCCTGCGGGCCGCTCTGACTGCCTTTTCACGAGAGGGGCCGCCGCGGGCAGCTTCTTCGTAAAAAGCAACTGCATAAAACGACAAAACAAGGGACTGCTTTCCGGGCGGCCCCTTGTTTTGCGGTAAAAATAAAGTTGGAGGAACCCTATGACCCAGACCCAGTCCCGGAAGAAGAACCTCTTCCAGATGAATGTAGACCTGATGCACGGCCCCATCTTCAGGAGTCTGGTGCTGTTCATGCTGCCCATTCTCATTTCCAACCTGTTCCAGCAGCTGTACAACACCGTGGACACCATGATCGTGGGCAACGTGCTGGGCGACACCGCCCTTGCTGCCATTGGCTCCTGCGGAGCCATCTACGAGCTTCTGGTGGGCTTCGGCCTTGGCATCGGCAACGGCCTTGCCATCGTGGCAGCGCGCGCCTACGGCGCTCAGGACGAGGACCTGCTCAAGCGCACGGTGGCCGGGTCGCTGGTCATCGGACTGGTGGCGTCGCTGACCATCACCACGGCAGGCTTTTTCGGCCTGCGGCCCCTGCTGGAGCTGCTGGACACCCCCGCCGAAATTCTGGAAGATGCCTACCGCTACATCATCATCATTGATCTGGGCGTCATCGTCATGTTCGCTTACAACCTGTGCGCGGGCCTGCTGCGGGCCATCGGCAACAGTGTGATGCCGCTGGTGTTCCTGCTGCTCAGCTCGGCGCTGAATGTGGTGCTGGACCTGTGGTTCATTGCCGGGATGGGCATGGGCGTGGCCGGTGCCGCTGTGGCTACCGTGATCGCACAAGGCGTGTCAGTGGTGCTGTGCATCCTTTATGTCATGGCGCGGGTGCGCATCCTCATCCCGGGCCGGAAGCATCTGGACGTGGGCCGCAAGCTGTACTGGGACCTGTTTAGCCAGAGCATCTCCATGGGCCTGATGAGCAGCATCGTGTCTGCCGGTTCGGTGATCTTGCAGTATGGCATCAACGGGCTGGGCACCCTGACCATCGCCGGACACACGGCGGCCCGCAAGCTGTTTGCCTTCACGGATATGCCGCTCATCGCCATGGCGAATGCGGCGTCCACCTTCGTTTCCCAGAATTACGGCGCAGGCCAGCCGGAGCGCATCCGAAAGGGCATGCGGGAGATCTACCTGTATTCGCTGGTGGTCATGGTGGTGACGGTGCTGCTGATGCAGGTGAGCGCCGAGTGGCTGGTGCGCATGGTGTCCGGCTCGTCGGAGGCCCTCGTGCTGGAAAACGGCGCACGCTATCTGCGATGGACTTCCCCCTTCTATGCGGTGCTGGGGGTGCTGCTGTCCACCCGCTATGCCCTGCAGAGCCTGGGCGAAAAGGTGCTGCCGCTGTTTTCCAGTGTCATCGAGTTCCTGGGCAAGGTGGTGTTCGTGCTGGTGTTCATCCCGCACTTTGCCTACAATGCGGTGATCCTCTGCGAGCCGGTGATCTGGTGCTTTATGGCCCTGTATCTGGTGGCGGTATACCGCCGCAATCCCTTTGTGTTCCCCAAAAAACAATGACCCGGTGCCCCGGGCAAACAAAAAGCGTCTGCAGAGGCTTCTGCAGACGCTTTTGTATTGGGGGTCTCCTTACAGGGCCGAATAGCCAAAGCTGTTGACCAGGGCGTCGATGTGCTGGCCGGCCTTGCACATGGGACAGTCACGGCTGTCGAAGCTGGCGTAGTCCGGCAGGCTGGCGGGGTCGAAGATGGAGGTGACCGGGTAGCCCATGCACTCGTGGGTGGTGGCGAAAATAGCCGAAAGCCCGGCCACCATGCCGCCGTAGTAGTTCACGGCCTCCACAGCGGCCTGCACGGTGTAGCCGGTGGTGATGGAAGCGGACAGAATGAGCACATGCTTGCCCTTGACCATGGGGGCCAGATTGTCGCGCAGGATGATCTGGCTGCCGGTGGTGTACTCCGGGGTGATGACATAGATGGTCTGGTGGGCGTTCATGTTGGCAAAGCCGTCCTTGGTCAGCTCATTGGCCAGACAGGTGCCGATGACCTGGGTGCCGTCCAGACAGAGCACGGTGTCCACGATGGTGCTGTGCTGGTAGGCACTTACCAGCTCCTTGGCCACGGCCTTGGCCTCCGACAGGCGGGACTTCTGGGTGGTGACGTCGATGTAATAGTTGATGTGGCTGTGGCTGGTGGCAAAATGTCCCTTGGCAACGCGCAGGAACAGGTCACTTTTCTTGGTGGGCAGCTTGACCATGTTGATCATAACAGACAGCACTCCTTTTCAGCCGGGCGGGCGCACCCGCCGCAAAATATAACAGCGCGGCGGCAAGTGGCTCTGCCGCTGCGCTTTGTCCGTTGCTTGTTCTTTTATTGTACCGGAAAACGGAACTGTGCACAAGACACAAAATCACTAAAAAACGATAGGCACTTTGCGACGAACTGCCCAACAAAAGGGTCAAAAAAGCCCGCACCAAGGGTGCGGGCTGAAATGTAAAGATTGGAGAATTACTTGACGAGATCGGCACCAGGGATCTTCCAGGTTATGCGGAGTTCAGGAGACTTGGCCGGGCGAGGAATGAAGGTGAACTCCAGGGTGTCCTCAGGGTTGGGAGCATGCCCGGCATAGTCGGGGACATGGACCTTGTACTCACCTACAGTCCGGGGCGGGAGCTCGGGGAGAATATCAGGAGCCTTGCCGTCCTCCCCCAGAACAGCCTCGATGGACAGGTTGAAATAGTTGCTCCACTTGCTGTTGCCGTCTTTGTCCAGGACCTTTACTACGAATCTCTCGTTGGGGGTGGCCATATGAAGGGGAGCATCGGAGTTGTTCTTTACGGTAAAGGTAAAGACGCCTGCGGTGCCATCCAGGTCCACGCTCTTCAGCAGGCCGCCGGTGGTGCCCAGGGTCGTACCGTAACCCAGCTTTTTGATAACAGGGTTGTTGGGGTCCTGGATCTCACAGCCCGTCAGCAGGCCGGCACCGGCCACAGCCACAGCGGTCATGGCAGAATACTTCAGAAAATCACGCCGGGAAAAAGTGTAAGACATGATACGTTCCTCCGTTTATCAACAAAATATGGTGTAAGGGTCAGCCCAAAGCAGGGACCGCAGTATCCGGGGAGATGATCCAGTTTGCGGTGTACTCGTTGTACTCGGTATCCGGGGTGTAGATGATACGCAGGGAGGCGATGGGGCATTCGGTATCCTCGGCCTTCATCACAGGCAGGCCGGATGCAATAACGGTGCAGATGCACTCCTTACCGCGGCTGATGGGGTTGGTATAGCCAGGGACCAGGGCGGCGTTGAGGCTGCCCTGGGTAGAACCCACAAAGATGTTTGCAATGCAGTTGTTGTTCTTATCGTAGGCCTTGACTGCAAAACGATTGGGGCTCACGACGATGGGATTCTTGCGGCCGTTGACGATATGGATCGTAAAGGTCGCGTTGCCGGATTTGGGGTCATACTCCAGGGCTTCCAGAGTGGATTTTACCTTCAGCACGACATTATCACTGGGATAGGTGGTCTGGATCGCAGTTTCTGCGCCAGAACCGGAGCAGCCGCCCAGCAGGCTGGTACCGGCCACAGCCACGGCGGCCACGGCGGTGTATTTCAGAAACGAGCGGCGGGAGAAAACGGTAGACATGATTTTGTTCCTCCTCCTGGAATGTAAAATTATACAGTTTATGCCAATGGAAGTTACTTATACAATAGGCGAAATGACCGCAAAAGTCAATGCTTTTTATAAAATAATTGTGAACATTCTGTGGGCATATCGTACAAAATGGACGAAATCGAATGCAATTATCCGCGGATCACATCGGCGGCCTTCATGGTAAAGGTCAGGGTCTTGTCCGGGGCAAAGGTGGGCATGTAGGTCACCTGCAGCTCCTTCCAATTCTTGGGCACCATCAGCATCAGCACGATGTAGCCGGAGCCCTGCGGGGGCAGGCTCTCGCTGTCGGAGAAGCTCTGGGAGTTGGAGTTGTACAGGGACACCGTGGCACTGATGGCAGCACCCTGACCGTCGCAGGTGGCAACAAAGTCGGTGGTAGCAGCGGCCATGGCCTGGAAGTTGGCGTCCACGTTCTCCAGCGGGGGCACCGGGTAAGCGGCGTTGATGGCATCCACGCCCTGTGCACCGATGGTATAGGTCTCGGTCTTGCTGCGGTTCAGCACAGTCACGCGCACGCCCAGGTACTCATAGCCGGGCTGTGCGGGGTCCTGGGTCAGGTGGAACACGCTGGACAGCTGCACGCCCAGACCGTTCCAGTTCTTGACGGTGTCGCCCACCTTCACGTCGTTGACGGTGGTGTTTCTGCCATTGGTCTTGCAGCCGCTCAGCAGGCTGGCAGAGCCGACCGCTGCAGCGGAAACACCTGCACACTTCAGGAATGCACGGCGGGAAATCTTGTTCGACATAGGTATTGTCCTCCTCTTGATCGGTGGAAATGTTGTCCTTTCCAGAATCTTCTACTCTGTTTATACCGTTTTTGGTGCACAGATGCAAGAGTTTTGGGGAACAATTCACAGGAATATCACCCCGGTACGACGGGATTTCAGTCCTCGGGGGTCAGGCCCTTGACGTGGGTCTCGCTGGTCTTGACCAGATTCAGCAGACTGGGGGTGTACAGCGGGAACTCACGGGTCAGGCTCTCGGTGGTCATGGCAAGGCAGGCGGGGTCCTTTACGCCCTCGGCACCCTTCAGGTCCTCCCCGGCCAGCAGGGCTTCCACATTGGCCTCGGACATGCGCATCACGGCGTCGGAATAGCCGCGCCAGCGGTGGGCACCGATGCTGAACATGCTGGACGCGTTGTGGGGCTCGGCCGAGTACAGCAGGCGGAACATCTTGGCCACGGCCATCATCAGGTAGGCACTCACCTCGGTGGTCAGGGCCTTGCTGTGGCACTGGCCGATCTTGGCATACAGCACGTTCAGGCTGTTGGAGATCAGCTTTTTGTTCATGGTGGGCAGCACGCTGCCGTGATAGATGTTGTCCTTCATCTTGTCGGGGTTGGGCAGCTCATCGGCGGTCAGCATCATGCCGTTGCGCTCGGCCGAGCGGCCCAGCAGATAATCGCAGGACACATTATAGTAATCTGCAACACGGACCACGAAATCCAGACCGCACTCGCGGATACCCTTTTCGTAGTGGGAGAGCAGCGCCTGTGAGACGCCGAGGTCTTCCGCTGCCTGTTTCTGGGTGATGCCGCGCTCCTTGCGCAGCAGCTTGATGATACGATTGAATTCCATGATCTTTGGCTCCTCAGTGAAAAATGAGACTTCTTTGATTTTTGGTTTACAGCATGTTGATTATACACAACGGAAAACGACTTGTAAAGCAAGCAAAATGACGGAATTTTTTGACGAATTTCGTCATTTTTGTCAAAGCTCTTGCTCTGACTACCATATCTATGCTAAACTAAGGGGCAACTGGTATATATTTTGTGCCGCGCCGGGATCGTGAAAATTGCGCCCGGCGTAAAGAAACGGGCACAATGAGACGATCTTTGCGAAAATCGAGGTGTTTTGACCCATGAAAACATTCAAACTGCATCTGATCCGCCACGGCATCACGGCGGGCAACCTCCAGGGGCTGTACATCGGCAGCGGAACGGACATCCCCCTGTGCGACGAAGGCCGCGCCCAGCTGGCCGACCTGAAGGAGCGGTTCGAGTACCCCCAGGTGGACACCGTGTTCTCCTCGCCGCTGATGCGCGCCGTGGAGACGGCGAACCTCCTCTTCCCCAACGCGGCCCATCAGTTCTCGGTCCACGACCTGCGGGAGGCCGGCTTCGGCGTCTTTGAGAACCACCCCGTGAAGGAGCTGGTCAAGGACGAAGACTTCAAGAAGTGGATCACCCCCGGCTCCGGCTTTGTGCCCGAAGGTGCGGAGCCGACCGAAGCGTTCCATGCCCGCTGCTCGGAGACCCTGCTCAAACTGTTTGAGTATATGATCCGGATGGATGTCACCGAGGCAGCCTGCGTGACCCACGGCGGCGTCATCATGAGCATGCTCAGCCAGCGGGCCCTGCCCTCCCGCCACCCGGAACAGTGGATGGCAGACCCCGGCTGCGGCTACACCGTCCAGACGGACGTTCAGCTCTGGATGCGGGACCGTCTGGTGGAGGCTATCGACATCGTGCCCTTCGGCTACGCCGATACCCTGCGCGGCCAGGCGGAGTCCGAGGAAAACGAGGCATACGAGTAAATACACGGTAAAATTCCGGGCAAAGACCTTGACAGGCTGTCCGGAATTTACTATTGTATAGAGAGAACTATTTTTCCGCTGTTAGGAGGAATCCCCGATGTCACAATCTCTGTCCCGCCGCTCGTTCCTGAAATGTGCCGGCTCTGGTGCAGTCAGTCTGGCGGCTGCCCTGCTCACCGGTGTTTCGGCTGCGGCGCTGGCCCCCTGCTACGAGGGCGAACCGGCCCTGCTGGACGGCAAGGCCGCTGTGGAGCTGCTGGGCTATGCCCCCGCGCCGGAACTGGGCAGCACCCTGGTGTATCTGTCGGTGGAGAACCTCTCGGCAAAGGCGCTGGCCGTGGGCACGAGCTATCTGCAGAGCCGCGAGATGACCACGACCGAAGAACTGTACCGCCTGGGCACCGGCTTGACGGCTGTCTGCGACGGCCAGCCTGTGCGCTGCGGCAGCTTTGCAGCCCCGCTCTATGGCGAGAACGCGGCGGATGCCTCGGCCTTTACGCTGAATCTGGCCGCAGGGCGCGGGGCCATGCTCCACTGCTTCTGCGAGACGCCGGAGGACTGGAACACGCTGGAGCTGACCTACCAGCCCGATTTTGCCTCCGGCCAGACGATGCACTTTGTGGTGCGCCGGGACATGGACGAAGTCCAGCTGGGCGCTGTGCCCACGACCCCTGCCGAGGTCGGCAGCGTCGTGGACCTGTAATGAGATGACACAAAAAAGATCCCTCGTGCATGGCACGGGGGATTTTTGCTGTCTGTCAGGGGGCCGATGCGGCGGTCAGGGCTTCCCCGGCGGAATTGGTCACGGTGAGTTCCTGACCGGTCAGGCTGGAAACGAGGGCCAGATAGCTCCGGCCAGCCAGCAGGCTGAAGGGCCGGCCGTCGGCGTCGTAAAAGGCGAAGGTAGAGTCGCTGCCTTGAGTCCAGGTCAGGGTCCACAGATGCCCGCCGTTGAGCCAGACGCCGCCGCCCATGCTCAGGTCGTAGTCCAGCGTGAGGCCGTCGTCCCGCAGGGAAGAGGCGCTGAACAGGATGAGCAGGTTGTCAAAACCGGCCTGCTGGCTGTTGTTGGCATCCAGCTGGGGGGTGCCGTCGGCATGGAGCATTTTGTAGGTGCCGCTGTCAGCGTCGTAAACAAAGCCGGTGGCGTTGTCCGCACCGAACTGGACCTGAACGCGGGCGGCATCGGCAGCGGAGGCGTCGGGCAGCTTGCCTTCCGTCTGCTGGGGCAGCAGCGGCGGGACGGACAGGGTGGGGGATGCTTCGCTCTCGCTCTCCCCTGCGGCGCTGGAAGCAGCGTCGGTCAGGCGGGACTCCGACAGGGCGGAGGAGATGTTCAGGCTGCGCAGCACCCCGGCCAGCGCATTGCCGCTGGTGCGCCACAGCGGGCGGCTGGTCCAGGTGGTGTCGCAGGTGAAGGCGTTGGTGCCCACTTCCAGCGCATCGACCGCGCGCAGGGAGTAATAGTCCAGATAGTTCTGGTCAAAGGCGCCGCCGCCGCGCTGGACGGGCAGAACCTGCTGCCCCACGAGCAGCCGCCAGTAAAGGTCCTGCCCGGCGTCCACCGGGCCGACCTGCGGCACAGCATCCACGGCCGGGTAGACCAGGCACAGGCTGGTGGCGCTCTGGGGCTCGGTCAGGGCTTCCAGCACCAGAGATGCCGAGGAAAGCCCCCACTGGGTGGTGCTGGACGTCTCATTCTCGATCGTGACGGCCACCGGGCGCTGCCCCGGCCAGAGCGCTTCCTGCCCGGTGAGCGGGTCGGTGGGAGCCGCCGAAGAGGCGGTGTCCGCAGCGGGAACGCAGCCGGTCAGCAGCGCGGCGCAGAGCGCAAAGCACAAAGCAGTCCGCTTCCAAAATTTCATCTTGTTCCTCTTCTGTCCCGCAGCGCGGGGCTGGTCTTACTGATAGCTGAAGTTGCTCCACTCATCGTTGTCCACAAGGGCGAAGTAGGTCTTGCCCCGGTTCAGGGTCATCTCTTCGCCCGCGTCGGTGTAGAGCCGGATGGGATGGGTGGGATGACCCTTCTCCCAGCGGCCCATTTGAACGCCGCCGCTGGTGAAGAGATAGGCCTGTCCGCCCTCGACGTACTGGACTTCCTGCACATCGTGGGAGTCGCCTGCGTAGGCGGCGATGTTGGCAAAGCAGACCACAACGTTCGCGAAGGTCAGCTGCTTGCCGGTCAGCTCGTCCACCGCAGACTCGAATTTTTTGGTGCGGTTGCTGTACATGGACATCTTATAGTTCCGGTTCCAGCTGTTGTAGGCAAAGCTCGTCTTATAGCTGGCCGAATGGGTGATGAGGATGCTCCTGGCCGAGGGCGCGTCGGCCAGGTCGTTCACGGCATCGGTGCGGTAGTCGGCAAAGCGGAAGAAGGTGCCCTCGTACGGATAGGTCAGGCCGATGCCGGCGTCAGCAGCCGCCTGCCTGATCTCCTTGGCCGAGGTGAACTCGGTGTGCTCGTAGGCGACGTTCTCATTTCGCTTGATGCGGTGGGCCACATGCGGATGGACCGGCGTATTGAAGTAATTTTTGCCGCCGATGTTCAGGCCGGAGTAGTTGTACACGTGGATGAACTGGGTGCAGAAGATGCTCTCGCCGTCGTGGTAGTACAGTGCATTCCAGGGCATGAGCAGCTGCAGGAACTGGTCGCGGCCGGAGCGAATGGGGCCGATCTCCGGGATGTTGTTCACATTGGAATAGAGCGCGCAGAAGCGGGTGATGCCGCCCTCGACCTTGCTCTCAATGAGCAGGTCGGCCGAACCGATGCCGCGCTGCGGGCGGGCGTTCTGCCGCTCGGAATTGCAGATGTTGTTGACCATGACGCCCACGATGCGGCCGTCGGTGCTGCGGGCCTCGCCGGTCAGCGGGTCGGCGTCGTAGGCGGGCAGCGTGCTGCCCGCGGCCTCCGGCTGTTCGACGCCCGGCAGCGAGGACGCCGCCAGCTCAGACGATGCAGCGGCCTCGCTGGACGCCGCCGAAGAGGCTGCCGAAGATGCAGCCGATGAGCTGGCCGAAGAGGCGTCAGACGAAGGTACGCGCAGCACCTTTTTCAGCCAGCCGGGCAGGCAGCCGCCAAGACTTGCATTCCCGGTGGGGGCGCAGCCGGTCAGGGTCAGCCAAGCCGCAGTCAAACCTGTGTAACGAAGTACGGACCGTCGAGAAATTTTCATCAGAAAAAGACCTCCTATCGCAACGGCCTGTGTGCGGCCTGTGGGCGCACGGTACGGCCGGGACCATCGTGAACGATACTTGATTTGATTGTACTGATTCTTACCGGATTTGTAAAGGGAAAGTTTGCATCCGGCATGGCCCATTTTTGTGAAAGAAAGTTTTTTGCCGCGAAGCCTTGCTTTTTGGCCGCAGTTGTGGTAATATTATACGGCAATATTTCTGGTATTGTACAAATACTGTATGCGCTCGTAGCTCAGCCGGTAGAGCATCTGACTTTTAATCAGAGGGCCAGGG
>OOBM01001879.1_pt1 | contig 10074 bp, 6 predicted proteins | sample 1671581 | NCBI WGS metagenome assembly OOBM01 (sample SAMN06348171, study PRJEB24527) | human gut metagenome
GATGGAAAAGACAAAGCCAGAGAGTCTGTAATGGAGAATGCAGAATTTATTCGTCATGCACTGAAGGATGACAGCGGAATGATCGCCGGAATGATGGGTATGCATGCACAGTTCACAATCTCAGATGAGACAATGGAACTTGCAGCAGCAAACAAACCGGATGAAGTTGGTTATCATATTCATGTTGCAGAAGGAATTGAAGATCTGCATCACTGCCTGAAACATTATGGAAAGAGAATTGTTGACCGTCTGATGGACTTCAATATTCTTGGAGAGAAGACACTGCTTGGACATTGTATCTACATCAACCCACATGAGATGGATCTGATCAAAGATACAAACACAATGGTTGTTCATAATCCGGAATCCAATATGGGAAATGCCTGCGGATGTCCGCCTACCATGGAATTGGTACATAAGGGAATCGTTACGGGACTTGGAACTGATGGATACACCCACGATATGCTGGAATCCTGGAAGGTTGCCAATATTCTTCATAAGCATCATCTGTGCGATCCTAATGCTGCATGGGGAGAAGTTCCGAAGATGCTCTTTGAGAATAATGCTGTTATTGCAAACCGTTACTTTAAGAAACCTCTTGGCGTATTAAGAGAGGGTGCTGCAGCTGATGTGATCGTAATGGATTACAACCCGCTTACACCTATGAGAGCAGACAATGTAAACGGACATCTTCTGTTTGGAACTACAGGACATGACGTTGTGACTACTGTATGTAACGGCAAGGTTCTTATGAAAGACAGGGAAGTGCTGGTTTGTGACGTAGATAAGGTTATGGCTGACTGCCGTCAGTCTGCACAGGAACTGGCTGACGATATTAACGGAGGAAAATAAATATGAGCGATATTATGACACCCATTCCCTTTGGAAAAATGATGAACTGGATCCTGGAGGAACACAAGAAAGGCGCGATCTTCGGCATCAGAAGACCTTTTGTTGCAGATCAGAGCAAGAAATATGAGATCTTTGGACGTACATTAGAGACACCTTTCGGACCTGCTGCAGGACCACACACCCAGCTGACCCAGAATATTGTAGCTGCTTATGTGGCAGGAAGCCGCTTCTTTGAATTAAAGACAGTTCAGAAGTTAGATGGTGAAGACCTTCCGGTAGCAAAGCCATGTATCAAGGCTGATGATGAGTGCTACAACTGTGAATGGTCCACTGAGCTTTATGTGCCACAGGCATATGATGAGTACGTGAAAGCATGGTTTGCCTGTAAGGTATTAGCTAAGGAATATGGCCTTGGCTCTATGGACGGCTTCCAGTTTAATATGTCCGTTGGTTATGACCTGGACGGCATCAAACTGGAAAAGGTAGACCGTTTTATTGAAGGAATGAAGGATGCTTCTGCAGCACCTATTTTTAATGAGTGCCGTCAGTGGCTGTTAGATAACCTGGATCGTTTTGATAACCTGACAAAAGAGGATGTTGAAAGTATCTCCCCTGAAATCTGCAACTGTGCAACTCTCTCCACTTTGCACGGATGTCCTCCACAGGAGATCGAGCGTATCGCAAGCTATCTGCTCACTGAGAAGAAAGTACATACCTTTATCAAGTGCAATCCAACTCTGTTAGGATATGAGTATGCAAGAAAATTAATGGATGACATGGGCTATGATTATGTAGCGTTCGGTGACTTCCATTTCAGAGATGACCTTCAGTACACAGATGCAGTTCCAATGTTACAGAGACTGCAGAAGCTGGCAGATAAGAAGGGACTGGAATTTGGTGTTAAGATCACAAATACCTTCCCTGTTGATGTAAAACAGAATGAACTTCCAAGTGAAGAAATGTACATGTCCGGTAAGTCTTTATACGCTCTGTCCATGTCTGTTGCACAGAAACTGGCAAAGGACTTTGATGGAAAACTGCGTATTTCCTACTCAGGCGGTGCTGATTACTTTAATATTACAAAGATCATAGACGCTGGTATCTGGCCTGTAACCATGGCAACTACCATGTTAAAGCCAGGCGGCTATGAAAGATTAGAGCAGATCGGACAGTTATTTAAGGCAAAAGAAGCAGCAGCTTTCGCTGGCGTAAGCGCAGAGAAGGTAGAAGCTATGGTAGAGGCTGCAAAGTCTGACAAACACCATGTAAAGGCTGTTAAGCCGCTTCCATCCAGAAAGGTGAAAAAGCCGGTTCCGTTAACAGACTGCTTTATCGCTCCATGTCAGGAAGGATGCCCGATCCATCAGGATATCACCCGTTACATGCAGTTGGCAGGTGAAGGAAAGTACGAAGAAGCATTAAAGGTTATCTTAAACAAGAACCCGCTTCCATTTATCACCGGTACCATCTGTGCGCACAACTGTATGAGCAAATGTACCAGAAACTTCTACGAGGCTTCTGTAGATATCCGCAGAACCAAGTTAGAGTCTGCACAGGGCGGAATTGATGCTGTTATGGCAGCATTAAAGGCACCTGCAGTTACTTCTGATAAGAAGGCAGCTGTAGTAGGCGGCGGCCCTGCTGGTCTGGCAGCTGCATACTTCCTTGCAAAGGGCGGTATGAAGGTTACTGTATTTGAGAAGGCAGAAAAGATGGGCGGCGTTGTACGCAATGTGATCCCAGGCTTCCGTATTTCCCACGAAGCAATCGATCATGACGTTGAGCTGGTTCGTGCTATGGGTGCAGAGCTGGTAAACGGCAAAGAGATCACTTCTGTTGATGAATTAAAGAAAGAATATGACTACGTTGTACTGGCAGTTGGTGCTTCTGAACCAGGCAGACTGAGACTGGAAGCTGGCGAGACCATGAACGCATTAGAGTTCCTGGCACAGTTTAAGGCAACTGACGGCAAGGTAGATTTAGGCAAGAACGTTGTTGTTATCGGTGGCGGTAACACAGCTATGGATACTGCAAGAGCTGCAAAGCGCAATGCAGGCGTAGAAAAGGTATCCCTGGTTTACAGAAGAACCAAGAGATATATGCCAGCTGATGAAGAAGAGTTAGTAATGGCAATTGATGACGGCGTAGAGTTTGCAGAGCTGTTAGCACCTGTTAAACTGGAAAATGGCGAACTGATCTGCCGCAAGATGCAGTTAGGTGATTACGATGCAAGCGGAAGAAGAAGCGTTGTTGAGACTGAGGAGATCGTTAAGATCGCTGCTGACACTGTGATCGCAGCTGTTGGTGAGAAGGTTCCAGGCGCATTCTACGAAGCAAATGGTATCGCTGTAGACGAAAAGAAGCGTCCAGTTGTTGACCACAACACTCTGGAGACCTCTGTAAAGGGCGTTTATGTTGCCGGCGATGGTCTCTTTGGACCAGCTACTGTTGTAGAAGGCATCAGAGATGGTAAGAAAGCAGCAGAAGCTATTATCGGAAGAGATTTATCTGAGGATATCTTCAAGATGGCTGATGCTGAGGTTGTTTACGGACGTAAGGGCAAACTGTCTGAGGAGAATGAAGAGTCTGACAGCAGAAGATGTCTCTCCTGCAACAGCATCTGCGAAAACTGCGTAGAGGTATGCCCGAACAGAGCAAACGTAACCTTAACAGTACCTGGCATGGACAAACATCAGGTGATCCATGTAGATTATATGTGTAATGAATGTGGCAACTGCCGCAGCTTCTGCCCATGGGACAGCGCTCCATATCTTGACAAGTTTACCTTATTTGCAAATGAAGCAGATATGGAAAACAGCAAGAACCAGGGCTTCACGGTTCTTGATGCAGCAGCAGGAATCTGCAAGGTACGTTTAGCAGGCAATGTAATTGATTACACAGTTGGAACTGCAAATGAGAATGTTCCGGATGGAATTCAGAAGATCATTAAGACTGTAATTTCTGATTACAGCTATCTGCTGATCGGTTAATTTTATAAAAGAAAAAAACTTCGGGGCGTGGCTTTTTGGTCATGCCCTAGAGGTTTTTTCAAAAGCCATTAATGAAGATCCCGCCTGCGTAAGCAGGCAGTGAAGCATGTCAGCATGTGTACGTGTGGATCTGAGCGAGAGAGGAAGATAACATGCCCAGAGAAAAGACAATGAAGGTGGTATTTGCATTTCCAACTACCACAATGGCAATGAAAATGGAAGCAGCTGCAAAAGCAAAAGAGGCTCCGGGACGTCTGATCCCGGTTCCAAGGCAGATCAGCGCAGGCTGTGGAATGGCCTGGTGCGCACCGGTTGCGGACAGAGTTTCTCTGGAGCAGCTGATCGCTACGGAACAGATCGTAACAGAGGGCTGCTATGAGCTGTTATTATAAAGGAGGCTGGATAATATGAGACAGATCATTAAAAACGGAACTATAGTCACAGGAAGCGGAAGTTTTCCTGCAGATATCCTCATTGATGGGGAAAAGATCGCGGCTACAGGTACAGCTGAAGAGATTAAAAAACTGGCACAGCCGGGAGATAAGGAGATCGATGCATCTGGATGCCTGATTTTCCCTGGATTTATTGATGCACATACCCATTTCGACCTGCATGTGGCAGGAACTGTAACAGCAGATGATTTTGCTACCGGTACAAAGGCTGCTTTAAAAGGCGGTACTACTACCATTATCGATTTTGGAACCCAGTATCCGGGAGAAACACTGGCAGAAGGCTTAAAGAACTGGCATGAAAAGGCAGATGGAAAGTGTTCCTGCGATTACAGCTTCCATATGTCTATTACAGACTGGAACCCTTCTGTTTCCAAAGAAGTCCAGGATATGATGGATGAAGGAATTACTTCTTTTAAACTGTATATGACTTATGATACCCAGGTAGATGATAAGACCTTATTTGAGATCTTACAGAGATTAAAAGAGACTGGCGGTATCACCGGTGTACACTGTGAAAACAGCGGTATGATTGCAGCTTTACAGGAAGAAGCAAAGGCAGCAGGAAAAATGGGTGTTTCCAGCCATCCAAAGACCAGACCGGTAGCTGCGGAAGCAGAAGCAATTGGAAGACTGTTACGTCTGGCAGAAGTAGCAGATGTTCCTGTAGTTGTAGTGCATCTGACCTGTAAAGAAGGATATGATGTGATTGCACAGGCCCGCAAGAGAGGACAGAAGGTTTATGTGGAGACCTGTCCACAGTATCTGCTGATGGATGACAGTCTTTATGAACTTCCTGGCTTTGAAAGTGCAAAATATGTGTGCGCGCCGCCTTTAAGAAAGAAAGAAGACCAGGACTGCTTGTGGAAAGGTCTGGCAGACGGTACCATCCAGACTGTTTCTACTGACCACTGCAGCTTTACCACAGAGCAGAAGAAGTTAGGAGAAGGCGACTTTACCAAGATCCCAGGCGGTATGCCGGGTGCTGAGACAAGAGGGACTTTGATCTATACTTACGGTGTAGATAAGGGTCGTATCACAAAAGAAGATATGTGTCGCGTTCTGTCTGAAAATCCTGCAAAACTGTATGGCTTATACCCGAGAAAGGGCGTGATCGCTCCAGGAAGTGACGCAGACCTTGTGATCATGCGTACAGGTGTAGAAGATGTGATCACAGCCAAAGATCAGGTCCAGAATGTAGATTATGCACCATTTGAAGGTACAAAAGTGACCGGAAGAGTGGAAAGCGTGTTCTTACGTGGACTTCAGGCTGTAAAGGACGGAAAAGTGGTAGAAGAGAAGAAGGGCGAGTTCCTGAAGAGAGGAAAATATGCTCTGTAAAATAGAGTGAGTGAGAAAACGGGCTCTGGCAGCTGACTAATGTGGCTGCCGGGCCCGTTTTTTGTTATGGCAGTTGACTTTCCCCGCCAGGCGGGGTTCCAATGCTATATTTATCTCACTTTCGTAAAAATTCCTCGCAAATCATAGATTGCATGCCGTGGACATTTCACTGCACACATACCGCAGCTTAAGCAGGATGCTTCATCAATCACTGCGCAGTTGTCTTCTACGTGGATGGCACTGGCAGTACAGGTCTTTTCGCAGATGCCGCAGCCGATACAGCTGACGGCACAGACACCTCTTGCGTCTTTGCCTTTATCTTTGTTGGAACATTTAACAGCAATGGTATTGGCACAGTCGTGTAAGTGGATGATGTGCTGAGGACATTCTCTGGTGCAGCGTCCGCAGGCGATACATTTTTCTTCATCTACTTCAGCTACGCCATATTCATTCAGATGGATGGCACCGAATTTACAGCTTTCTACACATTTTCCGCAGGCGATACAGCCATAGGAACAGCTGGAGCCTTCTGTTACATGACATCCGCCGTTGCAGGCTACAAAAGCAGAACGATATGGAAATTTCTTTTTAACAGCCATGATTAGAATCTCCTTTCATAAGGTGTTCCTGAAATTGGAAGGCTGTAGCGGCGTTCTCCGTCACAGCGATAGTAAGCGTCTGTAATGGCCGGAGCAGTAGGGATAGAAGTGATCTCTCCGATACCGATGGCTCCGCAGGCTACATTCAGACCAGGTTTGTCAATAACAATGGCTTCGATCTCAGGTACTTCATGAGCGCGGAAGAGACCTAAAGAACCATATTTTTCAATAGGCTTGCAGTTGTCATCAATTGGATAACGCTCTCTTAAAGCATATCCCATGGACATAACGACACCGCCCTCGATCTGGCCTTCGCAGGATAATGGGTTTACTGCCTTACCTACATCATGGGCAGCAACCATTTTCTCGATCTTCTTGGTCTTTGGATCGACGATGCACATCTGGGTAGCATAACCGTAAGCTACGTGGGATACAGGGTTTGGTACGTCAGCTCCTAACGGGTCTGTCTTTGCAAGGTATTCACCGTAGAATACCTGTCCCTTCAGGTCATCTAAGGAATGATGTTCGCTGGCATTCTTTGCTTCCATTACCTTTTCGCAGGCACGGCGGCAGGCTTCACCGGTAACTAAAGTCTGGCGGGAACCGGAAGTATCACCAGAGTCAGGTGCGATCCAGGTGTTGCTCCGCTCATATACGATCTGGTCTCTTGCCAGGTCAGTATTTGTAACTACCATCTGTACCAGGACGGTACCAAGTCCCTGCCCAATACAGGAAGCACCGGTATAGATGTGCAGTTTTGCGTCATCTTCTACGATTAGTTTTACACGGCCCCAGTCAGGGATACCAACGCCGACACCGGCATTCTTCATAGCGCAGGCAAGACCAACGGCTTTACCAGAAGCTACAGCAGCGTCATATTCTTCTTTTACAGCTTCCAGTGTTTCAACCAGACCGGTGGAATTATCTACGATCTGACCGTTTGGAAGAACGCCGCCCGGACGGATGGCATTGCGGTAGCGGATCTCCCAAGGAGTGATACCGATCTCATCTGCCATCATGTTCAGAAGAGTTTCTACTGCAAAACAGGTCTGTGTTACGCCGAAACCGCGGAAAGCGCCGGCTGGCGGGTTGTTTGTATAATAAGCGGTTCCCTCAATCTCAAAGTTCTCATAAGCATAAGGACCTGCAGCATGGGTACATGCACGTTCCAGAACAGGACCGCCAAGGGAAGCGAAAGCACCTGTATCAGAAGCAACTTTTGCCTTAACGCCCATGATCTTACCGTTTTCATCACAGCCCATGGTGAAATCCATAACAAAGTGATGACGCTTTGGATGTACCAGGAGAGACTCTGCTCTTGTAAGGCTTACTTTTACAGCACGGCCTGTGCAGTAGGTCATCAGTGCAGCGTGATGCTGAACGGACATATCCTCTTTGCCGCCGAAACCGCCGCCAACTAAGGCATTCTGTACCTTGACTTTTTTGCTCCCTAACAGTCTGGTACATTCGTGAAGGGTAGTATGGGAAGACTGGTCAGTAGTGATCAGGAACACATCGCCGTCACTGTCCATATAGGAAACAACACATTCCGGTTCCAGGAAAGCATGCTCAGTCCACGGAGTCTCAAAGTGATGGGAAATAACGTGTGCTGCATGTTTGATGGCTTCCTCAGCATTGCCGCGACAGACATGTTTGTAAGCCTGTACATTGGAGGTTTCCTCATCATATACTAAAGGTGCATCTGGTGCAGCTGCTTCTTCAATGTTGTGGATAGCCGGAAGTACCTCATACTCAACTTTTACCAGTTTCTTTGCTTTCTCCAGAGTTTCTCTGTCTTCAGCAACCACCAGGGCAATGGCATCTCCCAGATAATGGGTCAGACCGCCTACCGGGATCAGTGTATATTGGTCATGCTTTAAGTGTCCAACCAGATTTTCACCAGGAACATCTTCTGCAGTAAGTACAGCCACAACACCAGGAAGTGCTTTTGCTGCAGAAATATCAATAGAAAGCACACGAGCTCTTGGATATTTGCTTCGTACAGCAGAGCCATAGCACATGTTGTCAAAATAGAAGTCGTCCGGATATTTGCCATATCCTAAAACTTTTTCTTCTACGTCCAGACGATGGACTCTGGAACCGATCTTCCAGTCAGTTGCGCTGTCTTCCGGGATAATTCCTTCACGTTTGATCTTGGCTGCCAGACGGATCGCAGCAATGATCTTTACATAACCGGTACAGCGGCAGTAGTTGTTGCGGATGGCATAGCGTATCTCAGCTTCTGTCGGATCTGGATTTTTATCTAACAGTGCTTTGGTACACATAACCATACCAGGGATACAGAAACCGCACTGTACAGCACCAGCTTCGCCGTAGGCATAGGTGTAAACTTTGGATTCCCAGTCAGTAAGGCCTTCTACGGTAATAATGTTGCGGCCCTCTAAGGTGTCCGTGGTAGGAACACAGGCGCGACAGGTTTCACCGTCAATGATAACGGTACAGGCACCGCAGGCACCTTGACTGCATCCGTCTTTTACGGAAGTCAGTTTCAGCTCGTCACGCAGGAACCGTAACAGGGACTGCTTACGTGTAGTTGTCACAGACTTGCCGTTTACAAAGAATGTAGACATATGTATAATCTCCTTTCAAGGTAGAAACAAATAAGTTGTTAAAACGAATAATAAATCGACCATTTATACTTTTATTTTATCATAGAATAAACAAAAAGCAACAACAATCTCAAAAAAATTTATGTATGAACAAAAAAATTGTAAGCGCTTATTTCAAGGGAGAATAACGAAAATCCCCGGTTTTTGAAGATAACGTAAGTCACCTTCAGAAATCGGGGATGTAATTGGTAAAATATGGAAAAAATTATTTTTGTGGGAGAAAAAACTATTTCTTTTTGGGGTCCGGACGTTCTGCACGAAGCTGGTCTGTCAGCTGCTCGATCATCTGCATTTTCATATACACATCAAAGGAAAGTTCACAGATAAAGGAAAATAATTTCAGGTAATCCTGGTCGCCGTCTTCCTCAGAAACATCCTGGAATGTATCCATTGCTTTCTGGAATTTAGAGGCGATATCTGTTTTAATAGAGGACATTTCACTTTCTTCTAATGTAAATACTTCTCTGTAAATGTCTTCCAATGAAAGACTGGAACCATGACCTGTAAAATGTTTGGCGGTGATAGGCTTAAACAGTTCTTCAATATCCCTGAAAGATAACAGGCTCTTAAAATAGTAGATAAAGATCAGCATGAGCATGTGTTCTTTGGAATATTTCTTTTTAACAGGTGGCGGGAGAAGATTGTTCTTGGCATAGTTGTTGATCATGGTCTTTGTTAAGATCTTATCGCTTGGATAACGTCTGGTGGAAGCCAGATGAGAATCCATGAAGGTGGTTACCTGATCCATATATAACTGTATATCGGGAATATCCTCGGACTTCACGTAATCAATACGGTCAAGACTGTCGAGAATACTCTCCAGAAGCTGGTCTGTGTTGATTGTCATTGCAGTATCCTCCAAAATCCGCCCTGCGGGCTTCTTTTTCATGTTTTTGTATAAAAGTAGTACAAGATAATGACCCTGGCATCATCGTATTACATTATATAGTTTTTAAAACCAGATGACAAGGGCTTTGATAAAAAATATCAAAAGATAATCTGATGAATTATTTAATTTTTCTTAAAATAAAATAATTGGGTTGACATTTTGCATTCATGCTGGCACTATATCTGTTATGAGAAAACACCCGTTTTAGAATACTTGTAAGAAAGAATTTGAAATGTGAAAAGGGAGGTAATCATTATAAAAGAGATCATAGCCAGGAAGAAAACACTGCTTTGCAGAGTGGCGGTGATTTTAGGCTTTTGTATT
>OOBM01001880.1_pt1 | contig 10073 bp, 9 predicted proteins | sample 1671581 | NCBI WGS metagenome assembly OOBM01 (sample SAMN06348171, study PRJEB24527) | human gut metagenome
ATTTGATATCATACTATGGGAAAAGTAATTTGTCAACAATTTTTTGAAAAAATTTAACAGAAATTTTGGATACCGAAATAGAAATGTGAGTGCGGATCTGCGGCGAAAAAAAAGAAAAACAGAATGAAAACGATACTTTTTAGGGGTAGAACTCATAAATGAAGAGTGTTACAATAAAGGACATGGGAAAATGGTCACAGAAATTTAAAATATGACTTTGTAAGGCCAAAGGGGTGGCAGAATGTACAAAAAAATGCGAAGATTCGTACTGTAGCAGTTTTATGTGCAATATTGTTAATTTTAGGAATAGCATTATTTGGATGTTTTGGGCAGATACGGGGCAGTTTACAGCAGCAGTTGATGAGCAGCATTGAGGGGATGGCAGAACAGAATGTAATATTGGTAGAGAAAGAAGTAAGCACGCGTTTTAGGCTGCTTTCTGGTCTTGCGAGAGAGTCAGGCGGGGACGAAAAAATTATCGTTAATAAATTACAGGGATTTGTAGAGACGTATCAGTTTAAACGGATAGGATATATTGCGGCAGATGGTACAGCAGAAACGACGGATGGCTATCGGCTAAATATGTCTGACAGAGATTTTTTTCAACAGTCGATGTGGGGAAAAAACTTTTTGACGGATGCATTTGAAGACAGGATTGATACTTCACATGAAACCATAAATGTATTCAGTGTGCCGGTATATGAAAAAGAACGGAAAACGGTAAAAGGAGTTTTATTTGCAACCTGCAAAGATGAAATGCTTGAGGGGTGCCTGAAGAATGAGATATTTGAAGGACAGGCTTTTAATTACATCATAAAAATAGACGGTACGATTGTTGCAACTTCCGGAAACAGTAAAGAATGGGGAATCGGGAGAAATATTTTTAATACGGATGTTTCTGAGGATGAAAGAGATGATTATGCCGGAGACCTGATGCTCAGTAACATGAAAGAGGGAAAAAGTGGCTATGGATTGGATCCAAAACGGAAAGAAGTCTCACTTTATTACTATATGCCACTTAAAATAGAAGAGAGCGGTGAACCATGGTATGTGGTCACTGCAGTAGAGGATAGCGTTTTAACAAGCCGTATGCAGGTGGTCATGGATGCGATCAACAGTCTGATGGTGATCATTCTGGTTGTCATATCGGTCAGCGTCGGGGTGTATATTTACTCCTGGCGCCAAAGTAAAAAAGAACTTATGTCGCTTGCATATCAGGATCCTGTCACATTAGGAGATAATTTTGCAGCTTTTAAGAAAAAGGCAAAAAGCAAAAAAGATGGTGTAGGATGGCTGATTGCTATGGATGTGACAGATTTTAAGCTGATCAACAGCACCTGTGGAGTCAAAAAAGGTGATGAGGTGCTGCGTGTCATATGGGAGATTTTTGAAACCGAAACGGGAGAAAATGAACTGGCAGCGCATGTCAATGCCGACCGGTTTATATTGTTCTGGATGGATGAAAATCAGGAAAACATCAAACAAAGACTGGAACATGTAATAAGAAAGATAGAAGAGATACCGGAACGTCTGGAAATACCAAATCTTTTCCCGGTGTTTGGAATTTTTCATACGATCGTATTAGATGAGATCGATCCTTTATACGGAAATGCAGTGCAGGCAAAGCATCAGATCAAAGGAAGGCGTGACAGGCATTATATATTTTATGATGAGCTGAACCATGAGAGTATTCAGGAAAACCGTGAATTAGAAGAACATTTTGAAACAGCGCTTGAAAACGAAGAGTTTGAAATCTGGTATCAGCCAAAATACAGTGCACATTCGAGAAAGCTTGTGGGAGCGGAGGCTCTTGTGCGATGGCGCAGGGCGGATGGAGCACTGATTCCGCCGCTTAAGTTTATTCCATTGTTTGAACGGAATGGAAATATCATCCGGCTCGATGAGTATGTATTCCGAGCTGTGTGCAGGCAGCAGAAAGAGTGGCAGAAACAGGGACAGAAGATGCTTCCTGTTTCGGTAAACATTTCGCGTGTCAGCCTCTATTATTCAAGTGTCGTTGAAAAATATGAAAGTATTATCCGGTCGTTTGACCTTGATTCGAAATACATTCAGCTGGAAATTACAGAAAGTGCAACGATTGATAATAATGAAATATTTAATCTGTTAGAGCAGTTTCACACGGCAGGATTTAAGATACTTCTGGACGATTTCGGAAGTGGATATTCATCCCTTGCAGCTTTAAACCGTATGCATTTCGATACGATCAAGCTGGATAAAAGTCTTGTCGATTACATAGGGGACGATAACGGAGAGAAATTGTTAAACTCAATTACAAAGCTGGCACAGAGTTTTGGCATGGAAATTACGGCAGAGGGTGTTGAGACGGTAGAGCAGCTGATGTTTTTGTGCAATCTGGACTGTGATGATATTCAGGGATACTATTTTTCGCGTCCACTGCCGGTAAAAGAATATGAAGAATGTTTAAAAGAAGCGTGCATGTAATATGCTTCGCACTCATACAATATAACAATCGATACCATGGAGGTACAGGGTGAGCGCAAAGACGAGGATCGTGGTCCTTCATATGAAGGAGGTTATCTATACAGCGATATTTGTCGGACTTGGGATCGTACTGGTCATATTGCTGCTTTTCATGTTTTTACCTAAAAAACAGAAGGGCGATGCAGAGCCAACGATGCAGTATACGGCAGGCGTATACACTTCGTCGGTAATGATGGGCAGCCAGTCAGCCGATGTACAGGTCATTGTAGATGAAAACCGTATACAATCCATTTCCCTGGTCAGTCTGGATGAAACAGTGGCGACAATGTATCCGCTTATGGAGCCGGCATTGGAAAATGTCAGTGAACAGGTGATAAAACAGCAGTCGACGGAAGGGATTACATATCGTACGGATAATCAGTATACATCGATTGTACTTTTAAATGCGATTGAAAATGCACTTGCGAAAGCGGAGATCGCAGAGGGAGAGGCAGATTAACACAGTTTAAAATCAAAGAATGAGAGGTTTGAGAACTGTGTGTTGTCAAGAATCAAAAAAGGTTCCGGATGTACCGGAACCTTTTTGTGTAAAAAAGTTATTCTTCTGTGTTGAGCGTATCCATGTAATTATTGATAGCGTCAAGATCAGCATAGATCGTTTTGATCGGTCTGCTCTTTTCGTAAGCGTTATAACCGGAGTATCCTGCCCATCCGACGATAAGTAATGCAATTAACCATCCACAGATGGTGCCTGCGATACGTTTTCTTTTTTCTTTTGCAAGAATCTTTTTGCGGTTTGCTTTCTCTTCTTTATAGCGGTCAACTTTTGCCTGACTCATAATCATCCTCCGTTTTATTATTCACATGCCCAGCATGGATAAAAATCAAATAAACATAATGATAATATACCCCATTCTGTTAGAAAAAGCAATAGAAATACACCTTGTCATTTTCGTGGAAATTGGGTAAAATGAGAGTTTGAGAGAGAAGAAACTGTGCGCGGGATAAGAGCATGATGCTTGAAAAGCAGTGCAGTGATCAGGATGGAGAATCGTGTGAAAAAAAGATCTTTCACACGGCTATTTGTTTCTGAGCAAAAACAAATAGCTTTGATGGCAAGGCATAAAAAAACATGCCTCCGAGAATTTAAGATTCTCGTCGCCTCTTCGCAATAAGTTGCTCAGAAATGAGGATTTTTATGAATTTAATTGTAGCGGCAGATGAAAACTGGGCGATCGGTAATAAAAATGAATTGCTGGTGCGGATTCCGGCAGATCAGAAGTTTTTCCGTGAGACGACGATGGGCAAAGTGGTTGTGATGGGACGAAAGACATTGGAGACATTTCCAAATGGACTGCCTTTAATGGGACGGACGAATATTGTGCTGACACATGATAAAAAGTTCCGGGTTCCGGGAGCGCTGATCGTGCATGATATGGAAGAATTACATGAAGAGTTAGAAAAGTATAACAGCGAAGATATTTATGTGATCGGCGGGGAATCTGTTTATCGCCAGCTCATCGATGAATGTGATGTGGCGCATGTCACAAAAATCGATTTTGCATACGATGCGGATGCACATTTCCCGGATCTGGATGCAGATCCGGCATGGGAGATAACGGCAGACAGTGAGGAACAGACGTATTTTGATCTTGAGTATTATTTTTACCGGTATGAGAGAGTCAGAAAATAAGTAAACGTAAACAGAAAGCAGTGCAGCAAAGATGGAAAATTTTATTTACAGTATCAATGTGACGTTTCCGATTTTTTTAGTGATGGTCATCGGCTATTTTTTAAAACAGATCGGTATGTTAAACGACAATTTTGTCACGGTGGCAAACCGTTTTAATTTTAAGGTAACACTGCCGTTTATGCTGTTCCGTGATATTGCGGGCGTGGATATCAGGGCAGTATTCGATTTAAAATATGTATTGTTTTGTGCGCTTGTCAGTACTGCGTGTTTCTGGCTGATCTGGGGTGGCGTGAAGCTGTTTTTAAAGGATCAGACTATGCGGGGAGCTTTTGTGCAGGCATCGTTCCGCAGCAGTGCGGCGGTGATGGGACTTGCCTTTATCCAGAATATCTATGGAACCTCGGCGATGGGGCCGCTTATGATCGTCAGTGCGGTGCCGCTTTATAATATTTTTTCCGTGATCGTGCTGACCTTTGAGGGAGAAAATGCAAGCGGGGTGGATGGAAAACAAAAAATCAAAGAGGCATGTATCGGAATCGCCAAAAACCCGATCATTCTTGGCATTTTAGCAGGATTGATCGTCGGACTTTTAGGAATCGAATTTCCAACGATTATCAATAAGACGGTCAACAGTGTGGCGCAGATGGCTACACCGCTTGCACTGATCACGATCGGAGCCGGATTTGAGGGCAGAAAGGCACTTGCGAAGATCAAGCCGACGATCGCGGCATCTCTGATCAAGTTAGTGATCCAGCCGCTCATTTTCCTTCCGGTCGCAGTCTGGATGGGATTTGGTGGGGAGAAAATGATCGCAATTCTGATCATGCTTGCATCCCCGACAACGCCGAGCTGTTATATCATGGCAAAGAGCATGAACAACGACGGTGTGCTGACGGCGAGTGTGATCGTGACGACAACGTTATTAGCGGCATTTACGCTGACCGGATGGATCTTTATCTTAAAATCAGTCGGGTTGATTGGATAAATAAAATCATTGCATTTCCCAGTGAGATGGGATATAGTTTTTTGAAAGAAAAAATACCTTGGTTTTTGGGAGGACGATATGGATATAACAGGCAGAAAATTATTTGTAAAAGCGCTGCAGGAAGAGGGCGTGGATACCATTTTCGGTTATCCGGGCGGTACTGTGACGGATCTTTTCGATGAATTATATAAACAGGATAGTATTGACGTCGTCCTGCCAAGACATGAACAGGGACTGATCCATGCGGCGGAAGGATACGCGAAATCTACCGGAAAAGTCGGCGTGTGCTTAGTGACGAGTGGGCCGGGTGCGACCAATATCATTACAGGTCTTGCGGATGCGCATTATGACAGTATTCCACTGGTATGCTTTACGGGACAGGTTCCACTGTCTTTAATAGGAAATGATGCATTCCAGGAAGTAGATATTGTCGGAATGACAAGAAGTGTCACAAAATACGGTGTGACCGTGCGCAGACGGGAAGATTTGGGACGTATCATCAAGATGGCATTTTATATCGCATCCACCGGCAAGCCGGGACCGGTACTGATCGATATTCCGAAGGATATCCAGACGGCAGCAGGACCGGCGGAGTATCCGTCGAACATCCAGATCCGCGGTTATAAGCCGAATGAGTCGGTACATATCGGACAGTTGAAAAAAGCGTATAAACTGCTCCGCACCGCAAAGAAACCGCTGATCCTTGCCGGAGGAGGTATCAATATCGCACATGCGAATGACAAACTGCTCGCATTGGCGGAGAAGATGCAGATCCCGGTGGTCACAACGATCATGGGGAAAGGTGCGATCCCGACGAGCCATCCGCTCTACGTAGGAAACAGCGGTATGCATGGAAAATACGCAGCAAATATGGCAGTCAGTAAATGTGATGTGCTTTTTTCTATCGGAACAAGATTTAACGACCGTATTACAGGAGATCTGAATGAATTTGCACCGAAGGCGAAGATCGTACATATCGATGTGGATACGGCATCAATCTCCAGAAATGTTGTTGTGGATGTTCCGGTTGTATCGGATGCGAATCTGGCATTAGAAAAGCTGCTTGAATGGGCGGAATCGAAAGATACCGAGCAGTGGCAGAAGGAAATCGCAGAGTGGGATAAGAAAAATCCGCTTGAGATGCGCAGGGACTGTGGCATGACACCGCAGATGGTATTTGAGCATGTAAACCGTACCTTTAGAGAGGCTGTCTATGTGACGGACGTAGGACAGCATCAGATGTGGGCAACACAGTACCTGGAGTTGGATTCCTGGCATCAGCTGATTACATCCGGCGGACTTGGCACGATGGGATTTGGATTTCCGGCGGCGATCGGGGCAAAGATCGGCAACCGGGATAAGGAAGTTGTATGTTTTACGGGAGATGGCGGTTTTCAGATGAATATTCAGGAGATGGCAACGGCAGTCGTGCAGGAAGCGCCGGTGATCATCTGCCTGTTCAACAACTATTACCTTGGCATGGTGCGTCAGATGCAGCAGTTATTTTATGGAAAACGTTATGAGGCAACCTGCCTGCGCAGAAGGAGAAACTGTCCGGCGAACTGCAAAGGACCGAATGCATCCTGTCCGCCGTACACACCGGATTTTATCGCATTGGCAAAGAGCTACGGCGCACACGGGATCCGTGTGGAAAAAGAGGAGGACATCCAGGCGGCACTTGATGAGGCGCGTACCTACACAGATGCCCCGACCATCATTGAATTTATGATTTCCACGGATGAGATCGTACTTCCTATGGTAAAGAGCGGAAATCCAATGAGCGAGATGATTTTGAAATAGGAGAGGATACGGATATGAAAAATAGATGGATTGCATTATATGTGGAAAACCAGGTAGGTGTTTTAGCAAAAGTATCCGGTCTTTTTTCCGGAAAATCTTACAATCTCCAGAGTCTTACGGTTGGTACGACAGAGGATGAGACGGTTTCAAGAATGACGATCTGTGTGACCAGTGACGATATCACATTTGAGCAGATCAAAAAACAGTTGAACAGCATGGTTGAGGTTATTAAGGTCATTGACCTCACGGATGTGCCGATTCACATGAAAGAGATTTTATTTGCGAAAGTGTTAGATGTCGATGAGGCTGGAAAACTTGAGGTATTCCAGATCGCACAGGTATTTAATGTGCAGGTGGCAGATATCGGAAACGACAGTGTACTCTTAGAGTGCAAACTGACAGAACGACGCAACAATGAACTGATCGCTCTGTTAAAATCCAAATTCCACCGGATCGAGGTTGTGCGCGGTGGTGCAGTGGCGATTGAGTCAATCAGTACGTCATGCAGGTAAGCATGCCGGCTGTCATAACGGCAGATAATAAAAAACGGGTTTGTGAAAATAGTTTTCCATAGAGAAAGAGGCAGGTGATAATTTTCACCTGTCTCCTTCTTTTTGGAAAAAATTTATGGAATTTTATTATACGCGCTTATTTAAGAAAGCGATAAACTTTTCAAAATGCATCGGTGTTCCCTGAATTTCCTGTACTTTCAAGCGGTTTTTCTCGTTAAATCCTACAAGAATATCATGGTTTGCCTCCGAGAGGTAATCGATGATACCGTCGATGTCGGATTTAATATTCTTCGGGCACTGGATATACAGATGCTTGTTGGCACTGATATGCAGTGTGTAGGAGATACTGAAATGGTACCAGAAAAACTTGTGCAGCGTGGAGTATTTGTAGATCCATATGATCTCATCGATCGGTACGATCGCATTGCCGTAGACGGAAGTTTCAATGAAAAAATGTTCCGTGATAAACATATCTTCCGTTGCGAGCTGCGGCAGTGTGGCGAGCTCTTCCTCCGCCTGCTCTAACATCTTTTTCGGATTACCAAACAGTGCAAGATCCTGGCATGCAGGGGAGAGCACCGGGAAAAACATGTATATGACAGAGAGCACGATGCAGAGCAATGCGTAAATTCCGGTAATGAAAATTGCTGCAAACAGGATCCAGTTTCCAACGTGGTTAAATCCCGGTTCGCTGATATAGTAGGAAGAAACCTTGTTGCGGATACCGTTTTCCGTCCAGTTTAAATCGGTGGACAGATTGGAAAGCAGGGTGTCGAAATTTTCATTTCCCTTTGAAATCTTTCCTTTGATGGTGACTTCTTCGATGGAAGGCAGACCCTCCTCACTGGTATTTGGCGATAACAATACGATGATACATTCCTCGTCACGCATAGTGTAATAATAATAACCGTTGGTGTGACCGAAGATGGACTGGGTATATCCGGTAAATTTTAAATCGGAAAGTGTGGTGCTTATATACTGTTTACCACCCCGGAAAGCGGTCTCTAACGAGGTGTCGTCGGGCAAAATGTCCGGAGAAAATACAGCGGACAGCGAAAAAAAGTGCCATGCAAGAATGAGCACGATCAGGTAAATGATCGGAGCTGCAAGTCTGCGTTTATAAAATGCCTTGATATTTTTGCTGATGTAGTGATCGTAATTTTCGGGCATATCAAAATCCTTTTCTCAAATAAAAAATGACATACTGCTAATAGTATAGATTCTTTTTTGCTTTATTTCAACTAAAACCTGTGATAAGATGGTACTTGCCAGTAACAGCGATAAAAGGAGATTATAATTTGGAAGCATATACAAGTTTTGCGCAGGTATATGATCTGTTCATGGATAATGTTCCCTATGAAGAGTGGAGCAGGTATATTATAGGACTTATGAAAGAATATGGGATCTGTGACGGAACAGTACTTGATTTAGGCTGTGGAACGGGAAAGATTACAAGATTGTTGAAAAAAGCGGGCTACGATATGATCGGTGTGGATAATTCACCGGAAATGTTGGAGATCGCGGCGGAGACCGGATATCAGGAGATGCCGGAGGATGAGATCTTATATCTGTTACAGGATATGAGAGAACTTGAACTGTACGGAAGCGTGCGTGCAGTCGTGAGCATCTGTGATTCGATGAACTATCTGCTGGAAGAGACAGATCTTTTGTCCCTGTTTTACCGTGTCAACGAATATTTAGATCCGGATGGTATTTTTATCTTCGATCTGAACACAGTATATAAATACAGAGAACTCTTAGGCGAGACGACAATCGCTGAGAACCGCGAGGAAGGAAGCTTCATCTGGGAGAACAGCTATGATGAGGAGTCCGGGATCAATACCTATGAACTGGCTCTTTTTATTCCAAGGGAGGACGGACTCTATGAGAAAACAGAGGAGGTTCACTACCAGAGAGCCTATCCGCTGGAGAAAATTAAGGAACTGATTCAGAATGCAGGTATGGAACTGCTTGCTGTTTACGATGCCTACACTATGGAGCCGCCGAAGGAAGACAGCGGCAGACTTACCTTTGTAGTAAGAGAACATGGGAAGGAAGTATAGTAATTGTTCAGCAAAGCAAAATGAGAACTGTGGCACAAAATCGGGTGAAGCATGATTTTGTGTATATCGCGAAGGCAGGAATGCATTTTGATTGTAATTGCAAAGATGCTGAACAAAGATGAGTTTAAATTTTAGAGGAGAAAACACATGAACGATTATATTATCCGCGCGACAGCGGCTAACGACCAGATCCGCGCATTTGCAGCAGTGACTACCCAGATGGTGGAGACTGCAAGAGAACACCATAACACAAGTCCGGTTGCGACAGCAGCCCTTGGCAGACTTCTCACTGCAGGAGCCATGATGGGCTCCATGATGAAAGGAGAGAAAGACGTTCTGACTCTTCAGATCAAGGCAGGCGGTCCACTTCAGGGAATTACCGTAACAGCCGATTCCCAGGGAAATGTGAAAGGCTACGTAGGCAATCCGGATGTCTGTATCCCAGCCAATTCCAAAGGCAAGCTGGATGTGGCAGGCGCTGTTGGACCAGGATTTCTGAACGTGATCAAGGACATGGGCCTGAAGGAGCCATACAGCGGTCAGAGATCGGAAGAGCG
>OOBM01001884.1_pt1 | contig 10058 bp, 9 predicted proteins | sample 1671581 | NCBI WGS metagenome assembly OOBM01 (sample SAMN06348171, study PRJEB24527) | human gut metagenome
ACACCGGATGTAAAAGGTGATGGAAAAAGCCAAGAAGATTTTAGTATATTATTTAAAAGCTTTAAACCGGCGGATACCGAAGAATGGAATAAATCATTAATGGATGAAGTAAATTTTAATATTGAGGAATTAATTAACGTAAGTCGAGAATTACAACGCAAAGAATAATATAATAATGGTTGCAGGACTTGTAAAGGATGGAAGATATTTTAACTCATACATGTCAGTCGGTATGTATGTAGAACTGTGTAATGCTTCAAACCGTAGGTCTGTCTATGTAAAAGAACAGGTCCGGGCAAAGAACCGTTAGCAGAAATAGAATGTAGTATATTACACAGAGTATAAGGCAGATTATCTCCCGGAAAGGAGACTGGCAGATGAATGATGCATTGAAAATTGAAAATAATGATATTATGAACAAATTTCAAAAAACGGAAAATATCTTAAATGATGTTCAAAATATCATAGAAGTTTCACAGAAAGAAGCCTATCGTGCAGTTAATACAATATTGTCACAGAGAAACTGGCTGATCGGGTATCGGATCGCAGAGGAAGAACTGGCGGGTGAAGATCGTGCAGAGTATGGGGTAGAGATTATCAAAAAATTGTCAAAAGAACTTACAGATAAATATGGAAAAGGTTATGACAGAAGTAATCTTTATCATTGTGTACGATTTTATAAAGCTTTTCCAGAGATTGTCGACACACTGTGTCGACAATCTAATATTAGACTTTCATGGTCTCATTATAGAACTTTATTACAGGTGCATGATAAGACAGCGCGTGATTGGTATGAAAAAGAAGCATATGAGCAAACCTGGAGTGTGCGTACTTTACAGCGGAATATAGATACACAATATTATTACAGATTACTGCAGTCGAAAGATAAAGATGCTGTAGAGCATGAGATGCAGGAAAAGACGTTTGAGTATCAGCAGGACAAGTTAGAATTTATAAAAAATCCAGTTGTGGTAGAATTCTTAGGATTGACATTGGACGCTTCTTTTAATGAGACAAAATTAGAATCGAGCATTATCTCAAATTTGCAGAAATTTCTTATGGAAATGGGAAAAGGCTATGCGTTTGTTGCAAGACAACAGCATATTCACACTGAGAAACAGGATTATTTTATAGATTTGGTGTTCTATAATTATATTTTAAAATGTTTTGTATTGATTGATCTAAAAACAACCAGAATTACCCATCAGGATGTAGGGCAGATGGATATGTACATTCGCATGTATGATGAATTAAAAAAGTCACCGGATGACAACCCTACGTTAGGCATTGTTTTGTGTTCGGAAACAGATGAGGATATTGCAAGGTATTCTATACTGCATGGAAATGAACAGCTATTTGCCAGCAAATATAAATTATATCTGCCAACGGAAGAGGAACTGCGAGAAGAGATAGAAGCACAAAAGGCGGTTTTTTATTTACAGCAGAAAGAAACGGAAAAGCAAAACAAGGAGGGAAATCCTCTGCTCCTGCAAGAGGCACATGCTATGTAAAAGCAACATAGCAGACATTTTGCTCCGCAAAACAAGGAGGGAAATCCTCTGCTCCTGCATGGGCAGTCGCATTTTGCTCCGCAAAACAAGGAGGATTAAAATGCTTCCACAAGCGTTTTTAAACAGAATGGAATCAATGCTCGGAAATGAATATCCGGCATTTTTAGAAAGTTATGACAAGGATAAATATCAGGCACTGCGGTTAAACAGTATCAAGGGAGATACTGCGCAGATGAAGGAAAAAGTACCTTTTTCCCTGCAGCCGGTAGCCTGGGCGAAAGATGGATTTTACTATGAAAAAGATGACACTCCGGGCAGGCATCCGCTTCATGAGGCGGGCGTGTATTATATCCAGGAGCCGAGTGCCATGGCGCCGGTTTCCTATCTGATGGAAGATTATGATGTGGTGCAAAAAGAAGCGGCAGACTGTCAGGAACGGATCTTAGATTTGTGCGCGGCTCCTGGCGGAAAAAGCACACAGATCGCGGCAAGAATGCATGAAATGTACACATCCGGGAAGTGGAAGGAGCAGGGACTTCTCATCTGCAATGAAATCCATCCGGCACGCGCGAAGATTTTATCGGAGAACGTGGAGCGGATGGGGATTGCAAATGCAATGGTCACGAACGAGTCGCCGCAGCGTTTAGCGGAGGTGTTCGAGGATTATTTTACCCGTATTCTGGTGGATGCGCCGTGTTCCGGGGAAGGCATGTTCCGCAAAAATGAGGCGGCATGTGAAGAGTGGAACCCTGAGAATGTCCGCCTTTGTGCCGAAAGGCAGGATGGAATTTTAGACTGTGCGGCTTCAATGCTTGCACCGGGCGGCAGGATCGTGTATTCGACCTGTACCTTTGCGCCTGCGGAGAATGAGGGCAGTATGACACGCTTTTTGCTGCGTCACCCGGAGTTTCATATTGTGGAAGTGAAAAAGGCAGAGGGTATGTCGGCAGGAGTACCGGAATGGGCTTATTTCGGGGAAAAAATGGGACAGGTATTGCCTGAGATTGCACAGACGATCCGTCTCTGGCCACAGCATCTGAAAGGAGAGGGCCACTATCTGGCTGTCCTTGAAAAAGAGGGAACACTAAGACAGGGTTATTGCCGGAATGGGGAAGAAAAAGGAATCCCTGCAAAAGATCTGAAAGTACCGGGCAAAGGAATCGTGGAATTTCTGGATTTTGCGAAAGATACATTAGATCCACAGACATTAGCCGGACTGGAGAAAAATGGTACATATGTGAAATTTGGAGATCAGCTTTACCTTGCACCGAAAGGTATGCCTTCTGTAAAAGGTCTTAAAGTCCTGCGACCGGGACTGCATCTTGGAACGGTAAAAAAGAACCGCATGGAGCCGTCACATGCGCTTGCACTGGCACTAAAAAAAGAACAGGTACGCTATACGGCAGATCTGGCTTCGGACGGAGAGGTGATCCGTGGTTATTTAAATGGCGGAACTTTTTCTTATGAGGGAGAAAAGGGATGGTATCTGATCATGGCAGACGGATTTAGCACCGGCTGGGGAAAACTGGCGGGTGGAATCATGAAAAACCACTATCCGAAAGGACTTCGAAAAATGTGGTAGTGTGAAAATGAGATTTTTGTCGGGGCAGAATGCCATTGTGCAGGGTGGAACGCTGATCGTACTGCTTATGGATCAAAAATCAATGAAATGGCATTATGGCGAGAAATATTAAATGTAATCATTACAATTACATCGGCTTTCTGATATGATTACTGCCAGAGAGAGGCGTTTAAGCAGTTTCAATAAAGAAAAAAATAATGCAGAGATGTATATTCATTTACGGATACACATCTCTGCATTTTGTTTACGATTATAGCTATGCCTGCGCAGGATACAATCTATGATTCTGAACTTTGACTTGCAATTCTAAAAAGAATCCACTATCAGATTTTACCCATCAGGCACGTTCCTTCGCACCTGATTTTACTGTGAAAAATCCAAACTGCGCCGCAATCTTTTTCGCATAAGTCAGTGCAAAGAACAGGATAAAGCTGTCAATTGGCAGCATGATCACGTTTTTGATGACACGCGGACCAAGCAGTGCAATAAAGCCTTTTCCGTAAAGCATGGAGATCCAGAGCGTATTCAGACCGCAGTTGATGACTAGCTTTACAAAAAACTCGGCGATCACGATACGCTTGATTGAGACCGGACGGCGGTAGAGCAGGGTGCCGTAAATCAGACCGGAAAGCATGGCATTAAAGGTGAATCCAAAGAAAAACGGACCATCCGGCTTTAAGACATACTTTAAAAGATCGAGCGCACCGCCGAACAGGCATCCGACCGCCGGACCGAATAAAAATTCAACGATGCGGTTTGGCAGCCCGGAAAAGCCGATCTTGATGTAAGGACCGAGCTGGATGCTTGCGACCATACTTAAGACGATGGCGAGTGCAGCTAAGAGTCCGCAGAGCACGACCGTCTTTGTGTGGCACAGTTCCTGAAGTGATTGTTGATACAGTTCCTTTAATTTTTTCATAAAAAAAGCCTCCTTCCTTAGCAGTTTCCTAAAACCACATAGAGGAGACATAAATACCTTTATGCAGCAGCGGGATGCGAATTCTGTACCGCAAACAAAAGCAGCGCCTTTGTTTTTCGTCCGTGTGACAACTCCCTGTTCACATGGCACTTAACGCACAGAGTTCTACTCTGCTAATATGAAATATTAGTTTTGACAAGTTTTGTTATAGCATACTGATAAGGCTTTGTAAAGAAGAACTTATATTTTGTGATGTATTTTTAAATATTTCTGATAAAACAGATTCCTGTAAAGGCTGATGACGGATCAGGATTTCAGTGTTAGAATAAAAGGTATCATGGGCGTAAGCAAACGGCGAATTGGATCATGTGACGATTTTGCACATGATATGAATGAAAATAATGTGGGAGGAAGCATATGAAGCTGACCGGTATCCATATAAAAAATTTTAAAGCGATCCACGAGATGAAAATCGACAGCATCGAAAATGCATTGATTCTGGTAGGACAGAACAATACAGGAAAGACAACGATCTTAGAGGCGATCCGTGCGGCTTTTGGAGATTATCATATTTCTGCGGAAGATTTTGACGGTGACTGTGCCAACATTGAGATGGATCTGTCATTAGAATTTTCCATTGAAGATTTAAAATGGCTGCATCAGAACGGCATAGTCAGCCAGTATAAAAGATATGAGACGTGGCTTGAGGATTTCTGTAAAAAGCTGCCATCATTTTCCGTGAACGAAGGAGAGTCAGGCGGTGTACTGCAGTTTACCTTTATCGCACACCGGGATGGCTGGGTGCGCTATCAGGATGGGGAGCACAAAAATAATTCCTGTATCCCACAGGTGTTTCCGAAGATCTACTATCTGGATGCGGAGCGTGATCTAAACCAGCTGCAGGGCGACCTTTTAATGCTGCAGGAGGATGAACTGTTAAAACGAATGCGTGCGGACACCTGTATGTTCAATCAGGCAAAAAAATGCGGGCACTGCTTTTCGTGTATCGGTCTGATCGAGAAGAAAGCACCGGCAGAGCTGGATGCATTTGAGACAGCGAAACTTTTGGACTACAAGTTATACCAGTTAAATCTGGACGAGTTTGCGAGAAAAGTAAATCAGAATTATAAAAAGAACGGCGGACAGGATGAGATCTTATACTCGATGAACCGGGATGTGGAGCGGATGTTAAAAGTTACGACCGAGATCCACAATCCGGCGCAGAACCTGACCAGACCGGTGGCAAAGATGGGAAAAGGCATGCGCAGTATTTACATGTTGTCGCTGCTTGAAACATATACGGGAACGGAAAGTCGGATCCCGAGCATTCTTATGATCGAGGATCCGGAGATATTTCTGCATCCGAAATTACAGAAAGTTTCCGGGGAGATTTTATACCGCCTGTCCAGAAAGAACCAGGTGATCTTTTCCACGCACTCGCCAAATCTATTGGCGAACTTTAACAGCAGGCAGATCAGACAGATTGTTTTAGACGGAGAAGGATATTCGAAGATGTGTGAAAAGACGGATGTGAGTGCGATCCTCGAAGATCTCGGTTACACGGCAAGTGATCTGATGAATGTGAACTTTGTATTTATTGTGGAGGGGAAACAGGACAAGAGCCGCCTGCCGCTTCTGATCCGGAAATATTATTCGGAGACTTACGATGAGAGTGGAAAACTCTCAAGAATTGCGATCATCACGACAAACAGCTGTACCAACATCAAGACTTACGCAAACCTGAAATATATGAACCAGATCTACCTGCGGGATCAGTTTCTGATGATACGCGACGGGGATGGAAAAGACCGTATGGAATTAGGGCGGCAGCTCTGCCGTTACTATGAGCAGCGGAATTTGGAGGATGTTGACACTCTGCCAAAGGTCCGGCCGGAAAATGTCCTGATTTTAAAATACTACTCATTTGAAAACTATTTTTTCAACCCCAAAGTGATGACCGAACTTGGTGTGGTCGAATCTGAGGAGACATTTTATGAGACGCTGTTTGAAAAATGGAAGGAGTATTTACACCGCCTTAGCAGCGGGAAACATCTGACGGAGGTGCTTGGATTTGAGATGCAGAGCATTTCTGATATCAAAGCACATATGGAAGAAATAAAAATCTATTTGCGCGGACACAATCTGTATGATATTTTTTATGGAAGATACAAAGATCAGGAAGAGGAACTCTTAAAACGCTATATCGATCTTGCACCGCGGGAAGATTTTTCCGATATTTTAGATGCAATCGATCATTTTATTTATTTTGAGAGCAGAAAACGAGAAAGGGATACAAAGTGAAATGAAACGAAATGGTGCAAATCTGACAGAAGGAAAGCCGGTCAAACTGATCCTGCAGTTTGCAATCCCGGTATTTTTGGGAAATCTGTTCCAGCTTTTTTATGGGCTGATTGACACAAAGATTGTAGGCAGTACCCTTGGTGAGGGAGCGCTTGCGGCAGTCGGTTCCGTCTCGATCCTTTATAATCTGCTGACGGGATTTTTTAACGGTTTAACGCTTGGTTTTTCGGTCGTGACGGCAAGATATTTTGGGGCAGGGGACACGGAAAAATTAAAAAAGAGTGTTGCGGGAACGATTCTTTTAGGATTTGTGACGGCGGCGATACTGGTGACCGGCGTATTTGTATTTTTACGTCCACTCCTTAGCATCATGCATGTGCCGGCAGAACAGAAAGAGATGGCATATACCTATATCAGCATCCTGGTGCTTGGGATGTTTGTGACACTTGCCTATAATATGTGTGCAAATGTATTGCGTGCGATCGGAGATTCCATGACACCGCTTATTTTTCTGATCCTTGCGGCGGTGTTAAATGTCATTCTGGACTATGTCTGTATTCTGGTATTTTCCATGGGTGTTGGCGGAGCCGCAGCGGCAACTGTGATCTCACAGGTGGTATCCGTGGTGCTCTGTGTGATCCATATCAAAAGACATTTCCCGATCCTTCAGGTGGAACGCAGACATTTTAAACTGGAAAAATCAGAAGTGCGTACGATGTTGTCCGGCGGGCTTTCCATGGGAATGATGTCGAGTCTTGTAAATCTTGGTACACTGATCTTACAGACTGGAATCAATACACTTGGAACTTCCGTGATCGTGGCACATACTGCAGCACGAAAGGTTTTTGAAATATGGGGACTGCCGGTCACGGTGCTGGGAGCGACCATGGCAACCTACAGCGGACAGAATTATGGCGCTGGTAAATATGACAGGATTACTTCAGGCTTAAAGGCGGCGCTGATGCTTGGCTGTGGCTGGGCGGTGATGGTCATGATCATGGCATATACGATTTCTACCTGTCTGGTTGGCTTTATAGCGAGTACGCAAAATGCAGAAATTCTATACTGGGGAACAACGTATCTGCGGGTTGATATGTTGTTTGAGATGGTCTGTGTGTGGATCGTGATCCTGCGCAACACGATGCAGGGAGTCGGAGATTATAAGACACCGATCTTTTCCAGCTTTCTGGAACTGGCATGTAAGATCGTGTTCACGGCGTTATTCGTCCGGTATTTCGGTTACTGGGGCGTCATCTGGACAGAGCCGGTTACATGGATCATTATGGTGATACCGTTAATTGTCATGCTGAAAAAAAATCCTGTATTTCACCAAAAGAAGACAGCTTAGAAAACATCAGTAGAATCGAAAAAAACAGCAATTCGCATGGGAATATATCTCAGCAGCAAGTTGCTCAGAAACGAGGAATATTATGAAAAAACAAGTGAACTATATAGAGATTGCGAAAGAAACCGTGATACTGACGGCAGCGGTGGCAGTCATTGCGGCTGCAGTGTATTTCTTTTTGGTGCCAAGCCATGCGTCAGTCAGCAGTATTTCCGGTCTTGGAATCGTGCTTTCTAATTTTATTCCACTGCCGTTATCGGCAATCACCATGATTTTAAATGTGGTGCTTCTGGTCATCGGATTTTTTACCTGTGGAAGGGAATTTGGGGTAAAGACCGTTTATACCAGCATTATGCTCCCCGTGTTTTTAGGGATATTTGAAATGGTTTTCCCGAATCTTGGATCACTGACGGACAGCCAGGAGTTAGATGTGCTGTGTTATATTTTAGTGGTCAGTGTGGGACTCAGTATTTTATTTAACCGCAATGCATCCTCCGGCGGACTTGATATCGTTGCGAAGATCATGAATAAATATCTGCATATGGATCTTGGGCGTGCAATGTCCTTATCGGGGATGTGTGTTGCACTTTCAGCAGCTTTCGTTTATGATAAAAAAACAGTGGTACTCAGTATTTTGGGAACCTATTTTAATGGGATCGTTTTAGATCATTTTATTTTTGATCATAATATCAAACGCCGTGTGTGTATCATTACGGAAAAAGAGGAGGAACTTCGCAATTTTATCCTCAATGATCTTCATAGCGGGGCGACGATCTATGAATCCATCGGTGCTTATAATATGCAGAAACGCAATGAAATCATTACTATCGTGGACAAGAACGAGTATCAGAAACTGATGAATTATATGAATTATGAAGATCCGAAAGCATTTATTACAGTGTATCATGTTTCGGATATCAGGTATCAGCCGAAAGGGTAAGGTGCAGTCAGTGGAAAAATGGAGTATGACCATACACAGGTTATTCAGTAAAGATCCAAACGATGAAGAGGAGAACGTGACGCAAAATATTTATGTATTCCGGTTTATACTGTTTTGCATTATCGTTTACTCATTTGAGATGCTGTTAAACAGTGTTGATATTTTTATCGTTGACAAGACGATTTTTACAAGAGGGTATGTTACAGGATGTCTGTTTGCAGCTGTATATGTTTTGATTTTACTGCATCTTGGACTGGAGCATCCGCTGACGAAGTATGTCAGTATTACGGCGGTCAGCCTTATCATCATGGCTGCGAGTGTGTCCTTAACCTATCATATGATCATTATTATTATGATGCCGATCATCATAGCCGGTATGTACACGTCAAAGCAACTGTCCATATATACGTTTGTACTTACAGTGCTTTCCATTATTATCAGTACCTATGCAGGATATTATTATCAGTACCTATGCAGGATATTATTATGGTGTGTGCGATGCCAATATGGTGCTTCTGACAACTACTTCTATGAATCATCTGGTTGAAAATGGAACTTTTTTACTGAATCAGGTAAATGAAAATCCGGGAGTCACGCTTGCACTGTATTATGTGCTGCCGCGCTGTCTGATGGCAATGTCGTTTGTCTATGTATCCAACATTGTAAATCAGGTAATCCGAAAATCACTGAAAAATGCGATGAAGATGGAAGAGAAGGCAGCGACGGATGAGATGACAGGGCTATACAATAAAAACAAGCTGCTTGCGACCATTGAGAAAAGAACATATGATTACCAGCAGGTTGCCATCGTTTAATGGGACATTAACCGTTTGAAATATGTAAACGATACATACGGACATTTTGCTGGAGATCAGATGATCGTAAAAGTGGCACAGTCAATACGGATTGCTTTAGGAGATGCAGGGATGGCATTCCGGTATGGTGGAGATGAAATGCTTGCGCTCATTCCGGGAGGAACCGGCGAAACTGCGGAAAAGATGATAAAAACCTGGAAACAGACACTTGCAGCGGTACAGGTGGACTGTGAGATACCGATCTCAGCGGCGGTTGGATATGCCATCGGCGAGCATGAAAAGTTAAAAAATGTGATTGCAGAGGCGGACAGAAATATGTATGCATGCAAACATGCAGGCAGAAATTCAACTGAAAAATAAAAATTTAAAAAAATTCTTGACTTGAAGTCCACTTCATGGACTATACTCTTCGAAAAAAGGAGGTAATGTTCATGATGACAGAAAAAATGATAACATTAAATAATGGTGTGGAAATCCCACAGCTTGCACTTGGAACATGGATTGTTGATGATAATAAGGTTGCGGAACCGGTGAAGACAGCGATCCGTTTAGGATACCGTCATGTCGACACGGCACAGGCATATGCAAATGAAGTGATATGTTGTGAAGTGTAGATGTCAGATTTCCCAAAACAGTGTTGTTTAG
>OOBM01001909.1_pt1 | contig 9964 bp, 9 predicted proteins | sample 1671581 | NCBI WGS metagenome assembly OOBM01 (sample SAMN06348171, study PRJEB24527) | human gut metagenome
CCTCGATCGACTCTTCCAGACGTAGCACTTTTCTGCCATTTTCCTGATATCCTTCCGCAATTCCATGAACCGCCCTTGCTTCCGTCATCCGTTTTTCCATCTCAGGCAGTTCAGACTCCTCACTTTCCAGCGTCCAGACACCCACTTTCATATAATCGGTAACTTCCTTCGCAAAAAAATCCCCATTATGCCCAGTGATCGCATCCATCGCTTCGATCTGTACTTTGCCGCCGCTGACCGGATAAAAGGGCGCTGCCGCCAGATATGTTTCCATCTGCGGCTCCATCTCCGCCGCCAGGCGCTCTTTATCCGCACATTCCAGCACAAAAATCCGGTATTTATCCCAAATCTCCCGGTGATAACAGCTCATCAGCGAATCCAGTGAGGAATTGAGCGCCATCTGCATATACCAGCCGCTTCCGGCTGCCCGGGCGGACTCAAACAGCCCGCCCATCAGCGCACAGATACAGGTCAGAATCAAACTCAGGAAAACTGTGATCTCCCCGCAAACTTCCTTTTCTGTTTCAATGTGCCGTTCTGCCCGGATCAATATACCTCCTTCGACTTGCTGTTGATCTGTTTAAAGATATTTGTAAGAAGCGTATTAATCTGCTTTTTAAAGACAATGACCAGACCGATCAGCACAACCATAAAATCCAGTACCTGCCCCGGAATGCTTGAAAATACTTGTCTCATCTTTCACATCACTCCGATGTGTAAATTATTTTTCTTTTTAATTTAGTAAAAAAGCAGGCTCTTGGATATCCTCTTGTCCAAAAGTCTGCTCTCTTACTTTATGTAAAATTACCTATTTTCTTTCAACCTCTGATTTTCCTCTTCTAGTAATTCTATCTGCAGCTCTAGCTCTTTAATTCGTCTCTTGTATAAAATCATTTGTCTTTTCAGCTGCTTATTAACTTCCTCAGTCGCTCTATCAAAAATTGCCTTTTTAGGGTTATAACATTCTCCCTGCTTCAATTGTGCATCTTCTACCATTTGTTTGGCCTGCAAATTTCTATAAAAATAGCTCCTATCCACCCCTGCATATTTTGCCAATGCAGTAATTGATATCCGCTCCTTTCTTCGAAGCATCGCATCAATCTCTCTCTGAATAATTTCTAAATTCTCTTTTTCTTGCTGTTTCTTGAGCCCTACGATTTTATCATACTTCATTTAACATCACTCACACCTTCCTGTTGTCTTCGCAAAAAATCTAACTCTGATTCTAACTTTTGATTTTCTGCTTTCAATAAACCAGTTATGTTCATCTGAAGTATGGTTGACTACGAGATCCATCAGAATCCTGATGGATCTTTTGTGTGCTTCACACAACAATTCCTCGTAATCCTCCATCGTTCCATATTCTTCATAAATTCTGCGGTAATCAGAAATATCGTAACCATTATCGTCCTGAGGTGATTCCAGCATCGGAGAAATCCACAATACATTTACCCCAAGTTCTTTGAGGTAATCCAGTTTCTGTATGATTCCTCTGATATCTCCCACACCATCACCGTTACTGTCTTTAAAACTCTTTGGATATATCTGATATACTACACTTTCTTTCCACCATTTTTTCTCCATGCCAAATCTCCTCGTTTATAATTGTTTAGTATTATTTAACCGCTCCTGTAATAACACTATTCATGATACCCCATACATCTTAGCAAAATCAAGAGGTTTCTCGCGAAACTATAAAAGACAACAAAGTTTATTTCCTGTTTTTATACAGTCTGCACAAAAACAACCAGACCATTCCACCGGCTTACCTGTATACATGCAAAGTCGAAAAAAGGATCCTGTCATTCCCTGACAGAATCCCTCTTTACCAGATAGACTGGATTTTTTATATTTAATTCGTCCAGTGTCTCTCCCTGAATCAATTTCAGCAGACGCGTCAGCGCTACATGTGCCTTTTGCGGAACATCCTGATGAACCGTTGTCAGTTTCGGTCGAACCATGCTCGCATAGACACTGTCATCATATCCTGTAACAGAAATCTGATCCGGAACCATGATTCCTTCGTCAAGAAAGAAATTTATCGCTTCCATCGCATTATAATCCGAAGAAAAAGCAAGTGCTTTTGCTTCGAGAAAACGTGGGAGAAGTTCTCTGTATTTTCTGAGACGCAATCTTTTTTCGCCCGGAATAACTATATATCGGGAGCGACTGCAGAATCCCCCCGATTTTTCCATCGCCTGTTTGAATCCCATCCACCGATAGTAATCACTGTCTCTCTCCGTTTCCGCAACAAACAATGCTTTCTTATATCCACAGGAATACAGGTATTCTCCAATCTGATACCCTCCCGAATAATCATCTATACCGACATTCTGGAAGGTATAAGCACCTTCCGGATAAGCATCGATCAGAATCATTTTCTTGTTTAATCTGCGCGAAAGCCTGCGATACTGTTCTTCATTGTAGCCAAGGATAAGCAATCCCTCTACATTCCATTTTGAGGCAATATCCACTACATTCTGAATACTTTCACCGCCAATAAGCATAACATAATATCCATTTTCTTCCGTTTCCATCTGAATCGTTCCGATCAGTTCTCCCACAAATGGATCCTGAAGTGACTGCATACCATGGGCATAAGAAAATCCGAGTACTACACCTATAATTCTGGAACCATGGCCGGAAAGCATCACGGAACCCATATGCGGAACATAGTTCTGTTCTTTAAGAATAGTCGTGATTTTATCAATCGTTTTCTGGGAAACTCTTTTGGTATTGCCATTTATAACATTAGATACCGTAGTACGGCTGACACCTGCCATTTCTGCAATATCCTGAAGCCGAATCATAAAATCTTCCTCCTCTTTCTTTACAACATTATCTTATGATATCCACACCCCATCTTTTCCAGCATTTCCATCTCTCTCTTCTGGCAGCTGAATATGATCACCTGCCGCTTACTGTCTTTCAGCCAGCGAAGTGTCTGGATAAGTCTCCTGTCATCATAATAGCCAAATGCATCATCCAGGATTATCGGGCATTCTTCCTCGTGGAGAATTTTTGTAGCCGCCATCCGGATTGCAAAATAGATCTGCTCCAGGGTTCCCCGGCTCACCTGATCCATGGATATCTTTTTCCCATTACTCATAAGCTGCACATGCAGATTTTCGTCTACCCAGAGTCTGTTATATTTTCCATCTGTGATGGCATCCATGACTGCAGATACTTCTGTATTCATAAGATCGCTTGTCCGGCTCTGCATCTGTGCGGCAAGTCTGGTCAACTGTTCCATAGCAAGTTCAACACCCTGCTTGTTTTTTAATCGCTCTATCTCTTCACTGTTCATCTCATCGAACTCGCCGACTCGTTCCTGCAGATTTTCATACAACACTTCTTTTTCATGATAGGTTTCCTGTACTTTTGCAAGCTTTCCTTTCTGCCTCTCATAATCTGCCTTGAGAGAAATGCCCTGTTCTTTTATCTCCTGTAATCTGGCTTTCTTTTTCTTCTTTCCATCTTTCAGACAATTCCAGACATACAGCCCTTCAGCCAGTGCCACCACGATTGCCACAAGAAAATTCCACGGCTTATGAAAAAGCAGAAAAGTCACAAAAAATGCCCCCAGCATACTCACTGCCTCCAGTGGATGAATCCTCCACCCGGCAAAATATCCTGCTGCCTCTTCCCGTTTCTTCCGCTTTTTATCTTCATTTACCCAGCTTTCCCATTCTCTGCGTTTCTCTTCACAGCTTCTTTTCAGCTGTTCCGCTTCATTTTCTAACTGATGCAGATCCCGCCAGACATAGGATGCCTCCATCTCTGCCCGTTCTTTCTTTTCGCTGATCAGCTGCCGCTTTTCACGTTCTTCTTTTTCCAGCTCTTTCTTCCGCTCTTTTAAAAGGGCAAGCGCCCCTTCGAGGTCAATCTCGCTGTTCCCGGTTGCATAATAATTTGCCGCATAATTCTTCAGCTCCGCCGCCAGTATTTCTCCGGTCTGTATCCGGAGCTGTCCTATCGAAACTGTATTTTCATAATCACTTTCTGTCATACCACCTAACAGAATTTCCAGATCCCCATGCTCAAGTGACAATTCTTCTCCATCATCTTCACAGATCAGAGAGCCGCCTTTCGCATACCGATCGAAATTTCGCTCCAGCAGGAATTTTCGACCGCCACAGGTAAACCGCAGGATTCCCGCATAAAAGTTTGGATTCTCCCAAGGCTCATAGGTACGGAATGTATCTGTTGCGGCGGCACGCCCGCGCTTTCTTTCCATTCCAAAAAGCATTCCCTTCAGAAAGGTATGCAGCGTTGTTTTTCCCGATTCGTTTTCTCCGTAAATAATATTGATCCCATCCGTAAGCAGGATCTGCTTATTCGTGAACTTACCGAAATTCTTCAGGATCAGTTCTGTTATCTTCATAATTTGCTCCCCTTTGCCTCCAGCATGGCCTGTACTCCCTCAGCCAATGCGATTGACTCCACACTGTCATCCTTTGCTTCTGCAAAACTTTCTATGTACCAGCCCAGAAGATTTCCTGCATTTTGTTTTTTCAACTTTTCATAATCATATGCCGGCTTTGTTTCATCCAGGATTTCGACAATATTTCCATAGGAATCCATCCGGTCGGTATCATAGATTATATCCGGATCCCGAAATCCCCACAGAATGATTTTATAAATGTTCTGCACACCTCTTTCCCGTATGGCAAGGGAAATTTTTTCTTTCATTTCCCGTCCGGTCATCTCTCTCCCTGCTTCTACTTCCATATGCACATATTCTCTGGATGCAAAAGGAATAAATTCCGTCCGGGTTCTTCCATTTTTAATCTCCCCTTTGATATAACCATGCTTCCCGGTGTCATTTTTATCTGTAGGCTCTAGAGATCCTGCGTAATACATCCGATCCTTTGCAAGCTCTGCCGGAAGATGAATGTGCCCAAGAGCAATATAATCATATCCCAGCTTCAGTAATTCGTTCTTTCGGAACGGGATATGCTTTTCATCACCGCCATGGGCCAGAAGGATGGAGGCTATTCCTCTTTTTTCCGGAAAGATTTTCTCATAAAGCGGTTCTGTGATCTCCCGTTCCTCATAGCTGAGTCCGTATATGCGGACTCCAAGCTCTTTAAATTCCATACAGGCAGGTTTCTGAGACAAAAACATGTGCACCGGTCCCTGCCATTTATAATTCCGGTAATAGGACGTACTTTTCAGGTAATCATGGTTGCCCGCCATCAGCACGACCTGTGTATGTGTCAGTCTGGAAAATAAATAATCCAGTTCCTTCAGCTCTCTTAAAAGCGGCTGTCTGTGAAACAGATCCCCTGCGATCAGAAAAAGATCTGTCTGTTCTTCTTCACAGATATTTAAAAGACGCTCAAAGCTATTCCACAGTTCTTCCGGCCGCTTTGCGGTGTAAGAACTTCCTGCGTCCGGCTCTGCCCCCAGATGAATGTCCGCTGTGTGTATGAATTTCATTACTTTCTACTCCTCCTTTAAGGGGAAGTGTCACGATAAAACGTGTCTTTCCCCCACTGCTCTCGGCAATGATCTGTCCCTTGTGCAGCTCTACAATCTCTTTTGCAATGGCAAGCCCCAGCCCTGCTCCTCCGGTACTGCTGGATCTCGACGCATCCGCGCGATAAAATTTATCAAAGATCCTCTTCAGGCTCTCTTCCGGTATCGTATCTCCTTCATTTTCAAAACAGATTCTTACCTGGTTCTCCTCCTTGGCAGCCTGGATCAGAAGCACACTTTTCTCCCGGCAGTATGCTATGGCATTTCGCAGAATATTATCAAAAACCCTGGCAAGCTTATCCGGATCTCCCTCGATCAGGATCTCTTCCTCTGCTTCCACCTTGCAGGTCAGCATCTTCTCCTGAAGTACCCCATAGAGTTCGTCTGCAATCTGTTCCAGCATCATGGTCAGATCAATATCCACCTTATCCAGTTCAATATCCTGCAGATTCAACTTTATACTTTCAAAAAACTCTTTCAAAAGATCCCCCAGTCGATTCGCCTTCTCCAGCGATATCTGCGTATATTTGGCGCGCTCCTCTGCCGGCATCTCCGGATGAGAATCCAGCATACTCAGATACGCCACCACAGAAGTAAGCGGTGTTTTTAAATCATGTGCCAGAAAAAGCAGGACATCATTTTTCCTCTGCTCAAGCTTTTCTGCCTCTTCCTCCTGGCTCCTTAATGTCTCTTTAATCTCATTGAGACGATCCTCGATTGGTTTTAACTCCGTAATCAGCCGGATTGGCTGGTCAGACGCTGAAATAATATTTTCAATCCCATCTTCTACCTGTTCCAGATAACGCGTCATTTTTGAAAGTGCCACATAAAAAAACAACGAAAATAAAAGTAAAAAACCGAGGATCATAAAGAACACTTTATTATTGCCGATCCACTGCCAATACAAAGATGTTGCGGTCTCTTCACTCACATGAAAAGCTTCCAATATTCGCAAAAAGCCATTGGCAAAGCTGTCATTATAAATACCATCGATAAAATACTCCAGAATAAATCTGCCAACCAGCACCGTCAGGGCCGTAATAAAAACCGTCTGAAGCAATATGCTCAGTTTTAATTTTCTGTAATTATTCTTCAATTTTGTATCCCACTCCCCAGACAGTCTTGATAAGATCTGATTTTCCAGTCGGTTTACTCAATTTCTCACGCAGATGCCGGATATGTACCATCACCGTATTGTTGCTGTTCTTCAGATACTCTTCATGCCAGACCTCTTCAAATAATCTTTGTGAGCTGATCACCTTTCCGCGATTCTCACAAAGAATCCACAGAATCTCAAATTCCGTCGGTGTCAGCGGAAGAGACTGCTCATTATAGATGCATTCATGGGATTCTTTATTTAACAAGAGTCCTGCAAAATCAATGATATTCTCAGAATCACTTTTCTTACCATCGTTGTACTGCGTGTATCTGCGCATCTGTGCTTTCACTCTCGCTACCAGCTCCAGCGGGTTGAATGGTTTCGGAATATAGTCGTCAGCCCCCATCGTAAGCCCGGTGATCTTGTCCCGGTACTCCGTCTTCGCGGTCAACATAATCACCGGAAATGTGTATTTCTCACGGATCTTTCTCAGAATCGTGAAACCGTCAATATCCGGCAGCATCACATCCAGGATCGCCAGATCCACATTTGTCTTCTCAATACATTCCAATGCTTCCTGCCCTGTGTAAAATTTCAAAACATGGTATTCATTTTGCAGATATAATTCTACGACATCCGCAATTTCTTTTTCATCATCTACAACTAAAATATTCATATTTCACTTTTCCTTTCCGTATATAGAAAGATTTGCGTTATAAAACAGCGGACCGGAAAACACACCCTTTTGATGCAGTTCCCGGTCCCCTTTTTCTTCATTCTTCTTTTTTACAGTTCGCAGTTATTCACAGTTCTTGGGAACGGAATTACGTCACGAATGTTGGACATTCCTGTAAGATACATGATGCATCTCTCAAATCCAAGTCCGAATCCTGCATGTCTTGTAGATCCGTACTTTCTCAGATCCAGATAGAATCCGTAATCTTCTTCCTTAAGTCCAAGCTCTTTCATTCTTGCAACAAGCTTATCGTAGTCGTCCTCTCTCTGGCTTCCTCCGATGATCTCACCGATTCCAGGAACCAGACAGTCAACTGCTGCTACGGTCTTGTTATCATCATTCATCTTCATGTAAAAAGCTTTGATCTCCTTCGGATAATCGGTAACGAATACCGGACGTTTGTAGATCTCTTCTGTCAGATAACGTTCATGCTCTGTCTGCAGATCTGCTCCCCATGATACTTTGTATTCAAATTTGTCATTGTGCTTTTCAAGGATTTCGATTGCTTCTGTGTAAGTAACTCTTGCGAAATCAGAATTTACAACGTTGTTCAGACGGTCGATCAGTCCTTTGTCTACGAAAGAATTGAAGAAATTCATCTCTTCCGGAGCGTTTTCCATCACGTAGCGGATAACATATTTCAGCATGTTTTCTGCAAGGATCATGTCATCTTCCAGATCTGCAAATGCGATTTCCGGCTCGATCATCCAGAACTCGGCGGCATGACGTGTGGTGTTGGAATTCTCCGCACGGAATGTCGGTCCGAATGTGTAAATGTTGCGGAATGCCTGTGCATAAGTTTCACCGTTCAGCTGTCCGCTTACGGTAAGGTTTGTCTCTTTTCCAAAGAAATCTTTGGAATAATCAACAGTTCCGTCTGCATTTTTCGGCACATTGTTCATATCCAGTGTTGTTACCTGGAACATTTCTCCTGCACCCTCGCAGTCACTTCCTGTGATCAGCGGTGTATGTACATATACGAATCCTCTTTCCTGGAAGAATTTGTGGATTGCGTAAGCAGTCAGTGAGCGTACTCTGAACACTGCCTGGAAAGTATTGGTTCTTGGACGAAGATGTGCAATACTTCTTAAATATTCAAAGCTGTGACGTTTTTTCTGAAGCGGATAATCCGGTGCAGAGGTACCTTCTACAACAACTTCTGTTGCCTGGATCTCAAATGGCTGCTTTGCCTGTGGTGTTGCGACAAGTGTTCCTTTTACAATGATTGCCGCACCAACATTCAGCTTGGAAATTTCGCCAAAGTTCTCCATATTATCATGATATACTACCTGAAGGTTTTCAAAGAAAGATCCATCATTTACAACGATAAATCCAAATGTCTTAGAATCACGGATACTGCGCACCCATCCCCCGATGGTCACTTCTTTATCCAGATATTCCTCTCTGTTTCTGTATAATTCTCTTACTGTTACCAAATCCATCTGTTCTGTTCCTCCGTATTACTCTCTTATATATTTCACATAACCCCAATGAGCCTTGTAAACATTGCCGACAGCTTCTGCTGCCATTTTCTACTTTTACAATATGTCCAGTATACCATTAAACTACCGCAGTTGCAACGATGTAAAAAGAATCTGATTACATTTGAAAGTACTTTCGCAATGATTTTTTTATTGTACTCTAATCAATATTCCTTAATCGATAGTTCATTTTTCCTTAAGAAATTTTCTTTTTCTTTTATGATATAGACATATTTTGAACACAATTTATCTGTATACTAAGAGTCAGATAGTTGATAAACAACTATCTCCCCCCTCATAAAGTAATGGCATCCCGGTGTGCCGGGATGTCGACTTTACTCTCATTCCTTTAGATAATAAAAAGAAGACCCGATTGCCGATCTGTTGAAACAGTGAGGTGCTCGGGTCTTACTTTTTGTGTTTTCATATGATGTCGTGCAGGATTGTTTTATATATAACACCACCTATATTCTGGCATCATCTAAGTTATCACTGTAACGCGAAAGCCCGCTAACCTTTCGGCTAACGGGCTTCGTTGTTTTTATAGTTATCTAAAGGAATGAGAGTAAAGTGTTGACACTTTCCTGTGTCACAACTTTATGAGGGGGGGAAGATAATTGATTTTCTCTTATCAACTATCTTGATATTAGTATATCCGGAAAATGTGTCAAAAGTATGAGTGCTTTCTTAAAGAATACGAAAAAATATAAACAGATTATGAAAAAATATAAACTAATAATTTATTTTTCTGCGTTCTTCCATCCACTCGAGAAGATCTTCATATACCTGCTCCCGATCTGTCTCGTTAAGCAGTTCATGACGATCACCGGCATACAGTCTTAGACTGATGTCCTGGATTCCGGCCGCTTTGTATTTCTCATAAACCTTCCTTACACCTTTTCCGAATCCTCCAACCGGATCTTCGGCACCGGCTGCGAAAAGGATTGGAAGCTGCTTCGGAATCATATAGATACTTTCTTTTTTCTCCATTATAAGCATCCCGGTAAACATGCTATAATACGCGTTCACTGTAAAGACAAAGGAGCACAGTGGATCTGAAATATATTTTTCCAGATGTTCTTCATCACTGGTTACCCAGTCCGCGCGTGTCTTTGGATTCTTGAAAGATCGGAAGAGCACACGTCTGAACTCCAGTCACACTGATAT
>OOBM01001911.1_pt1 | contig 9949 bp, 6 predicted proteins | sample 1671581 | NCBI WGS metagenome assembly OOBM01 (sample SAMN06348171, study PRJEB24527) | human gut metagenome
TTTTACCCAGCTTTTTACGGGAATCCTGCTGGATGTGTGCATAGGTGTTGACCAGAAGATTAGCGCTGGCATGGCCCGTTGTGCCTTGTACCGCTTTCACATCGCCGCCGGAGATTATTAGCTGGTAGGTGGCACTGGAATGCCGCAGACCGTGAAACACAATGCGAGTGAACTCCGGGTGCTCGTCCTGCCACTTGATGAACTTCTTGCGGATGAGAATCGGTTCTACCGCCAGACCGTTGGGCAGACGCAGGAGCATTCCGCTGTTGCGATAGCGTTCCGGGTCAACGGCTTCGTCCATTTCCAGACGCTTTAGCCAGTGCTTCAGTTCCTCTTTCAGCACTGTCGTCATGAAGATGGTTCGGTTGGAAGATGCTGTTTTAGTCTTTTTGAGCACCAGCGTTGTGGTGCTGCCCTCGCGCTTATCCTCAAACTCCTGCAAGATGCAGCCCTTGCCCGTTTTTGCCAGCGATGCCTTTTGGACACGCTGCATACACTTGTTGATGCGGAACGTGCCTGTGCCGTCTGCTCCCTCAAAATCAAGATCTTCCGGGGTCAGGCCAGCAACTTCACCCTCACGCAGTGCGCCCACCAGTGTGAGGTGAACAGCCAGATGCAAAATCGGGTCCTCCATGCTGGCAAGTGCGGCCCACATCTCATCTGCATTCCAGATGGCACGCTCTTGAATTGACTTTTTAGGGCTGTCCACCGGAACGGGGCTTTTGATGAGGATACCCCACTCCACCGCATATTGGAACGCTGTCCGCAGCAGGCGGTGTACCTCGTGGATGGTCGTGCCGGAGAGAAGCTGCTGCTGCTGTTTTTCCGAAAGCACCTGCTTTTTGCCCTCATAATACTGGCCGCAGGGCGTTTTGCCGAGAGTGGCATACAGATCTTCCAGATGGTAAGGCTTGAGCTTTTGCATCTGCATATCGCCGATGTACGGGATGATAAGATTCTGGACGGTACCCAGATTGGATTGATAGGTCTGCGGTGCCCACTTGTGCTTGTTAGTTTTTCTAAACGCTGATGCGTTATGTCATACATCTGAATGGTGGGGAGAATTTCTAATAGCTGTTTCAAAATTCGGCGTTGCTCAGAAACTGGCGGAATCGGAACCAACGCCATACTCAGTCGTTCATCGTTAATCGCCGGATATGCGACCCCTTTTGAGTTGGCAGTATCGTTAGCATAACTATCAAAGTCGGGAGACATCATATAGTAAAACAAAAACTCATTAGAATAATCTGCACAACACTTTAAAACAGCAAATCCTGTACTAGCGATTGCCTCTCTTGAAAATTCACGGTTTATAATGCACATATTATGTAGATAGGGACGAACTGTAGAATATAAAATATCCCCCTCATTCACAATTTTTCTTGCTCGTGATGCAGCTTTTTCAGGCACGACAATAGTTTCCTGTTCATTTAGCTTCTGATGTTTATTGTCAATCGAGCCTATATCAATATAACAAAATTTTGAGGTTGGTTTTTTTTGACCGTGATTGTAAGTAAGAGTTTTTAACCTCACCCACTCCCAGCTCTCCGGTATGTCAAACGGCACTTCATCTGCAATGCAGACAGGCTCATTTTTGCCGACCTTCTCATAAGGCAAATTATCGGCTCCACGAAAAATCACAGATGGATTCTTTTCTTTCTTGATTTTGCCCTCTTTGATAAGCTGTTCTTTTTCTGCACGAATACGTTCCAGCAGCACAGAAGCAGGCTCGTCATTGGGGTCTTGCGGAACAAGTTTGCCCTGCACTGCCATTTGCAGAATGGAATTTTTCAGTTGCTGTCCTGTCATTTTTTCTTCCTTATCTATATGGCTCAGTCCTGTGCATCAAGGTCAATGCCCAGAATCTCCGTGATCTGAGCAAGGATTCGGTCAATGTCTGCGTTCAGGCTGGCGCGCTTCTCCTGATACTGCTGAATCAGTTCTTTGGGCGGTAAGATTTCCTCTTCCTCATGCGGATAGCCACATAAATCAATATTGTAGTTGCGGTCTTTGATCTCCTGCACGGTATACTTTTTGGCCTTGTCAAACCCGTCCAGCTGAATTTCTTTGCGGTCACTCCACCATTCTACCGCAGGGGTAAAGTGTTCCAGCTTCATGGGCTTGGTCTTGCTGAAATGCTTGTAGCCTTCCGGCATATCCAGACGATAAAACCAGGTTTCTTCTGTCGGGCCAGTATGGTCAAAGAACAAAATGTTGGTCGTAATCGACGTATATGGGGAGAACACACTACCCGGCATACGGATGATGGTATGGACATTGAACTCAGAGAACAGTTTCGTTTTGATTGCTACTTTGGCATTGTCTGTGCCAAACAGAAAACCATCCGGCAGAATGACAGCTGCACGGCCATTTTCTTTCAGTCGATACATAATAACGGACATGAATAGGTCAGCCGTTTCGCTACTGGCTAGGTCAGCCGGAAAATGGTTCTTAATTTCCGGCTTTTCTGAACCACCATAGGGAGGGTTCATCAAGATAACATCTACCTGATCGTCCTCAGTATAGTCCAGAACATCCCGGAGAAGTGTGTTATCATGGAACACCTGCGGCACATCCAAATCATGCAACAGCATATTAGTGATGCAAAGAATATATGGAAACTGTTTCTTTTCAATGCCGTATATGGAGTTTGCATACAGGGCTTCATCCTCTGTTGTCTTAACCTTTTTATGCAGAGCTTTCAACCAACTGGTGATAAAACCACCTGTGCCACAGGCAAAATCGGCCATCTTTTCCCCGATTTGTGGGTTGATCATCTGCGCCATAAAATCAGTCACGGCGCGCGGCGTGTAAAATTCACCCGCAGAGCCAGCACTTTGCAGTTCTTTTAGAATTGTTTCGTAAATTTCAGCGAAAGCATGACGTTCTTTATATTCACTAAAATCAATATCATCAATATAATTGATGACTTTACGGAGCAGAACACCATCTTTCATATAGTTGTTGGCATCTGCAAAAGTAGTCTGCACTATTGCTTTCTTGATGGGTGTAGAAGCATCCACAGGCAGCTTTTTCAAGGTAGGGAACAACGTATTGTTGACAAATTCCAACAGGGTATCGCCTGTCATGCCCTTGCCGTTTTCATCATGCGCCCAATTGCGCCATCTGCAAGGCTCTGGAAGAATAGATTGATAACTACTTTCATCCCATACCCAATCGTCCTCTTTTGCGTCATACACTTTTAGAAAAAGCATCCATGCAATTTGCTCAATACGTTGTGCATCACCGTTGATGCCTGCATCGTTCCGCATAACATCGCGGACACGCTTCACAAAATTCGATAAATTTCCCATTGTTATGCAATTTCTCCTTCATAGATTGCCTGTTCCAGTTCCTTAACAGCTTTCAGATACCCGTCTTTCCCGCCAAAGTAAGAGGCAATCTTTTGAGGCTTGCCCATTTTCAGGAACGGGTCAAGCCGCAGAATTTCCGTCTTCTCAATCTCATAAATGCCAGTATTCATATACTTGTCCAGAAGTGCTTCCAGAACATCTCTTGCTGCACCGCTGTACTTGCCTAGAAAGTCGCGTTTTTTGACATTTTCTGCTCGTTCTCTGCGCGTCAAAGGCTTTTTATCAAACGCAACATGGCAGATAAAGTCAAAGTCATCCACATCCGTCATGTTCTGATCGGCCTTTAGTACTTCAAGGTCAATGCCATGCTCCAGAAGAAGTTCCCGGATTTTTTCTTTCTTTTCCTCAGCAGACCACTGACGAATAAAATTGTCCAGCGAAGCGTACGAGCCACGGATATTCTCTTTTGTGTAGTCAATAATGCTTTCCTGCCGGAGCAGCTTCCCGCCTGCATCATAAATGGAAACAGTTTTGTAGATGATCTCCACCCGACAGCCGTCTTTATCAACGATTGGTTTGGGTTTCTTGGGGTCTGGCGGCGTGGGAGGGTCAGATGTTCCTGCGCTCTTTTTCGGTACTGGCCTATCGTTCTCTTTTTCGGGATCGAAGTCTTCGTTCATTTCAATCGGGCCGTCCCAATCCGGGTCGGCAAAAAGGCGACTCACATTTCGGAAGTCCATCACAACAAAATGGGTCTTGCCTTCTTTTTCGCGCAGACGGGTTCCACGGCCAATGATCTGCTTAAACTCTGTCATAGAGCCAATCATTTCATCCAAGACAATCAGCTTTGTCATCTTGCAATCCGAACCCGTGGAGAGCAGCTTGGAAGTAGTTGCAATGACCGGGTATTTTTCTCGAACAGAGATAAAATAATCCAGCTTGCTCTTTCCATAAGTATCACTGCCTGTAATGCGAACAACATAATCGGGATTCTGCTTCATCATGTCGGCATTTTGGTTTGCCAACGCCATCCGCATACGCTCTGCTGCTTCTTCGGTTGGGCAAAATACGATGGTCTTAGCCATGCGGTCAGTGCTTTTCAAGTATCGCGTGATTTCAGCAGCAACTTGATTGATACGATCCTCTATAATAATGTTGTAGTCGTAATCGCTATTTGTATAAATGCGATCTTCGATTTCGTTTCCGTAAATATCGCGCTGGCCCTTGCGAGGACGCCATCCCTCGCCGATGTCCGTCATGACATTGATTACCTTGAAAGGTGCAAGGAAACCATCCTCAATTCCTTCTTTCAGGCTGTAAGTATAGATTGGTTCGCCAAAATAATCGATGTTAGAAACATATTTGGTTTCTTTTGGCGTAGCAGTCATGCCGATTTGCGTAGCAGAAGCAAAATATTCCAGAATTTTGCGCCAGTTGCTTTCTTTCTTCGCCGATCCACGGTGACACTCATCGACAATAATCAGGTCAAAGAAATCCGGGCTAAAGAGCTGTGACAGCTTATCGAGTGCATTTTCAGCGTTCTCGTCTTGTTCTTCGTTCTTTCCAGCAAGCTGCTGATAGAGAGAAAAATAGACCTCATAAGAAGTAATCGTGCGAGGGTCGTCCTTAGAAAAATTCACCTTATGAATGACCTTTTCCAGCGGCGCAAAGTCCTGTTGGATAGACTGGTCAACAAGATTGTTCCGGTCCGCAAGATAGAGAATCTTTTTCTTTAAGCCGCTTTTGAGCAGACGATATACAATTTGAAATGCCGTATAAGTTTTACCTGTACCAGTTGCCATTACCAGTAAAAGCCGATTTTGTCCTCTTGCAATCGCGTCCAACGTGCGGTTGATGGCAATGCGCTGGTAATAGCGCGGTGGGTAAGTGTTTTGGCTACTGTAATATGGCTGTGCAATTAATTTCTCCTGCACATCCGTCAAACCAGCTCCATCGTTTGCACCTGCTTTGTACCGCTCAACCAGCTCTTTTTCTGTTGGGAATTCGTCAAGTCCAAAGGTACGTTCTTTGCCCGTCAAGAAGTCATGTTCTGCAAAGCCATCCCCATTTGAGCTAAAGGCAAACGGAACATCCAACATCTGCGCATAGGTCATGGCCTGCTGCAATCCGTGGGAAACAGTATGATTGTTGTCTTTTGCTTCGACAATGGCAATCGGATTGTTTGCGCTCAGGTAAAGTACATAATCTGCACGTTTCGGTTTTTCACGGGCTACAATATTGCCTTTGAGATTGATACGGCCATCTGTGATTTTTGTTTCCAGCGTGATGTGCTGGCTATCCCATTTTGCCGTGATTGCGGGTGTGATGTAATGGAACTTAATATCTTCTTCGGACATTTGACTCTTTGAAAGCACCGCCATACAGACAACCTCCTGCATTGTAGAATCCTGAAAACTTCCAGATAATCAATATTATCGGAAGTTTTATACCGCAACGACCTTTAAGGTTAAACTACTCCAATATTACTATACCACGACTTGATTCAGCGGACAACAAGGCTAGAGATAAAAATGCTTTGCAACAAAGTAGTAAAGTTGTACAATAGCTTTAGATGATAGTGACAAGATTAGCTATCGTTGACATTGAAGCATCAGCCTGCTGTAGAGCCCAGATGATGGGGTGCACGGACACCACAAGCTGGATAGGGTCAATGTGAATCGAAAGAAACTGCACTGTAAAAAACACCATTCATGTTCCAATCAGTGCTATGTATTGGAAGATGAATGGTGGATTTTTGAACGAGCGGCGTTGCAATAAGTCTGAAGTTTTTAATTATCGAAGATTACGAATTCGGATTTTAGATGCAATTGGGCTATAACGCTTGTCATAAGCTTTATCGATATACGCAGTTGGATTGGATATAAAATCGGACCATTTCACGATCACGCAGTATTCCTCATCGGAAGTCCATGCACAGCTAGCATGAGGTTCGGTATAAAAATTGGCAGAAAATTCGCGGATTACAGTTGTATCATTTAACAAAATGCAATCGTGGTACTGACCACAAGTGCTGCAGAGCGAACTTCCTTTATAAATAGAATCATACATTTCAGGTAATACAATACCTAGTACACCATTACGAGTATTTCCGATTCCATTATAAAGAGAGGCCTGAAGTTCTCGCTGAATGAAATAATTACGTGGCCGTCCCCAATAATCATTTCCTTCATTTTCAGAAGAATGCTGGCCAATCAAGAAAATTGTCACAGTTGAATCGGATAGATAGTCGTTTCGAATAGTTTCCATTATGTAGTCGCCATCTTCACTATCAATAATACGATCCAAGGATTTATCGATAACATCCTGACCTGCAAATAACTCGACGAGATAATTTTTATACGTTTTATCCTCTTTTTTATAACTTATAAAGCACTTGTGTCCCATTTTTAATCTCCTGACTTCATTATTTCTTGAAAAGCTTTTTTATTTTATAAAGATCGATTTTATCTAGACTGTTTTGTGCTAAAACAATTTTTGCTTTTGAAGGATATTGAAAACGAATACGGCTAACTTTAAAAGTCCAAAGAATAATTTCAAGAAGTTCTTGGTCGGTTATATTTTCATAACCGTGAAATCTTGTTATCCCAGAACCCAAAAGTGGAAGAACAATAGACCTTCCACCATAATGAATATCGCACTCGTTCCACATATTCATAAGGCATGCAGTATAGTCATTCATTTCCAAATATGCTCTATTTTGATTGTCGAATTTTGAGAATGCAAGTATAAAAAAGTCATCCATCGGAACAATCGTTCCGAGTTTATATTGGATTTGCTTTCCTACCAGCCTATTCTGATTGACGTTAATCTTACACTCTTGAGCATGCTGATTCTCTTGTATTAGATGATCTAAGGACTCTACATCATGGGCATACTTTTTAATAAACTGTCCGTTTAACGTTCGAGAAGAAATAATGTTTTCATCTACTTGGGTATCAAAGTATTCGTTAAATGCAATGATTTTTAAGCCTTCGCTTTGAAAAACATCGCCTGCTGAAATTTCGATAGTGGAGTTATTAACGGACAATTCGACATGTCGGATATGATTTGCATGAAACCACATTAGAACATAAACAATTAGCATCACACCAACGAAAGACAAAAAGTATTTGATTTTCAGTTCGGAGGGTATATCGTAGAAGAGCAGAAGAAATGAAACGATTGAACTAGTGATCGATAGTATTTTTTCGTAATCGGCACGAAGTTCTTTTCTAAAGAAAGAAACTTTCATTGACATTTTAGATTCACCCCACGTCTATAAAGGACTAAGCAGCTACCAAAGAAGAATCTCAGACTAAATAGGATTTTATTCGTCCGCTTGATCTAATGATACTCTAAGATGTTCACAAAATCAATCTGCCCGTTAAAAATTCAATCGTTCGTTAACGCGATAAAAGTTTTGAATTTGGCTTTCAAATAAGGTATAATGAATTTACAAACGCTAAAGATTAAGAAGCGAGTAGGTGATACCATGCCTTTTCCCCTCGACCATTACATTGAAGCCTCCCATGTGGATTACAAGGAACGCCTTGAAGAGAAAAAGCCGCGCAGCTGGCTGAAATCCGTGTCGGCATTTGCCAATACCGAGGGCGGACGCCTGATTTTTGGCGTAAAGAACGAGCCGCGCGAGGTCGTAGGATTGGAAAATCCGCAGGCTGTGGTAAGCAGATTGACGGAACTTATCAAAGTCCGCATTGACCCTACGCCGCGCTATCGGGTGCGGGAGGTCGAAATAGAAGGCAAGTCCTGCGTTGATCTGGAAGTACAGGACGGCCCGGCGTATCCATATTATTATGCCTTTGACGGTTCCCATACGGCCTATGTGCGGCATGGCGACCAGTCCGAAGAAGCCACTTCACGGGAACTGAACGAATTGATTTTGCAAGGCATGAACCAGACCTTTGATGCCCTGCCCAGTTCTTATCGAGTGGGTGATGTCAGTTTTACACTGCTGGCCGCGACGTTTAAGAATCTGAAAAAAGAGGATTTCGACCTTGAAAAAGACTTGCCCTCCGCAGGATTGGTAACAGATGATGGACAAATCACGAATGGCGGCCTGCTGCTTTGCGATCAGGGCGTTCTGAAACAATCCCGTATTTTCTGCACTCGCTGGAAAGGCAATTATAAGGGCAGCATTGAAGAAGATGCTCTGGATGATAAGGAATTTCAAGGTGCAAGTCTGATCACGCTGCTGCAAAATGCGGAAGATTTTGTCCGCAACAACAGCAAAAACCCATGGAGTATCCGTGGTATGACCCGTGAAGAACGCAGTGACTACCCGTATAAGGCCGTTCGTGAGGTGCTGGTCAATGCGCTGATCCATCGGAATTATCAGATTCTTGGTTCGGAGATTCATGTAGAAGTGTTCGATGATCGGCTGGAGATCACTTCACCGGGCGGCATGATGAATGGCCGCAGGGTGCAGGATATGGATATCCGGCATATTCCGTCTATGCGGCGCAATCAGGTGATCGCGGATGTGTTCTCACGGCTTGGCTTTATGGAGCGCCGTGGCAGCGGCATTGACCGCATCCTGAACTCTTATGTGGAAGTAGCCCAGAAGCCGACCTTCTACTCGGATTCGGATTTCTTTATCGTCACACTGCCGAATAGAAGTGTAGCGACTCCGGCACAGGTCAGTATGGAAAGTGTGGCAAGTGGTGCGGAAAGTGCGGAAACCTCTGCGGAAAGTGCGGAAACTTCTACAGTGCTCCACGGAATGAGTACGGATGCCGAAGTGAGTGAACTTTGCAAAAGGCTGGATAATACTAGGCTGACTGCAAGTACAAAAGAACGGACGCTTGAACTTTTCAAGAGATATCGGTATCAATATCAGTTCCGCAGCATAAACGTTGCACAGCTATATGGCGTTCAGAAATCGCGTGCATCCTCTATCATCAAGAATCTTATCAAGCATGGATTGGTGACGTCACCAGAATATGGCGTATACCAATTTGTGAAGAAGTAACACCGCTATCAACAGGTGGTTTTTGAAAACCAAGCGGTGAAGCTGTTACAGCCCATGGAACGTCTTAATATAATTTGAATTATCATAATCGAAATTATATTAACCACCTGCGTAGAAATGCCCACTCCCCTGAAAATTCCTCAGACGAGTGGGCATTTTTCTTCCCGTGTATCAAATTTGACTTTGCGGTCACTCAAACCGCCATCAAGTCATGGATCAAAAATCATTATTTTTCATTTGTCCCAGAGTAAGTGCACGGTTTCTGCACTGTTTTTGCACGGTTTCAAGGGATGCAATGGGCACTCTGACTTGCAAAATACGACAAAGGGTGCAGAAATTGCCGGGCGGAAAATCACGATGCTTTGCACAAAAATAACGCAAACTCGAAAGTTTCAAAATCAGAGTGCTCAGCCCGAGGGGCTCTTTTAATCAGAGGGCCAGGGATTCGAGTTCCCTCGAGCGCACCAAAAGGACGACAAATCGCTGAAACGAACGGTTTGTCGTCTTTTTTGTTTTATACGGTTTTGGGGGCTTGTACCTGTGATTTTTTCAAAAAATTTAGAGGTCAGAGGTACAAAAATGAAGAAGATTCAGAAGAATTATGAGCTGAACGCAGGCGAGAGCTTCCGTCTCGACAAGAACGGTC
>OOBM01001913.1_pt1 | contig 9934 bp, 5 predicted proteins | sample 1671581 | NCBI WGS metagenome assembly OOBM01 (sample SAMN06348171, study PRJEB24527) | human gut metagenome
TGACGCAGACGAACTGCACCTGCTGGATGTCGTTGGTGGTGCGGGTGATGAGGGACGCGGTGGAGAAGTTCTCGATCTCCGCATTGGAGAAGTGGATGACGGCGGAGAAGGTCTCGCGGCGCAGGTCCCGGCCGATGGCGGCGGACACCCGGGAGGCCAGGAAGCCCACCGCGATGGACACGGCCACCATCAGCAGGGTCAGCGCCAGCATCTGGCCGCCTACCTTATATAAATAGTGCATCTGCACAGCGTGGGCAATGCCCTGGGCCTCGTATTCCAGCCCCACCAGCAGCAGAGCCTGGCTCTTCAGGTTCTCCACTACGGTGTCGTCCAGCTGGCCGATGGCACCGGTCAGCTGCTGCTGCACGGCGTCCCGGCGGAAGCCGGGCATCTGGCTCATGGCGGCAAACTGGCCGCACACGGTGTCCAGGTCCTCCGCCGTGGGGGCCACAGTCTCGGCTTCCGTGTCGGGATTGCGGTCGGCACCGGAGGCCTGCAGGTCCGCAAGGCCGGTCATGCCCATGCCGGTCTGCCCGGCGGGGGTGTTGGCTGCCTGGGTGGCCGCCAGATACAGCACGATGTCCGGGGTGGTCACAGCCTCTTCCAGCGCAGTGCGCTCGTCGGCGGTCAGGTCGGTGCGCAGGCGCAGCACATCGCCGTCGGCGGTGTAGGCGTTCTGGAAGGCAGCGGCGTCCTCCTCGCGCATCAGCAGCGAGAGGGCATCCAGGGTGCTCTGCCGCACGGTGTCGGGCAGGGGGCTTTCGATGCCGCCCTGCTGGATGCCGGTGTCCACGATCTTGCTGGTGTAGTCCGGCAGCGACAGATCGCAGTACGCCTGCACGAACAGCAGTGCGAACACCACGAGGCAGACGGCCCAGTGACGGGCCAGCTGCTTAAAGATCTTTGTCATGGTTTGGTTCTCCCTTCGGTTTGGTGGTACGCGCAGCGTTTTCCGCAAGAATGGCTTCCATCAGCGCGCCGCGCAGCGCTTCCATCTGGGCCAGCTGTTCCGGCTCCAGCCGGGCCATGACACTGGAAAAGTAGTCCCCAAGAGCAGCCTCGCACTGTCGGCAGGCCTCGTATCCCTTGGGCGTGAACCGCACCAGCGTCTTGCGGCGGTCGGCAGGGTCGGCAAAGCGTTCCACAAGGCCGTCCTGCTCCATCTGCCGCACCGTGCGGGAAATGGCAGGAAGCGGTTGATGAAGCTCCTGAACAAGATCGGAGATATAAACGGCACCGTCCTGTCCATGGAGCCGAATGCAGCCCAGCAGCCCTTCCAGCATGGGAAAGTGGCGCTTGGGGCAGTCGGCCAGAGCGGCCTTCATGCCGGCCTTGGATGCTTTGCTCAGCCGGTGGATGTAGCGGCAAAGCCCACGGAAACTCAACGTGGATTCCTCAGACACGCGATCCCTCCTCTCAAAAATTACTTAACAGCTGTTAACTGTTAACGCTTGACAATAATAGCCTTTTGCCGGCCGGATTGCAACCCCCTGCAGGGATTGTTTCACAAAAGTTCACAAACGTTTGTGTCCCGCATACACATAAAGCAAAGGGGGCATCGGGCATGGAACAGCGTTTGTGGATGATCCTGCAATTGTTCGGCGGGGCGGCACTTTTCTTATACAGTATGGACACCCTCACGGACGCTTTGCAGCAGGCGGCGGGGGACACCCTGCGGCAGGCCCTTGCCCGGCTCACGGCCCACCCGCTGGCCGGGGTGCTCACGGGGGCGGCGGTCACGGCGGTGGTGCAGAGCAGCTCGGCGGTCACGGTGCTGGTGCTGGGCCTTGTGGGGGCCGGGCTGCTGACCCTGCAGCGGGCCGTGCCGGTGGTGTTCGGGGCCAACATCGGCACCACGGTCACCGCGCAATTGCTGGCCTTCCGGCTGGAGGATGCCCGGTATCTGCTGCTGGTGGCGGGGCTGCTGCTCTGGTTCGCGGGGCGCGGGCGTCTGCACGCAGCCGGGCAGGCGCTGTTTGCGTTCGGCCTGCTGTTTGAGGGCATCGCGGTCATGGCCGAGGCCATGGAGCCGTTGGCAGCGGGGCCGGTGTTCCGGCAGTGGATGGCCCAGGTGCGGCACCGCCCCGGCCTGGGCCTGCTGGCAGGGCTGGGCATGACCCTTGCCGTGCAGAGCAGCTCCGCCACCATTGCGGTGCTGCAGCAGGCGGCCGCCCGCCCCGGGCCGGACGGCGGGTGCCTGCTGGGCCTTGCGGGGGCCATCCCGGTGCTGTTGGGGGACAACATCGGCACCACGGTCACGGCGGTGCTGGCATCGGTGGGGCAGAGCCGGGACGCCAAGCGTCTGGCGGCGGCCCACGCCCTGTTCAACCTGTCCGGGGCGGCGGTGTGCTGGCTGCTGCTGCCCCAGTTCACCGCGCTGGTGCGGCTGGTCTCGCCCCACGGGCCGGAGAGCGCCGTGCTGGCCCGGCAGATCGCCAACGCCCACACCCTGTTCAATCTGGGCTGCACGGTGCTGTGGCTGCCCCTGACCCCTTGCATGGTGCGCATCGTGTGCATTCTATTGCCGGAAAAGCACGCCCCTGAGTTGAAACGAACGCCCTAAAATGGTATAATGACAGTGTATCGAAAATTTTGTGACGCTTTTGTTGCACAAACGATGAACGGACCCTTCTGTGGGCCTGCAGCGGTGTGCGGCTGCCAGGGCACAGAGCGAACCAAGAGGACGTGTTTACTATGAAGGATATCATCAACGGGTTGATCGAGCGGTTCCGCAGGCAGCATGTACAGGCCCGGCGCTATGTGGCCATGATGCTGGTGCTGGCCCTGCTCACCACCCTGTTCGTCAACTGGCAGCTCCATGGGGTGGGCATCTCCATGACTGCCGACTACCACTGCGGCTACGAGGAGCACCAGCACACGGCGGCCTGCTACGAAAAAGTGCTCACCTGCGGTTACGAGGAGGGCGAGCCGGAAACGCCCGTCACCTCTTCGGACAGCAGTGCCGATCTGGTGTCCGCCTACAGCGCGGAAGAGCCGGAAGAGCTGGAAGAGCCGGTGCAGACCGAGCCGGAGACCATCTGGGTGCCCCATGAGCACACCGATGCCTGCTACGAGGAGCACCGGGTGCTGACCTGCTATCAGGAAGAGCACGAGCACACCGACGACTGCTTTGACGAGTACGGTGCGCTCATCTGCGGCGAGTTCGAGCATATCCACGACGACAGCTGCTACACCACCGAGTATGAGCTGGTGTGCGGCCTGGACGAGGGCGAACTGGTGGAGGAGCCCAACCCCGCCTATCAGGAAATGCCTGCCAGCCGCCCCGTGGTGGACCTGCCCCCTGAGCCGGCCGAGACCACCCCGGAGGAGCCGGTGCTGCATCACCACACCGACGCCTGCTACACCGAGGAGCTGGTGTGCACCATCCCGGAGCACCACCACACCGTGGAGTGCCTGGCCGATACCCAGGCCGACGTGGAGACTGCCGAGGAATGGCAGGCCGCGGCCAACGTGGCCCTGAACGGCAACTGGGCCGAGGACCTGCTCACCGTGGCAAAGTCCCAGCTGGACTACCAGCAGAGCGACAAGAACTTCAAGCTGGATGTGGAGGACCAGCAGGTGCTGCGCGGCTACTCCCGCTATGGTGCCTGGTACGGCAACCCCTACGGTGCCTGGGACGTGATGTTCCTGTCCTACTGCCTGCACTTTGCGGGTGTGCCCCAGACGGTGGTGCCCCAGCGTGCGGGCGTGATGGCCCTGCACAGTGACCTGCGCGGCTCCCAGTGGCTCACCGACGCTGACGGCTCCACCGCAAGGCCCGGCGATATCGTCATCTACAACACCCTCACCACCGAGCAGGTGGCCGTGGACGAGAGCTCCTATGGCATCGCCCTGCTGGACCTGGACGAGGACCCCGACACCGCCGCCCAGCTCACGGCTTCCGAGCCGCAGGTGGACACCCGCACTGTGACCACCGAGACGGTGGGCGTCGTGTCCGCCGTGGACCCCGACGCCGGGACCCTGACCGTGATCTCCGGCAACGTGGACGGCAAGGTGGCCGAGGTGCCCGCTGCCATGTCCGACGTGACCAGTGTCATCTCGGTGACCGGCGCCTATGCCGCCGAGACCACCGCTGTGGCCCCGGAGGACCCGGCAGGCTCCCAGGAGGAGCTGGACGGCAGCTATGCGCTGCTGGAAGATGAGGATGGCTTTGGGGCTACGGTGGAATGGGTCGGCGAGGCCCGGCAGCAGGACCCCGATGCCCCGGCCTTGCTGGCAGAAACTGCCGATACGGAGGTGAACCTGGACCCCGCCTGGATCACTAAGATAGCGTTCGAGCAGAAGGTCAATGGCTCCTGGGAGACCCTGATGGGGAATGAAGTGGAAAGCGGTACCAACGTGCAGGTCACCATGACCTACAAGCTGCCTGCGGGCACCTTGACGCCGGACCGGCGGACCCTGTGCTACCAGCTGCCGGATGCCATGAAGCCCAAGCAGCCCACCTCCGGCGAGATCAAGGACGAGACCGACAACAACAAGGTCATAGGCACCTATACCATCGACACCGACGGCCTGGCAAAGCTGACCTTTGACAAAAGTGATAAGTTCACCGGTTTGGATGCCAAGGGCAACCGGGAGTTTACCGGAACCTTCAAGTTCTCCCGGAAAGTATGGGCAGATGATTTTGAGAATAACAAAACCATCACCTTTGAAAAGGGCTATACCCTGACCATCAAGAAGAAAACGGCAGATATAAAGATCAATAAAGGGTACACCGGCTATTGGAGTGCCTTTGAAAATCATCCGGAAAGTGGCACCTTCATAAACCATTATAAGGTGACGGTGGAGACCACCAGCGGTACCAAAGAGCAGGTGTTCCTTACGGACACCCTGAACACGAATAGGAATGGCGAAAACCGTAGCGACTACCTGAAGGGCGGCCAATACCTGGAAAGCTCCTTTAAACTTTACAAGGTGGATGCTTCTGGTACAAAAACGATGATTAAGCCGGTCCCTGTGTATCAACGGACAACGGATAGCCACGGCTACCCCCAGGTGGTCCTTGGCCCGCTGGATCCATTGGAGATCGGAGAAAAGTACATCTGGTACTACGACGTTCAGCGGAACTATGCGGACTTTGACCAAATGCCCAACGGTGTCGGTATCATCAACAACACGGCAAAAGCCGAGGCAGGGAACGTGGTGGACCAGGCTGACGCATGGTACACCTGTAAAAACCCTCGCATTGAGAAGAAGGGCCAGTACGACCCCAAAACAGGCCACATCCAGTGGACGATCACTGTAAAGGTACCCCATTCTTTCCTGGGGTCCTATATGCTGCAGGGCTGCAAGATCACAGATGACTTGCCAGATAGTGTGAAAATCGTAGGGGATGTAAAGGTAGGCAACGATACGATACCGGCAGAGGACTTTCTGCAAAAGGGCTATACCATCCCGGCGGATTTCACGGGGACGGAGCTGACCATCACCTTTGAGACCACCACCCCCCTGGGCGGCGGCACGGTGACCAATACTGCAAAGGTGGAAACCAAGAGCGACCATACCTTTGAGGCCTCGGCTACCGTGAACATCGGGCAGGGAGCTTGGACCCTGAGCAAGGAGCTGTCCAGCAGCAGCAAGGGCCTGGCCAAATGGAATATCTCTGCCGCCAATGCGGCTGGCGAAAGCAGCTTTACCCTGGTGGAGACCCTCCGGGACGCTGTGAACGAAAGCGGCCAGACCCAGCTGGACACCCACTACGCCTACGCCGCAGAGCTGGAGGAGGCTTTGGAAAAGGGCCTGACCCTGACCCTCCACGACGGCGGCACCATGAACTATGCTGATGCTAAGGCCGCCGGGGTCATTACCGTCACCTACTACAGCGGTGTCAACGGCACCGGCGGCACGGTGACTGCCAACGACCCCTCCACCTGGGTGCGGAGCTTTACCATCCAGATAAACAAGGCAGATGACAACCCGGTGCGGCGTGTGGAGGTAAAGGACCTCCCTACCCACGAGAATCAGAGCAATGTGCCCACCGGAGAGAAATGGACTTACAAAAACAGCGTCAGCATCCAAGGCAGCTCTCAGAGGGCTGAGGCAGAGGACACCTACCACAGTTACAAGAGCTTTGAAAAACGGGTGTCGGCGAACAGCGATCAGGACGAATCTGGTTACCAAAGCGGAGACCAGACCTACCAGTACAGTAAACTCGACGGCAATAACCTCCACTACCAGCTGGTGGTGCAGACCGCTGCTGAGGATGATGCCGACATCGTCATCACCGATACCCTGCCGGAAAACACCAAGTTCAAGACCGACTGGGTAACGATCGGCATGGACAAAGGGGCCCCGGATAAGGCTGACAAGTTGGAGGGTGCCACTGCCACTGTAGCCTACGAGGAAACCACCCGGAAGCTGACCATTACCATCCGCGGCTACAACCTGAGCAAGAACAAACAACACAAGTTCCGCATTCTGTACAAGGTGAGCGTGGACGACGATCCCCGCTGGAAGAACCCCTCGGTGGGCCAGGTGATCTACACCAACACGGCCCAGTGGGGCGAGCTGACCGAGACCCTCCACACCACGGTGGAAAAGACTGTGGACCCCCTGAAAAAGACCGGAAAGCTGGTGGATGGCAAAACCGACCGCATCGAGTACCAGGTGGTGGTGAACCCGGCCCGGAAGGACCTGTCGGTGGAAGCCAACAAGGCCCCGACCATTGAGCTGTGGGACGACGTAAAGGCCCAGAACGGTGCCATTGTCCGGGGAGACCCGGCGTCTGTAAAGCTGTATTACTTCCAGTACGATGCAGCCACCAACACCGTGACCCGAGGGGATGAAGTGCCTCGCAGCCTGTACCAGGTGCTGCCGGCAGATGGCGAGGGCTGGCTCCACATGGTAATCCCCAACCAGACCGCCATGATCCTGGTGTACCAATGTGATGTAAAGCAGGGCAGTGCTGCTGCGGATTACAACGTGGACAACACCGTCAAGCTGGGCAATGGGGACTCCACCGAATCGGATTCCATCAAGTTTACCTATGCATCTGCCGCCACGGCCTCCACCGGACAGTTCCTGCTCCACAAGGTGGACGATTACTCCGGCGTGGCATTGCAGGGAGCAGAGTTTACCATCTGGCAGTATGATCTGCAAACCAAGGATTGGCAGCGCTGGAGCGGCGGCGTAAACGGCACCGTCACCACCAACGAAAAAGGCCAGGTGAGCCTGACGGTGCTGGAAAACGGCAGCGAACAGACCCTGAAGCCGGACCTGCTGTATAAGATCGTGGAGACCAAAGCACCCCAGAACTACCAGAAGGACGATACCCCCCACTATGTGCTGTTCCACAAGAGCAACGAGACCCCCCAGACGGCCTTTGATACCGCTACGGGCAAGGAGACGGTGATAGACGAGGGAAAGACCATCCAGTTTGATGATGTCCAGGTGGGCAGTGCCGCCCAGACCACCACGGCCCAGTATACCAACCGCTACAGCAACCTGACCGTCAGCAAGCTCTGGCTGGATGCCGATACCCGCCAGCCGGTGGAACCGGCGGTGAACAGCATCCACATCAAGGTCTGGCAGTACACCGACAATGACAAAACGTTGTTTGCCGAAGCCGACCTGACCGCAGATAACAACTGGACCTGGTCCGAGTCGGGGGACAAGCTGCCCCTGACGGACAAGAACGGCAATGCGTACCACTACCTGGTGGAGGAAGAGACCACCGGAAACTGGAACGTGTACATCTCCAACAACGGCGTGCAGACCGGCAATATCACGGTGCAGAACTACGTCTACACCGGCTACGAGCTGCCGTCCACCGGCGGCATGGGCACGGCACCCTTCGGGGTGCTGGGCGGCGCACTGGCCGCTGCAGCAGCCCTGCTGCTGGTCCGCAGACGGAAACAGAACGAGGAGGAGTGAGCAGCCATGAAACAAAACAAAAACAACCGGTTTGCCGCTCTTCTGCTGGCGCTGTGCATGGCCGTGTGCTGTGCACTGCCCGCGCTGGCAGCCCCCGCGGCCAGCGCCAACATCGACCTGAGCCGCACCGGCAGCATGGACGTGACCCTGTACGACCACCAGAACGACGTCCCCCTGCGGGGCGGCGCACTCACCGTGTACAAGGTGGCGGACGTGGCCCGCACCAACGGCGACCTGCACTTTGTGTACACCGCCGACTTTGCGGGCTGCGGCATCGCGCTGGGCGACCTGACGGACAGCACGCTGGCTTCCAGGCTGGAAGCCAAGCTGCCCGCCCGCGCCGCCGGCACCACCCATAAGATCAGCGAGCAGGGCATCGTCTCCTTTGACGCGCTGCCGCTGGGCCTGTACCTCGTGGTGCAGACCGAGAACTCCAAGGGCTACGAGGCCATCAATTCCTTCCTGGTGTCGCTGCCCATGGCGGACGAAAGCGGCTGGCTCTACACCGTGGACGCCACCCCCAAGGTGGGCGCGCCCACGCAGGAGGTGACCCCGCCCGAACCGGAAACTCCCAGCACGCCTTCGGAACCGGGCAAACCGTCCAAGCCGGAGAAGCCCTCGGAACCGGACAAGCCCACCCAGCCCGACAACCCGGACATGCCGGTCAATCCCAACGACCCCAACCGCCCGGTGTCGCCCGGTACGCCGGATAACCCGGTGAACCCCGGCAACCCGGACAACCCCGTGGCCCCCGGCACGCCGGATAACCCGGTGGCGCCGGGCCGCCCGGACGGCAATGCACTGCCCCAGAGCGGCCAGCTGAACTGGCCCATCCCGTTCATGGCCTGCAGCGGCGTGCTGCTGTTTGCCGTCGGCTGGGTGCTGGACCGAAAGGAGACGCTGGCATGAACACAAAACAGAAGATCGGCCGCGCCTGCATGATCGTGGGCATCCTGCTCATTCTGGGCGCGCTGGCGCTGCTGGGCTATAACCAGTGGGACGCCAACCGCGCCGACAAGGCTTCGCAGGACGCCCTGGGCAAGCTGGAAGAGACCCTGACCGAGACCATGGAGGACAAGACGAAGGACGAAGAGCCGGTGGTCCAGCCGGAGCTGGACCCGGAGCAGGAGATGACCGTCACCGACATCGACGGATGGGGCTACATCGGCTACCTGTCCATCCCGTCCATCGGGTTGGAACTGCCCGTGATGAGCGAGTGGAGCTATGCGGGCCTCAAGGTGGCCCCGGGCCGTTACAGCGGCTCCACCTACGCCGACAACATGGTGGTCTGCGCCCACAACTACGCCAAGCATTTCAGCCCCATCAAGTGGCTGGCCCTGGGCAGCGAGGTGTACTTTACCGACATGGACGGCCAGCGCTGGAGCTATGAGGTGTCCAACGTGGAGACCATCCAGCCCACGGATATCGACAAGATGATCACGGCCAGCGACGAGGACGCCTGGGACCTGACCCTGTTCACCTGCACCACCGGCGGCCGCGCCCGCTGCGCCGTGCGCTGCACCCGCACCGGTTACCCGGTCTTGGAGACCAGCGCGGCAGGGCGGATCACGGAGTAAGCAGGACGATTTGGAATTGCCTCCGCTTTGCTCTGGCAATATCAGCGGAAAATTATTTTTAAAGATATGCAAGCCCGGAAAATCTGCGGATTTTCCGGGCTTGCTTTTTCACGGATGGGCGTTAAGGAAAGTGGCCTGTTCTCTGGAAGGCAAACGATTTAGAATGCCCTCCGCTTTGCTCTGGGCATAAATAGCAGAAAAATTATTTTAGATTTTGCAAATCCGGCAGGGCTGCGGCCCCGCCGGATTTGCTTTTTTACGGGAAGGGTCGTTACGGGAAGTGGCATCGGCTGCTGTTGGCCTGCGGCCAAAGTGCAGAAGGAGAACTCGCGTTTTGCGGAAAGGAATCCCGTAACGTCCCTCCCGGTGCGATGTCATTCCGGTATCAGATGCCACTCCCCGCCATGACCCCTCTGGTGAAAAGGCAACTCCGGAAAATCCGCAGATTTTCCGGAGTTGCAATA
>OOBM01001917.1_pt1 | contig 9919 bp, 10 predicted proteins | sample 1671581 | NCBI WGS metagenome assembly OOBM01 (sample SAMN06348171, study PRJEB24527) | human gut metagenome
TAGAAGTACTTCCTACCATGGAAATGCTGCCGGACAGATCTGTGGTGGTCTCAGCGGGTGCAGCTACGCTGCTCTCTGCTACGGTGCTCTCTGCAACGCTGCTTACTTCTGCGGAAGATGCTGTGTTTGCTGCATCTGCTGCAGTGTCACTGTTGCCGCAGGCTGCCAGACTCATGGCAAATAAAATACATGCTCCTACCAGAGCTAATCCTTTACTGTGTCTTACTCTCATAATAATGTTCCTCCATGTTGTTTGTTTTTTCTTTTTCTTGATTACAAGGACATACTAGCATGAAGGAAATTCACATAATATCGCAGTACGGTAAGATATTTGTAAGGTTTAGGTAAAAAGTTCAGCCATAGGATGCCGCAGACAAGACTTAGGATGCTCGCATTCTAAGTCTCGTTTGTGGTATTCTATGAGCGGAGCTCCACGCAAATGAAATAAAAGGTGAGCCGCCAAAGCGGCGCCGGCTGCGCAGCAGACGCTTTTATGAATGTAGTGTGGTCTGAACACTCTCCAGAATTCCATCAGCAATGGCACGGGCGATCTCATCGAACCGGCTGTCGAAGAGTTCGTTGTCTGCATCCGTATTGATAAATCCAACCTCCACCAGCACCGCCGGCATATTCGTGCTGTTTAACACCACCAGATTCGGCCTCTCGTTTACTCCCAGATTCACGAACCCCACCTGTTCCAGTCTGGCATTGATATTGTACGCCATCCGGGCCGCCGCCCCGTAGCGGTTGTAGACCAGACTCTCCACGCCACTGTACTGGTTCGGATAAGGACTGGAATTCCGATGGATCGAGACAAAATAGTCTCCTCCCACCTCGTTTCCCTCCTGTGCTTTCTGGTACGGGGACTCGTAGACATCCGTGGTTCTGGTATAATACACATCCACTCCATTTTCCTCCAAAATACTCCCCACCGCCAGTGTCAGCGCCAGAACATCCTCGCTTTCCTTTCTTCCATTATATGTGGCCCCCGGGTTTGCACCACCGTGATTGGAAATACGGCTACTATTATTTTTATGTTTGTATAGTAAATGGCAAGTTAAACCAAGATGCCGATTTGACTTTAGTAAATTGTGTATCGTGGAGTTCCGATAATAGCATTTCCAAAATTGGTAACAGGGTATTTGTCACAATAGGCGTACAAATTACATCTGAGCAGTCTAGCGGATCATTAATCATTACCAATATTGCAAAGACATATTACCCTAAAAATGCGTATGTTAGAGCAAATGCAACAGGTGGTACAAGCGGCAACAATCATAATATTTATATTAATAAATCTAATGGTACGATAATATTAAACCCATCAACGGAACGGTATTATTCTGCCAGTTTCTCATATTTGTCAGATTGAGATTTATTTGAAGAAGCAGCCCAATACCTTGGATTAATTAATTATTTATATGCCACAACAAAATTTAATATAAATGTTGCATCATTGCTAACATTTGCAATTTGATATGCATAAAACTTGCTATTACTTGCAAATCTTACACTAACTGCCCAATCACAATTTGCAAACACCCCAAATACATTTGCATTGTTTGGCAATCCAAAGTCAGACAAGGAGCCTAAAAAGGACTGTTTATTCGCCACTAATAGAGTAACAGATGTTGATATTGATGCAAATTTCAAACCATTTAAATTGCCATTTAAACGAGAACAGGCAGAGAGTTTTCCCAACACTCTCTGCCCTTTCGATGAAACGAATAATATAATACTCGTTTAATTTATCATGTTCCTCGCGGCACGTCAATAGATTAAGCTGCAGCCAGATACTTTCTTGTGGTCTGTCCGGCCAGTCCGTCCGCTGTGATCTTGCAGGACTTCTGGTAGGCAATGATCGCTGCCACTGTCTTAGGACCACAGATACCGTCGATATCAGCCTCCGTCAGCAGACCAGCCTCCATCAGTTCCCACTGGATCCACTTGACACCTTCACCTCGTGAGATGTAATTTTTGATACCTTTCTTTTTCGCCTGCGCCACGCTAGTGACAATTGCTGTAGGCTCCTTATATGGATTTACTCCCTTCCAGGTTCCAGGTACCTTTACATCGTAGGTGTAATCCATATTCTTAAAAGTCAAGCCATACACCCATTTTGTCGCGGATACCTTTGTCATGACTGTGCCATAATTGATCCCCTTGGCTTCGATACACATAGGTACTCCGTTTACTTTTCCGATATACACACCTACGTGCCCGGATTTCCACAAGACGGTTCCCACCGCAAAATCATTGATCTTTGCAATCGGCATCCTGGTGTACTCGGTCTGATACAGCTGATAGGAGCCAATGTTAAGCTGCCGGTATCCGGCAATCAGGCCGGAGCAGTCCACATTGACCTTGCCGACCTGCCCCTTTCGCCGTGCCTTTGCCATGTAGCAGATAGTCACGACCTCGGGATACATAGCATGCATGGTGCTCATTTTCTTTTCGTTGAGATTCCCCTCATGGATCTTGGCCCCGTAAAAATACGGGGTTCCAAGGTGCACTCTTGCATATTCTGCCAGTCCATTTCCTGTTTTCATTCTCCAGTTACCTCCTGTGTTTCCTCGGGCAACTTTGCCTTATCTTCTACTTTGCGATTGATATATTTCATAAGCGGCATTAAAAACGGAGGGATCTTTACCCCACTATCCTTCAGGTTTTCCAGAATGCTAATCAGCTCATTAACCACCAACCATACCGCTACCACCGTTGCAACTACAAATGGCACTGCAATTTCAATGCCGGCACATTCCACGCTGTACTGGATTAACACATCCGCAAATGCTCCGACAATTACCAACATCCACATGCCAATCTTTTTATAGATGCCTCGGATGCTCTTATAGCTGCTGATGCCTCCGTCCTCCCTAAATTTGGCAGCCATCAGTCCAGTGATGTAATCAATGATATTACATCCCACCAGCAGTAATACCGGGATTGCCAAGATCCCCAGCCAACTCATTAACACAGATAATGCTGCAATCACAGTTGCTTTTACTTTGTCCATAATATAGACCTCGCTTTCTTAAAATAAGAACCGGTCACCTCCCGTCGGGAAGCAATCGGCTCTTGGCTCTTGGTTACTATGTAATTGTGTCAGGACCGTCTCTCACTCTCATAGGCGGCCTCCTACTCTGTGGCCGCTGTCAGACCTGCCAGTTGTGTCTCCAATGTATTGATCTGATCCCGGAGAGCCTGTCTCTCTGCATGGACAGCCTCCATGTCGTACCCGGTCTGCTCACCCAAAAGAGCATACTCGTAGGTTTTAATCACCTTATAGTCGCTCGCAGCGATCCGGGCCTTAAGGTCTGCAATCTGTGCCGTCAGCTGGCTGATCTGCCGCTGTCTGGCCAGTTCCGCTTTCTCCTCTTCTGTCAACTCCGGTTGCACCGGTGCAACTTCCGGCTCGGTGTAGACGGATCCGTCATCTGATAACTCATGCCAGTTATCTCCCTTCCGATAGAGTGTAGTGTATGCCTCATATTCTCCTTGATCCAACGGGTATTTACAATCCGGATCCAAATAGAGTTTAAATCCACTGGTGTTTATCTCCGGGGCTTCCGCGTCACCCATTGCGGCGATCCGGACTACGTGAGGACTCTCTACCGATACTATGACCTGCTGTGCGGGCTCCTCAATTTTATCTTTGTATAAAATATAACCCATGTGGGCTCCTTTCTGGCGCTGTTCTGGCCGCGCCCGCCATCTGATCTACTTCGTTAAATGGCAAGTTAATGACTCCAGATTATAAATCAGCTGTAAATATACAGAGTAATTACCTGTGCCAGACAAATGGTTATGTAATAGGCACTATACAGGGTGCAATAAATGGGTGGGCATCTGTTCGATCAGGCAAACAACCCAATTATTTTCTGGCATTGTGTACAACGGCAGATACGCCTACAGCTGTATGTATACCATTTTCCGCAGGTGATAGTGTAATATTTGGTACAACTGGAACATATAATCTCGCATTTGCATCCATTAATCTGTAATGAATGCACCACTAAAAATACACATTTTAGTATTGTTTTGCGTGATTTCTTGTCTTATGTTTCCACCTAGGTCGATTGTGATTGATCCAGAAATCCAAGATGATCCATCGTACACTTGACCAAAAATGGATATCCACGTAGTAGATGGTATATAACCTTCTGGCAGAGTACATATAACAGTACCATATGGTATATCGCAATCTGTTAGCCTAAAAGATATAGTTACTACTTTCCCGTATTTTCGCAACTGAGAATATGTCAATGACCCATTAATTGGATTTAACCGTGCGCTAGCATCTTGTACTGCTAACTTGCCATTTAACTCAGTATATGCATCTGCTACCGCCTTGGCATCTGGCACATATCCGGTAGCCTTGGTAGCTAACAGATCCTCCTTTGTGGTGATCATCTGTGCAAATGCCGGTGCGGTCAAGTCCGCAAAAAACTTTTTAATCTTGCCAAAGACCGTCTTTACGCTCTCGCCCGTATTAATGTTCTCGCGGTTCTCTGCCTCGGTAAAAGTAATCTCTGAATCTCCGATGTCACCGCTGAACCCTTTGGCCAGATAGATCCAGTTTACCTTATCATCCCTGGGAGCTCCGTCCGGAGCATCTTTAATAGCCAGATATGTACTGCCGTTATGTTCAACCGCGTCCAGTCGCTCATATGTGGTATTGGAGTCGTAATCTCCTTTGTAAGATATTCCGATTTTTCCGAGAGCATTGTAACCTTCCGGTGCTGCCATGTCATTGTCCTCCTTATGCTACCTTCCAATATAAAACATTATCAACTACTACAAAATCCACTCCTGCGCCATCCTTCATATAAAGGTTCATCGTGGTTTCATCCAGATAGAACTTAGGTTCAGTGATTTTTGCATACGATTCTGCTCGATCCGCATCTATCTTGGCCTGTGCTGCAGATGATGCCGCCGCAGATGCCTGCTGTGTTGCCGTTTCTGCTTGTACGGTAATATCCGCCAGGTAATCCGGCTGCAGCTTATCCGCCGTAATACTCCCTTTCTTTATATCAGCTTTTACCTTGCCATCTTCCCCGATGGTCCAATAAATAGTATCCGAGTCTAAAACTTCAAACTGCGTGATGAGTGCAGACATATCTATGTACTGTTCTGTTCCATCTTTTAAGTAGATAATAAGCTGCTCGGTAACCGGATCATAGCCGAAGTTGATGGCAATCTGTGCCATCAGGGTATGTAATACCTTGGTTGCTCCAGAATAATAAGTAACCGTAATATCGCCATTATCCTGATTAATGGTAATTCCCGTGATCATCCCATTAGCCTCTGTAGTTGACAGCTTAGTCAGATCCAGTGTAATCACACGCTCGTCAATAATGCGAGTCGCATTACTTAGCTTGTCCATGTTGGTCTTATTTAATGCTGTTTTGATAGATGGTTTATTCTCCCAGTAATCCTCTTCCCAGTCATACGCTCTCTGCATCCTGCTTCACCTCCTGTTTTGCAACCTCGGCAGCATCCCTGGCCGCAATCTCTGCCATCAATGCATCCCTGGCTTTCTGTTCCTGTCGTGCCAAATTCTCCTGCAATGCCATGCGCTTAACTTCCTCCGGCAACGGAGATGCTTCTACAAAATTTGCGATTGCCTGACTAAATTCCTTGATTTCTAAATTGCTCATATCTCTTAATCCTCCGGTCCCAAATAAGTTATAACAGTCCCACTAATGGTTTTTGTTCTCCACGCAACTACTGTACCTTTATAATTCATGTACCCGCTGACACCCATTGCTCTTACGCTGACCAGATCAACGCTTGATAGCTTATTTACGATAGTCGCAGCGCTGATTCTGTCCGCTTTAATCACCCCAGAGGATGTCCAGTTAGATACCTCCATGTAGTCTGCCTTTACAGTGCTGGCGCTGATATAGTTGGCTTCCACGTTGCTCAGACGGGCTGATACGGCTGACAGATCAGATGTAGTCACATGATCCGCCTCCAGTAATCCTACGCGGCCACTGACGGCATTGAGAGAGTCTATGGTTGCCTTGGTGGCAATCAGGTTGTTTAGTTCCAGTTTGGTAGTATTCAAGGTTTCGATGGTCGCGTACTTGATCACCATCTCATCTGCATTTACAAGCCCGACCAGATCTATCCTCTCAGCCTTGATCAGTGCCTTATCCGGTGTCAGATTTATTTCTGCAATAAGATTATCTTTCGATACCTTTAATTCAACCTCTCCTGCTACCACTTTTATCTCTGTAGATAAGTCATTTTCGATATCTTTCATTTCCAGCCGGGTCTCTTCCACTGTCCGTGTAAGGACATTCGACTTACCCTTCAATTGGATGATGGACTTCATAATGCCATTGACCTGTCCGGTCCTGTATTCCTCGCCCTCCGCCGTATAGCTGTCACGAAGTGCCTGTATGCCTTTTAATGTGCGCTGCAGGATGTAGGTATAGATGGTCTCCCGGGAGGTATACAGCAGGATACCGTCTCCTACCTCCAGACAGGGATTGCCACGGGCTTCCACCTGCGCTGGCCGATACCAGACCACTCCAATCACGCTGAGGACGTTGTCTGCGATGGTCTGCAGTTCTGCCGCAGACTTGCCATATACCAAAAAGTTATCCTCAATGATATAACAGTTATTCCCGGTACCGGAGATTGCCCCGATGTCGTTCTCTTCCTGGCGAATCTGTAACTTATCAATGTGCTGAACTATGAAATCCTCATATTGGCAGGAGATATAATTGCTCCGGGACATCTCTGTGGTTCCCACCGGATCCGCAGGATAAAGGTCATCTGCTGGATACAGATCATCCGCCGGGTACAGTCCCTCAATCATCTGTTTCAAGATTACATACTGCAGTTTTCCATTTCTACCGATGTGCCCAAAACATCCGTTAATCTCGCAGATGGATTCAATAACCGTTTTCCCCGGGAGCTCTCCCGGATCGATAGTTTTTTCTACCACCATATCATCGTTGACCAGTGTGATTTCTTCTTGTTCCACACCGACATAAGCACAAAAGCTATCTCTGAACTGTCTAAGCGTCATTGGAAATGTCAGGCTGTTATACCACCCAGCTACCTCTGCATTCAGGAGGTCGTACATGGCATCATAGGCCACAATATCCCGATATCTTCTATCTGCCGTAGGTACATCAGAATCCACTTTATAAACTCCCATCATAAAAGGAGCCTCATCGACTCCTTCCAATGTTACTGATACTGATATCTTTTTCCCTGCAAGAGGTACTACCCGTTCCCTGACCCTCAATTTGAAAGTACTCGCCTCACATCTGCCAAAACTTATTTCACTCTCTGAGCATAGTCTCTCTGTGAGTTCTGCGCTTTCACCTTTCCAGTCCTCCTCATTCAGCACACTTCCATCACTACATTCAATCTGCATTTTTTTGGAGACAGATGTGTCATTATAAAAATCTTTATATTTATAATCTATCATTTCCTCTCCCTCTTAATACTCCTGGAACGCAACACGTAATGGCTTATACCATAATTCCATGCCATTCCAACTTTTTGTCTCTACTGTATAATTTGGTACATACATTTCTCCCGATTTATATCCTCCGGTATTTACATCGAAATAAGTTACAATAACCTTTCTTTCCTTCTCCTTTATGTACGCTTTTTCCATTGCTTGTAGAAATTCTGTCATTTCCCATGCTTCCAGTGGAATCGTATTGAACTCAATTTTTGTTGTATAATGATCTGCAACTTCCCGGTATAAAATATTCAAACCATTTCTGTCAGAGTCCAGATCTGCACGCTGATCCGGACTCACCTTATAGGTCTCAATATCTACATACTTTGAAATATCAGTATCTCCCACTTTTAATAACCATGCCTGAAATGCCATCCTGCTGTCTCCTTATACATCCAGCAACAGGTAATTTCCAGTTGCCTTAAAGTACTCCCTGTTTATCTTTTTCAGTAGTTCCGCAAATTTTACACCATTGATTTCTATCGTATTGCCTGACGCCAATATTCTGATGATAGTCTCCAACAATGTAATGATCTTATCCAGCTTTTCCGCAGATATGGATCCTCCCGATCCCGCTGCCGCCTGTGCTGCGCTTAGTGCCATTTTCTGTAACTTATCTTCCGGTGATACAATTTCTCCCTGATGTCGGTTATCACCGATCATGGCAAGCTGAGGTGTGTTTGCCTTGACATATCCACCATTCCACAGTTTTGGAATTTGCGGAGGATCACTCGGCATCTCAAACCCCCAGTCTTTTCCTACCAGATCTCCTGCCTTTTTTGCGACGCTTCCGATTCCATTTACCACATTGCGTAGTGTAGAATATATCAGTGAAATCATTGCATTCACACCGTCAATGATCAGATTACATACTCCCTTGATAGATCCCCATATTGCCTGCCAGATTCCATCCGTAATTTTCTGTAAGCTTTCCCATGCCTTTTTCCAGTTGCCTGTAAACACTCCGGTGAGGAAGTCCAACAGTCCCCCTAATATTTTCATAGCTCCGGATATAAGGTCTGACACGGTGGCGAATACAGTACACATGATGTTTATCACAATGTCTGCCACCTGCTTGATTGTAGGTGCCAGATACCCGATAATTGGTTTAATTACTGTGCTCCATGTAGCTGCAAGAAAATCTCCTACTGAACTAATCAGTTCAAGAATGTTATCCCATAGTGGTCTGAGGTTTTCTTCCCATAGTTCTTGCAACGCTTCCTTGGCATGATTCAGTACTGGCATCACAATATCATTCCACAGTTCTAAAACCGTCTTCTTGATATCATTCCAGGCATCAACTATGTTGCCGAAAGCACTGCTGCCGTTGGAATCCCACCATTCTGTAAGTGAATTTCCTAAATCTCCTACAATCTGACCGACCAGTGATGCGCATTCGCCACCAAATTCAAACAATTCTGTCAGTGTACCTTCCAGCAGTTCCTGGTTATCCTGCATCCACTGTGACGTGTGCTCTGTAGCTATATCAAATCCGCTTGCAAGGATCGTCCCTAGGGACATACCGAAATCATTATAACCTGTCAGAATATCTTCTAGTCCCTTTGTGATTTCCGGTCTTGCCTTATCCAGTGCCCCCAGCAGGTTATTGTAGGTCTGCTCATTAATCTCTGTGAGATTGATGAACCCGTTTGCTATAGATTGGCTGACATCCTCGCTCCAGGATTGTATTTTACTGCTGTTCTTTTCCAGATAACCAGCAATTCCATCCAGTCCAATATCTACCAACTTAACTGTAACAGCGATCTTATTTCCTATCCTGTTCCCCATGTATCCACCCAATGGATCTATGATGGTTTCAAGATTTTTAACTGCTGTCTTTGCCAGAGGCTGTAATTGTGTCGTTACTCTGGTAAAATTCTTTTTCAGACCGGCAAAATCAATCTTCTTTAGTCCATTATTGAGCTGATCAATAAATGTCCTGACACCCGGAATCTTTTTGAATGCATCGGAAAATTTCTGCGTGATTTTATCAGCACTTTCTTCCGCTGTCTTAGTTGCGGTCTGCAGTCCTGCAATGTCTATTCCAGATGTTTCTCCTGCTGCCGCAGATGTATCAGTTTTCTGGGACAGTAAATCCAATTCATCTGAGGACAGTAATCCTCCCAATTTCTTTGCTGCCTTCCCGGCGGCATTGATATTTTCACTGACACCTGCCGAAGCAGCCTCTGCTGCTTGCATTCCCGAAGCAACATTATCTGCCTTTTTCCCTGTAAATTTCTCTGTAAAAGCCTTAAATACATTCGCAAGCTGCACCAGTTTCCCCATCAATGTATTGATCACCTTGATAGCCGGTGTCAATACATTGATCAGTCCCTGACCGATTGCCGCCATAAAAGACTCCGTCTGTAATTTCAGGATCCTTACCTGGTTAGCCCAGCCGTCAGAAGTCCGCATAAAGTCCCCGGATGC
>OOBM01001926.1_pt1 | contig 9887 bp, 7 predicted proteins | sample 1671581 | NCBI WGS metagenome assembly OOBM01 (sample SAMN06348171, study PRJEB24527) | human gut metagenome
ATTGGATTCTACCACATAACCCGCCCCTGCAAAAATACCTGCAAGAAAAGCATGATAAAAGTCTTCCCTGTAATCATGATAGCTGATGGTTTTTCGCAAAAGCCGGTTCATTTCTTCCATTACTGTCCTGCTGTCACCCTTCCACACTGCCGAAAACATTTTTTTCCTGTCCCATGCTTTTGCGCTGTCATCAAACCATTGGATCACTGTTGTTTCAAATATTTCCCGTATTTCTGCATTTGGTATCATAAGTGCAGAAATCCCATCTGGAAGTTTCTCTTTCAATTCATTTTCCCGTATACTGGTAAGATAACCGGTAAGATAAAGGATGCTCCACAGATTGTCCTCTGATGAATGAAGATAATCATAAGTCAGATTCTCATCTATACGCTGTAAAATATACCCACCATTCAATAATGTTTCCAGTTTTTTTGTAATATTACTGCCTGCAATATCGATAAAGGAACGAATAATTCCATTATCACTTGTGTTCATCCAATAACTTTTTGGCCTCGTATCTGAATCTCTCTGTATATCCCTGATATAATTCATTACATCCCATGGACAATATACATCCATCCGCCCAAAATGATAACCATCATACCAGCTTTTTACACGTTCCAGATGATCTATGCTCCCGGCATCCCTCAGGATCTGCTCTACATCTTTTTGAATAAATCCAAAATATTCATTTAACCGGGTATCTGTGATCGTATCAGAAACCAGATTATTGGTTCCAGTAAAAATGCTTTCCTTGGCAATTTTAAGACAGCCCGTAATAATCGCAAATTTTAAAAATTGATTGTCCTTCAACGCTGTACTCATCATTCCTTTGATCACAGACAGCATTTCTTTATAATACCCGTTACTGCTTGCTTTTGCCAGTGGAACATCATATTCATCGATCAGAATAATTACTTTTTTCCCATAATGCTTTTCAAGAAATTCGGAAAGCACTTTTAAACTGCTGCATAGTGTTCCCTCATCCACATCCGTTTCAAGTAATGCCGTATATGCTTTTTTATCATATTCCGTGAGCCTGCTGCTTTCTAACAGATATTGAAACCTTCTTGCCTCCCCTTTGATAAGCTGGACCGTCATCTCTATTGCTTTTTCATAAGTCTGCGCATTGATTCCTTTTAAAGAAACAGATATCACCGGATATTTTCCCATGTACTCTTCACACAGCCTGGTTTCTTGTGCAATCTTTAAATGATTAAAAATTTCTTTATTTCCGTTTATGTCAAAGAATTTTTTTAACATACTCATATTCAGGGACTTTCCAAATCGCCTTGGACGGGTAAAGAGTGTGACTTTTGCCCAATTTTCCAGAAGTTCTTTGATCAAATAGGATTTATCTATATAGTAAAATCCAGCTGTCTGTATTTCTTCAAAATTTTCTATTCCAATCGGTAATTTTTTCTTCTCATTTTTCATTTCAACACCCCAAATAGATTTTTACATTTTTGTTTTCATATAACCTTATCTCTCATCGGGATCAGGATCTTTAAATCAAACCAGTTCTCTTTTGTATCAATGCTGACCGCACCGTCATATTTGTTGACCGTATAGCGGATACTTTTGAGTCCGTACCCGTGATATTCTTTCTCTTTTTTGGTCGTGACCAGTTTTCCCTCCTGATACTCTAAGTTCCCTTCGTAATAATTTTCAAACCGGAGGAGCAGGAAATTTTTCTGTTTTGAAACCGTCACATGCACGAGCCGCTTCTCTTTATCCGGTATTTTCAGTTCACACTCAATCGCGTTATCGAGCGCGTTTCCAAAAATGCTGCAGATATCCATCACATCCATAAAATCAAGCAGTGTGCCGTCCGCAACACAGGTAAACGTGATCCCATGTTTCGCACAATAGAGGCTTTTGGTAGTGAGCACCGTATCGAGCACTTTGTTTCCGGTCTTATTCTGTGTCTCATACTGTCTTATCTCATCCTCCATGCGGTTTAAATATTCTTCGCGTTTTTTCGGATCATCCTCACTCCGCAGGAATGCGATCTGGTGTTTTAAGTCATGATATTTATAATTGATCAGTTCGATGCTCTCTCTCGACTGCTTGTACTGCACATACTGGTTCTGCAGCACATTCTGCACGGATTCGAGTTCTTTTCTCACACGCAGTTCACGGCACTGGATCAGATGCGCATAAAGGATCGCGATACCGCCAAGATCTACTAATGTACGGATATTTCCGATCTCAAACGAATAGCGCCCGGAAAATGGCGTATTTTCCGTGAGAAAACTCATGTTGCTGACAGCAAACACCGCAACCGCGATCAGTCCGGCGGAAATATATTCCCGGTGGCTGATATTCATTTTCCCATCTTTAGGCATATGTACCCGCAGAATTTTATACAGGATCAGTGCGATTGCACCATAGATCAGAACAAGAAGACCTCTGCAAAGCCACCAGTTTGTCATCGCCTCGTCGAAAAAGTAACATACAACCTGCCATTCGAACGATGCCATAAATTCCGCGACAACAAATGCGATCATCCCAAAATAGGCAGCATCAGTAAAAGTAATTTCGCAGCAGCTGTAGATAAATACGATCATTAAAAATACAGCCACGATCATACAAGGAATCCAGAAATAAATCTTAATATCATCCGTCATGACTAAAAACACACTCTGTATCAGAAGCACAGCCGCCATAATGCCTGCCGTCTGCCATTTTTGAAATCTCTTTTTGACCGGCAGGATAAATAACATGCATGCCATCCACTCTGCGACCGCTGTGTAGATTCTTGGTATATCCGGCATAATATGTTCCATCATTTGATAACCTCTCCCCAGTATTTTGTCAGTTCTTCCATAAATTCTTTTTTGCGCGCACGGCTTAATACCAGCCGCTCACCTTTTACCATGGCACAGCCGTCCGTGATCCCGTCCACATGCGCTAAATTGATGAGATACCCCTTATTACCACGGCAGAAGTTCATATCAGCTAATTTTTCTTCCATCTCTTTCATTGTGCCTGTTGTCTCATAGTCGCCAAGAATTGTGTGCAGGATCAGCGTATGCCCCTGGCTTTCGATATAATAAATATTTGCGATATTGATCCGCACCGTCCCGCCTTTCATGCTGACCATGATCATCTTTGTTTCTCTTTTTTTCATGCGCCCGATCGCACGGCTCAGTCTCTGTGAAAATGCAAAATAAGACACCGGTTTTAATACATAGTCGAGTGCATCCACCGCATAGCCGCGGATCGCATACTGTGCCATGTTTGTGATAAAAATGATAACGACCTCCGTGTCCACTTTTCGGATCTCCTCCGCCGCTGACATGCCATCCATGAATTTCATCTCCACATCCATCAGAATAATGTCATACTGCGACCGATATTTATTGACGATCTGATCCCCATCCGAATAGATCGTGATATCAAAAGCCTCCCCATTTTCTTTTTCATATTGATGTAAAAATTTCTCAAGCTGCTTTGCATACATCGCTTCATCTTCTACGATTGCAATTTTTATCATATATTTTTCTCCATTTTCTTTTCCAGTGTACCTGCTCCAATTCGCCGTTCGGCAATCATGTGAACATGTTGACTCACCTGCGCTCATGATATCATCCCCCACAAACGTTTTGTGAACGCAAATGGGGACCTGCACCAAATTTATTTTAGTACAAGTCCCTGTTATTTACCACTTTTTTATCTGATTACATTTTACCTAATCACGTTTCACTGCCGCTTTGATCAGGTGCGCTGTTCCCTTAATGCGGTGTCCGTTTGCCATCTCGGTCAAAGCTTCTGCCATCTTCATTGTGACAAAACCACCTGTCATTTTTGCATAGCCGCGGATCGGCATATTGTAATTAAACAATACGTTCAGATTCGGTTTTCCCTGCCATTCGCTGATCTTTAACAAAATACGCAGTACCCCGTAAAACAGTTTACCAAAAATTCCTTTTCCATAATAAAGCTGGCAGACTGCATCATTCATACGGATTTCTCCGCTCCAGCTTCCATCCGGGATCTCTCTGCCATACAGTCTGCGGAATGTATCATCAGAAATATTTTTGATCTCACCATTAAAATATTCCGGCAGGCTTTCTCTGCTGTAACCACCCTCTGTGACAGTTCCATTTACCGCAAGTGATCCCGCAAGCAGCATTTCTTCCGCATTGCTTCCGATCATGATCTGATAGGTTCCCGTTTCCACTTCCCAGCTGTCTGTCCGTGTATCATAAAAACGGAATGTCTTATCGTCAAATGAAATCTTTACTTCTTTTTCCTCGCCCGGAGCAAGTGTCACACGTGCAAAACCTTTCAATTCGCGCACCGGACGGAATACAGTATCCGATTGTTTTCCGATATAAAGCTGCGCAATTTCTGTTCCTTCCACGTCTCCGGTATTTTTTATCTTAAATGTCACACCTTCCGAATCTACTGCAAGATCATGGTAGGTAAATGTGGTATAACTAAGTCCGAAACCAAACGGGAAGCGCACCTTTTTCCCGACTGTCGTATAATAACGGTATCCTACATAAAGTCCTTCCCGATATTCGCTGCTTCTCTCTTTGCTTGGATAGTACGCATATGCCGGCGTATCTTCATAATGAAGCGGATACGTTTCATTCAGTTTTCCGGACGGACACACTTTTCCGGTCAGAACATTAAGCATTGCAGATGCTCCTGCCTGACCGCCAAGATAACCGTGTACGATTCCTTTCACATATGGATACCAAGGCATTTCCACGGAAGATCCCGCTGAAAGAACTACGATCACATTTTTATTTACCGTGGTAAGTTCATTGATCAATTCGTCCTGTGCTACAGGCATATGCATATGGGTACGGTCGAGTCCCTCCGACTCGCTGATCTCGTCAAGACCTCCGAAAAACAGCACCACATCCGCATTTTTTGCTGCATCAACAGCTGCCTTTACCAGTTTAGCATTTGGTTTTCTGTTTCTGATATACCCCTGTTCATAGGCTGTCATCGTAAGTCCGCTGTCTTTTATCTCCTCTAATATGGACTCCGGCGGCATTGCCGGATTCACTAAGGAAGATCCTGCTCCCTGATATCGCGGAGTCTTTGCAAAGTCTCCGATCACAGCCACTTTTGTCCCCTGTTTTAATGGAAGGATCTGCTCTTCATTTTTTAAAAGGACGATGCTCTCCTCGGCCGCTTTGCGTGCAAGTTTATGATGCGCTTCCTTATTGAAAGTAGTTCCTTTTCCATCCACGGTCGCCTGATGCGTCGCAAAAATGACACGGAGCAGTTCATCTAAGCGCTGATCTAACACACTCTCCTCTAATGTTCCGTTTTTGACGGCATTTACGATATCATGCATTCCTGATTTTCCGGTGCCCGGCATCTCAAGATGACTTCCGTTTTTCACTCCGAGTGCGTGATCATTACTTCCACCCCAGTCGGATACCACATATCCGTCAAACCCCCATTCATCGACTAAGATTTCCTGTAACATGTGGCGGTTCTCATTGGCATAGACACCGTTTACTTCATTATAAGAAGACATGATCGACTTCGCTTTTCCTTCTTTTACCGCAATCTCAAATCCGGTCGTATAGATCTCGCGGAAGGTTCTCTCATCCACAACGGAATCATTTGCCATACGACGCAGTTCCTGGCTGTTTGCTGCAAAATGCTTCGGGCAGGCTGCGATTCCTTTGCTCTGGATTCCCCTTACATAGGCTGCCGCCATTTTTCCTGCATGGTACGGATCTTCAGAAAAATATTCAAAATTTCTTCCACAGAGCGGGCTTCTCTTGATGTTTAATCCCGGTCCTAAGATCACATTGACATCCATGGTCACGGCTTCCTCTGCCAATGCCGTTCCGATCTCCTCGCCTAATGTTTCATCCCAGCTGTTTGCAACCGAGGCTGCGGTCGGAAAACAGGTCGCAGGGAGACTTGCATTTAATCCCAAATGGTCTCCGGCTCCCGCCTGTCTTCTCAATCCGTGCGGTCCGTCAGACATTGCCATGGACGGGATTCCGTATTTTTCAAAATCCACTGTCTCCCAGGTGTTTTTGCCGGACATCATCAGGGCTTTTTCTTCGAGTGACATCTGTTTTATGATAGATTCGTATTTTAAACTCATGATTGATCCTCTCTTTATTTGTGATCTGCACATCTTTCACTTTCGTAATTTCAGCATAGCACAAACAAAAGATGAAGAGGGAATATTTCACAAATGGGGGCATTTTTTGCATAAACTGTCAAAAATGCCCCCGAAGAGCTTTCGCTCTCAATCATGCTCAATCATAGTCATCATAATAGTCATCATCGTAGTCATCATCCTCGTAGTCATCATCCTCATCCGCAATAACATTCACGGTATATACTACTTTTTTACCCTTTGCCTTACCACTTGTACATGTACAGGTTACCCGTACTGTTCCTGTCTTTTCCGCATAAAACTCAACGTCCGTTCCGGTTGTTTTTCTTTCTGCAAACGAGACAATACTTGTATCACTGATCTCCCATTTTAACTGACTGTTCTTTATTGAGGATCCTTTTTTGACCTCTAAATCAAAATCATCCCATGCTTCTACATATTTGACCGATTCTCCAACCTTTGCCAATGAATAATCACTCTTTTTCTTCGTCACAGTTACAGTTATCGTATCACCATATTTCTTCTTACTCTTTCCCTGTACATAACACCTGATTTTTGCTTTTCCTGGTTTTACTGCAATAAAATCCATTTCATCGCCTGTGCGGTCACGATCCTCAAATTTTACATATTTTTTTCCTGAAATAATTTCCCAGCGGATATAATCGTCCTCAGCATCTATTGGAGTTACTTTCGCTCTGATTTCAAACTCCTTTCCCTGAGAAACCTTTTTTGCCGACTGCGCTATGGAAACCTTCTTCGGTTTCCAGTTATAATCTGCCTGTGCTGAAATGTTTCCCGTACCAATTACCGCCATCACGACCAAAAGTACAATTAAAACCTGTTTTGCTGCTCTCTTCATAAACAAATCCTCCTTTTTTCATGAGAGTTTCTCATTTCTAATTGTTTTGCTTTGTACTTTGATTATATCATGCATTTATTAGAACATTATTAATACGACAAATTTTTTATAATCATTATTGATTTCCATATGTCTGCTTTTATCAAAGCGGCAGTTTTACCTGAAAAACACTCCCACTGCCTGCCTCACTTTTCACTTGGATTTTTCCTCTGTAAAACTTCACAATTTCATAAACCATGGCAAGCCCAAGTCCACTTCCCTCGCCTCCTCGCGATACATCAGTCTGATAAAACCGCCGGAAGATCTTTTCCTGCTCTTCTTCTGCAATTCCTATCCCATCATCCGTTACAGACAAAACAAGTTCCGTTTCTTCTTTCTTTAATTTCACAAAGATATGCCCATTCTCTTTCCCATAACGATAGGCATTGCTGACAAGATTAACGAGAATTCTGGATAAAAGTTCACGATTTCCATAAAACACTGCCTGCTCCGTCTCATAATCAAGCATAATTTCCTTTTCTCTTATCAGCTTCATATCAGAGCAAATAGATGCCACCAGTTCTTCCATATCAACAGTTTCCTCTGCATATTTTCCTGATTTCATTTCCAGTCTGGCAAAGTCCAGCATATGATCAATAAGTTTTGTCATTTTCCGCGCCTGACGCCTGATTACCCGCAAGGCATCTTCATATTCCCCTACGCTTCTTTCTTTTTCAAGTGTATACTCACACTGTGCTGAAATGACAGCCATCGGTGTTCTTAGTTCATGTGAAACGTCAGATGTAAATTGTTGTTCCTTTTCAAATGTACTTTCCAGTCGTTCAAACATCTCATTAAATATATCCGCAAGCTGGTGCAGTTCATCATTCCCTTTTCCAAGATTGATCCTGCATTTCAAATCATTTTCTTCTCCAATCTTTCTTGCAGTCCCAGCTATTTTCTGAATTGGATTTAATGTACGTCCAGCAATAAAATATCCTCCCGCAGATGCTATTACGACCAGAACCGGCAGAAGAACCAGTGCAATCCGCATAATCCCAAAGCTCTGACGCTCTCCCTGTTCCTCTGATACCACTCCACGAAGCCATAATCCGTTAAGTCCTTCTGCTGTGAGTTTCCGGTCAAAAATATAATACCCCGTTCCATCCTTCATTACTTTTTGAATCTCGGAATCCACAAATTCCAGATCTGCCACTTTTGCAGCTATTGGATTTTCTCCATAAATAAGCCTTGACTTTTCATCATACAACCCTGTATAGACTTCATTTACCTTGCTCAGAAAATCGTCGTCAATTTCCAGATATCCTTTCCGGTAATCAATCAAATAATCAATATCCGCATCTGTACGGATTTCATCCATCCCAGAAAAATATTCAATCTCATCCACATTATTTTCCACTGTCTCCACCAGACTATCCTGTATTGTTTTTATCAAAATCTGACGGCTGACGACAAAAATCATCAGATATGCAAATAGTACTATTACCACCAATGCTGCAGTAAACCAGATTGTTATTTTCAGACGGATTGAGAATCTCCCCATATCTTAAATTTCCTCTCTCATTATATATCCTCTTCCACGGACTGTATGAATCAGCTTTTTGTCATATCCATCATCAATTTTTTTTCGAAGATAGCTGATATAAACATCCACTACATTCGTGCCCCCTTCGTAATCAAAATTCCAGACATGATCCTCTATCATCTCACGAGACAGCACACGCCCCTGATTGTACATGAAATATTCCAGCATGGCATATTCTTTAGCCGATAATGTGATCTCCTTTCCCCCCCGCATTACCCTGTGGGAAGTGCAATCCAAAGAAAGATCCGCAATATGCAAAACATTGTCAGTAACTCCGAAAGATCCCCTCATCATTGCGCGCAGACGTGCTGACAACTCTTCAAACGAAAATGGCTTCACAAGATAATCATTTGCTCCACTGTCTAATCCCTTTACTCTGTCCGAAACAGCATCCTTTGCTGTCAGAAATAGCACCGGTGTTGTCTTTCCCATTCCCCTCAGCGCACGCAGCACTGTAAATCCATCTGCTTTTGGCATCATAATATCAAGAATCACTGCATCATACTCCGTACAGGAAAGGATATCTATTGCTGTCCTGCCATCAAAACAATGATCCACACTGTAACCATCCTCAGTCAGTTTTTGAACAATAATGGCATTTAAATCCTGTTCATCTTCCGCCAAAAAAATTCTCATGTTTGTTTTCTTCTCCTTTGTTTTTTACCGCGTCATTATAATCCCCTTTAAATCCAATTGTCATATAATGAAAATAACGAAACCAACATTTATAATATTCATGAAAGAAGATATTTCTTGCAGATACTATACAACATTCATTTCTCATATACAACCTGTAAAAATCTTCTTACGCGCAAAAATGCCCCCGAAGAGCTTTCGCTCTCCGGGGGCATCCTCTCATCTGTTATCCCTCAATGGATATGTATCGTTTTTCCGGAACTTTCTTTGCTTCTTCCTTCGGGACATCCAGTGTTAAAATACCATTTTCGTATTTTGCGTGGATATCGTTTTCGGTAACACTCTCGCCTACATAGAAGGTACGGCTCATACTTCCGGCATAACGTTCACGTCTGATGTATTTGTCTTTTTTATCCTTCTCTTCCTTGTCGAGACCCTTCTCAGCACTGATGGTCAGGTAACCATCATTTAGTTCAAGCTGGATCTCGTCTTTCTTAAATCCCGGAAGATCCACATCCAGTTCATAACTGCCATCAGTTTCACGGATATCCGTTTTCATCATGTTCTGCGCATGTTTACCATAAAGCGGATTCTTCTTGCCCCAGAACTCATCTTTAAACGGGAAGTCCATCCAGTCATCATCAAATAAGTTTTCTCCAAAAATACTAGGCATTAACATAAGTCATCTCTCCTTTTTA